>ERZ650308.168-NODE-168-length-37487-cov-18.837252_pt1 | contig 37487 bp, 41 predicted proteins | sample MGYA00376244_ERZ650308 | MGnify/ENA primary metagenome ERZ650308 (study PRJEB26733, sample SAMN07839295) | wastewater metagenome | biome: small river; feature: stream; material: water | place: USA: North Carolina | collected 2016-04-26 ... | reverse complement strand
GGGGGATGGAGTGTGACAGCATGCGAGCGTTTGTGGTGGCACTTGTTTTCACGGCGTGTGATGTGGCGGGGCGTCCGCGCGGCGAGGTGGCTGGGCCAGGCATCGAGATCACCAGCGAGCCCGCCGCAGACCCCGAGGGCGTGCGGCTCGATCTCCCGGGCGTGGGAACGTCGACGGGTGGGGACCTGTCCACGGGGGAGCCGGGCACCAGCACCGGGGCCGCTGACCTCGGCGCGGTGGCGGCGGACCTCGGCGACGCTGGCACAGACACCAGCAGCACCGGCGGCGAGTTCACGTCGACGGGTGAGCCCGGGTCCACGTCGACTGGCGAGGCGAGCACTGGCACGAGCTCGACGGGCGAGCCGCCCGCGCCGGACTTCTGCGGCGACGGGGCGTGTACCGGCGCCGAGACCGAGCCCGCGTGCTGGGGCGCGGGCTTCTGCCCGGGCGACTGCCTGAAGCAGGAGAAGTGCCTGAGCGACTGCCCATGCTCGCCGGGCATCACGACGTTTTGCAACCTCGCGCCGGGCGTGTGCTCGGCGACGAAGCCCGGCGGCTACTGCGACCCCAACGGCGACGGGGCGTACTTCGATGGCGACTTCACGAAGGGCAACATGGAGCACTCCGCGAAGTGCGGATAAGCCCGGCGGCCCGCCCGTGACAGGCGGGCCGCGCAGCTCACTCGGCCAGATCGGCGAGGGCAGCCTGGACCGCGCGCGCCCGGGCGTGGCCCTTCTCCGTGCAGGTCCACAGCGCGTCGCTCTCGTCGGGCAGGACGTCCCGCTCGACATCGTCGATCTCGGCGAGGCCGAGCAGCTTCGCCCGGAGCTTGCCGGGGTGGTCCACATCCACACCGCGCCCGCGCAGCGCCTCGGCGAGCGTGTCGACGGTGGCCGGCTCGATGGCCGCGAGCACTACAATGGCGATGTCGCACGTCAGCTGCAGCACCGGCTCACGCGCGGGCGTCGGCAGGGCTGCCAGCGGGCAGGCGGTCACGTGGGCGTCGATGTCGTCCACGAGGTCGTGCGCGAGCTCGGCGATCTCCTCGCCGAGCTCACTCTCCAGCTGCCAGCTGGCGACCGGGCGGGCGAACACGTGCGCGATCACGTCCGGCGGGACCTCGCGGAAGTCGACGGTGGCGCCGGCCTCGGCGAGCGCCTCCTCCGGGCTGTTGCTCTCGCTGTCGTTGGCGGCCTGGATCGCCGCGCGGTCGAAGATCAACCGGAACACGCGGCCGCCGGGGTGGCGGTAGTAGTGGCCGTCCGTGACGGCGTAGAACGAGATGGGATCGGCGAGGCTCGCCAGGGAAAGGGCGGCGCCGAGGCCAGTGGAACGGGACATTTTCACCTCCGCCCGAAATGGGCTGCTGGTAGAGACGGCCCCGCAGCGGCCGTATTCTGGCGCGTAGACGCCCGCCCGGGCTCTGGTAGGGTGCGGACATGTTCGGCCGCCGATTCCGCTTCCTGTTCGCTCCCATCCCCGACACCGAAGGCGCAGGCGCGCCCGCTGGTGGTGGTGCTCCCCCGCCCGTGGTCCCCGCTCCGCCAGCTGGCGACGCCAAGCCGCCCGCCCCCCCAGCCGCCCCGGTCCCGCCCGTGGTCCCGCCAACCGTCGACCTTGAGAGCCCGGCGATCAAGCAGCTGATCGCGGCGGCGCAGGCGAAGGCCGCGTCCGAGGCGAGGCTCCAGGCGCTGACCGAGGCGAAGCTGGCCGCCGAGGAAGCGAAGCGCGTCGCGGCGATGGATGCCGAGACCCGGGCGAGGCATGAGCAGGAGATCCTCAAGCAGGAGGCCGCGACGGCGAAGGGCGCCGCGACGAAGGCCGAGAACGCCGTCGCCGCAGCCGCCCGCGAGGCCGCCATCTTCCGGCAGCTCGCGCTCACCGGCCTCGTCCCGCACGACGAGGAGGTCGCCGCGATGGTCGCCGCTGCTGCGCCGGCCACCCTCGTCCCCGGCGACACCGCCTGGATCACCAAGCTCGCGGCGGCTCGCCCGTACCTGTTCAAAGCCGCCGAGCAGAAGCCCGGCACCGCCTCGCCCGCGGAGATCGTCGCCGCCGGCCGCACCACCGTGCCCGCGGCTCCGGCTGCGCCCGCGGCTCCCGGCGCCCCGCGTCCGAACGCCCACGAGCTCTCGGACGACGCGTGGGCGAAGCGAAAGGCCGAGCTCGGCATCCGGTAGCTACGTGCGAAGCGCGGGGTTTGTTGACCCCCTCCGGACCCTGCCATTTACTGCCTGCAGGGCGGCTCCGTTGGCCGCTGAACCGCCGACACCACACGGAGCCAGATGAGCTACTTCGAGACACACATCATCCCCCTGGCGCAGGAGAACTTCCTTCAGCGCGTCTTCTTCGAGGCGCTGGTCCCGGAGCTCAAGTACCTGGCGGCCTGCCCCTATGAGGAGATGCAGACCGGCAACGGCGACACCATCATCCGGACCGTGCCGGGGCTCATGAACTCCAACCCGACCATCCTGGCGCCGGGGAAGGACCTGCAGCCGGAGTCGACGCAGTACGAGCACTTCGTCACCACCATCAACCAGTATGGTGGCTCGCTCGACATCCCGACCAACCAGACCGCGCTCACCCTCGGCGGGCCGCAGGTCTACATGGCCCAGAAGATGAAGGAGCTCGCCACCCAGGCGGGCATGATGACCAACCGCATGGCGCGCGACGCCATCATCAAGGCGTACCTCGGCGGCAACGCGGTCGTGGTCGCGGCCAACGGCAACACGACCTCGCTCCACATCAACAGCCTCAACGGCTTCTGGGAGGTCGTCAAGAACGGCAAGCCGACGACGATCTCCACCACCAATCCGCGGGTGATCACCGTCGCCGGCGTGGCCCGCAACGCCATCGGGTACACCCCCGACTTCGACGACTACCCGGACGGCCCGGGCGTGCTCACCCTGAGCGCCGCCATCAACGCCGCCGCCGGTGATGTCGTCCTCGCCGCCGACCGCAGCCGCATCCTCCGCCCCAAGAACGCGACCTTCGACAAACTGGCCGCCAACGACGGCGCGACGATCGCCCTGTTCCGCCGCGCCGCCGCCGAGCTCCACAACGACTCGGTCGCCCCGAACGCGGACGGCTTCTACCACGTGCACTGCGCCCCCTACGTGATCTCGGAGCTCCAGAGCGACAACGAGTTCCAGCGCATGGTCCAGGGCATGGGCACCGCGGCCTACCCCAAGGACGGCTCGATCGGCACGATCGGCAACCTCCGCTTCTTCGCCAACAACCAGGCCCCGCAGCCCGGCGTCAACAACAGCGGCACCCCGATCACCGTCCCGACCCGCGGCACCCAGCTGGCTACCGGCTACTGGGGCGAGCTCTACAACGCCAACGGCGTGCAGGTGCAGCGCTCGGTCGTCATCGGCGCCAAGGCCGTCACCACGCTCTACAGCGACGAGTCCAAGGCGATGCTCGCCGAGGCCGGTCAGCCCGTGGGTGGCCGCCCGACCTTCACCATGGTCGGCAACCAGATCCAGATGATGGCGAGCGTCGCCGACCTCGGGAACATCCGCATCACCATCCGCCCGCCCATCGACCGCGCCGGCCAGCAGGTCGCGGCGAGCTGGACCACCACCCGCGGCTTCCCCGTCTACTGCAACCTGCTCTCGGGGCAGTCGGCCGGCCGCTTCAAGCGCGCCATGGTCGTGGAGACGGGCTTCGAGGCCCTGTAGCCCCTGACCGAGCCCGCCGTCCTCGCCGGCGGCGGGCTGCTCGTCACCCTGCTCCCTCTGTTCACCAGCGAAAGCCGCCGCCATGCCCACCGCCGAAGACCACATCCGCAAGAGCAACATCCACTCCCTCGCCAACGGCCTGGACGCCATCGACTTCGTCTCCATCGTCAAGGGCCTCGTCCCCCGCACGATCGTCACGACCGGCCTCACGTCGCTCGCGGCGCAGCCTCTCGTCGACAGCGACGGCGTGACGCCGGTCTACGGCGCGGTCGGGACGGTCACGGACTCGTCCGACACCGGCCTGACGAAGATCCTCGCGGGGGCCGTGGGCGCCGGCGAGGTGCTCGTCACCTACGACGCGGACGGCCGCCCGACCCTCACCTTCAACGCCGCCGTCACCGGCTACAAGGTCGAGATGCACCACACCCTGCCGGCGACGCTGGTCTCGGTCCTGCTCGCCAAGAGCATGTGATCCTGCCCGCAACGACCTGACCGAAAGGACAGCCGACCATGCTCACGCCCCAGCGACCCTCCCTCCACCAGACCGTCCAGCAGCACGCCGCGACGGCTCTGGCCCTCATCGTCGGGGCCCAGTTCGCGCCCCTGGCGACCGCCAGCTTCACCCCGGACCCGGAGCTCGACGAGTTCCCGGCCGACACCACCAGCGGCTCGATCACCGCGACGATGAAGCCCGGCGTGGCGTGCATCGCCGGCAAGCCCTACGTCTTCCGGAAGAAGGCCGCCGCCAACAGCTACACGATCGCCTTCTCCGGCAGCGAGACCTACGAGGGTGCCTCCACCATCGTCCTGTCCGACGACGACGCGGTCGCGGCCATCATGTGGGACCCGGTCTCGGCGGAGTGGGTCCGGGCGTCGGCGGCGGGCGTCGGCGGTGATGTGCCGGCCGGGGTCGCGGCCATCGACGGCAGCAACATCTCTGGCGCCGACCTGACTGCCTTCAAGGCCAAGATCGCCGCGGTCGCCAAGGCCGACACCCAGAGCTTCGGGCCCTTCGACCTCTCCCTGATCGGCGCTACCGCCGACAAGATGCGGTTTTACCCGGGCTTCGCGTGCACCGTCACCGGCGTCGTCTCGGCCCAGCTGAAGGGCACCGTCGCCACCGGGGCGGCGACCACCACCCTGACGACCACCGCGGGCTCGCCCACGGGCAACTCCATCACCCACGCCATCGGCGAGACGGTGAACCAGAAGAAGACCATGGCGCCCTCGGGGGCCAACTGCGTGGTCGGTGCGACCGACTTCATCGAGCTCGCCATCACCGGCACGAACGACGGCGCGAACTCCAAGGCCGGCTACACGATCCAGTACACGCGGACCTGAGCCGCGCCTCGCCGGGCCCCTGCCGGCGCTGTATGGTCGAGACATGAGCACCAGCGACCAGACCAAGCCCGAGCCCCGCGACGACGCCTCGCGGGGCTCGACGCGTAAGCGCGACGATATCGCCGACCTCCTCGCCGACTTCCGGAGCGAGGTCCGCCGCGAGCTCGGCGAACTGCGCGGGCAGATCTCCGACCTCCTCTCCATCGTCCAGGCCGCGCTGCCGGCCTCGATGACGCAGCTCTCCGCGAGCTCCATCGCCCTGCTCACCGCCGAGGCGCCGCAGACCAAGCTCCGCCTCCTCGCGCCCTTCACCTCCGCCCTCGGGACCTTCCCGGTCGGCGAGGAGTTCGACGCCGGCGATCACCGCATCCGCACCCACGGCTCGCGCATGGTCCTCGGGCTCGCGCCGGTCCTGACCGACGCCCCCGCCAAGGCCGTCGCCGACCTCATCCACAAGCAGACCCTGCACCTCGCCGCCGAGGCCCGCGAGCAGGACCGGAAGCGGCTCGCAGCCGAGGCAGCGGCCACCCGCGCCCGCGCCGATGAGCTCGACGCGGCCGCCAAGGCGAGCTGACCATGCCCCTCACCGACACCGAAAAGCACTCCATCGAGTACCACCTCGGCTTCGTCCAGGATCAGCAGGTGCTCGTGATGAGCGGCAACCTGACCTGGCATCAGGTGATCTCGATGCTGCGGGCGAACATCGACCGCACGACCGAGGACAAGGTCTACCGCGTGCGCGAGGCCCTGTGCGAGTGCCAGAAGGTGCAGGACCAGCTGAAGAAGGTCCGCGAGCGCTTCGGGGTGAAGCGCGTCGGCGACACCGAGCTCGACAACCGCGAGGCCATCGAGCTCTTGGAGAACGAGTACACCCGCTGGACCGACAAGCTCGCTGACATGTACGGCGGCTTGAAGAACGCCTACAGCCTGGAGCATCAACGCCTGACCGGCGCCCCTGGCGTCGTGGAGTCCTACTGACATGAGCCACTGGAAAGACATCCGCGGCAAGGTGCTCGTCGCCGACCTCGCTACCACCGACCCCGACGTGGAGGCGACGCAGGCCCCGCACGCGTCCATGGCGTTCGTGGCGCCGAAGCCCAAGGTCGACGACACCTCCGAGAACCTCAACGAGATCCTGATTGTGGTCTACGCCTACAGCGACGCCGGCGGCACGACCAAGGTCAGCGGCACCGTCGACATCCAGGTGCTGGAGCGGGACGACGACCCGGTGCTGGAGAACAAGAACATCTACGTCGGTCGCGACCTCAAGGCGGGCCTCGTCTGCGGCCGGGCCTTCCCGTTCTTCGCGCGGCAGTTCCAGCTGAGCGTCCGGCTCTCCAACCCCGGCGGCAACGCGGCGGCCGCCAACCACCTGCGGGTCTTCTACCGGAGCAACCGGTGAGCTGCGGCTGCGGGTGCGGCGGCGGACACCTGCCGACCTGCGTCCACTACCAAGACCTGATCGGCACGGATGTGTCGGCTCTGTCTGGTGATGCGTGTGGCGCGGGCGCCAGCAACATGCCCGTCGTCGGCATCGGCTGCGCCCCGCTCGTCGGCCTGTTCGGCGTGCAGGACATGGCCCGGCGGCTCAAGGCCAGCCTCGGCGGCACCCCGTACCGCGTCTTCATCGTGTGGGAGCGGCTCGCGGACGGCGGCGAGGAATGGGTCGACGTGCGCCGCGTCGAGCTCATGCCAGTCGAAGTACGCGGCCTCGCCGACGTGATCATTGAGCTCACCCCGAGCGGCTCCAGCTTCGAGGGCGAGGTGGTGCTCATGAACATCTCGCCTCGGCAGGTGACGCAGGACGACCTGCTCGGCCGCATGGAGGGCGCCGCGTGGGATGGCGACGGCTGCCGCTTCTTCTACGAGATCGTCCAGCACCAGATTTGCCAGGGCCGCGCCGAGCCGACGCGTCTGCGCTGCGTCCCCAAGGGCCACCCCGAGCTGCGCACCGCGAGAGCGCCGACCGGATTCATGATCCGCCTCATCGACTCCGGCATCGCGCGCGGGCGCCACGGCGAGGACCGCAGCATCGGCGCCGGCGAGCAGCCCGAGCACAACACCTGGGACCACGTCGGGGGCGGCTGACGTGGGCCTGCGCATCAAGGTCACGGGCCTCGCCGCGCTAGAGCGGGAGCTCGCGTCGCAGGAGCGCAAGGTCCACGCCGACTTGGTCCGCACGTGTCGCCGGGCCGCGGAGTTCTGCCGCGAGCGAGCCCTGCACCACGCCGCGCGGGCGGGCATCAAGCCCCACAAGAACAGCACCGGCAAGGATTACGCATCGAGCTTCAAGATCGAGCCGACCCGCGAGGGAGCGGTGCTCGGGAACACGGCCAAGCACGCGCGCTTCGTGGAGCAGGGGCGTCGAGCCGGCCGCCCACCGCCCGTGCTGGTGATCCTCATGTGGATGTTCGAGCGCGGCATCATCAAGAACATCCCGAGCTTCAAGCAGGCCGTGCACGTCGACAAGGCCATCAAGGGCCGCACGCGTCGCATCATGATCGGCGTGAAGCAGGAAGTGGCGGTGCAGAGGCGGACGACGGCGCGTGAGGCATACGTCGCGCAGGCCCGCTCCAAGGCCTACGCGATCGCCAGGAGCATCGGCCGCAAGGGCATCCGCGGGAAGTTCCCGGTCGGCAAGGCGGTTGGCGACACCAAGCGCTTCATCCGGGCCGAGCTCAACCGCGTGCGCCGCGGCGACCACCGCTGAAATACGAGAGGCCCGCGTTGGCGCTCCTGTAGACGCAGGAGCGGTTTGCCCAACGTGGGCCTCAAGGTGCTGTTCCGGCTTCTGCTTCCGTCCAGCACTCGGGTGATCGGCGCTCAGTACCTCGCGCCGCAGGGCTCCTCCCGCTGACCCATCGCTTTCAAATGCGCATCGGCATCACCACGCCGAGGAAGTCGGGCCCGTCGACCGGGCGCAGTACGCAGGGGTCGAGCTCTCCCTGGAACTCCAGGGCCACCTGCGCCGTCGTCATCGCCGCCAGCACCTCAATCAGGTAGCTCGCGTTGAAGCCGGCCGCGAGCGGCTCGCCCTTGAACTCGACGTCGATCTCCTCGCGCGCGATACCGAGGTCGGGGTTGTCGGCCGTCAGCACCAGCGACCCCTTGGCGATCTCCAGCTTCACGGTCGCGGTCTTCTCGGGCGCCATCATCTCGGAGCGCTTGAGGACTGCGATGAGCTCGGTCCGGTCGGCGACGACGCGGCGCTGGTGGTTCTTCGGGATCACCTGCTCGTACGGCGGGAACACGACGTTGTTGAGCTTGATCGACATGTGGGCTTGACCTGACCGCAGGAACAGGTGGCCGCTCGGTCCGCTGGAGGCCATCGCCACCTCGCCGGGCCGCTTGTCGATGAACTTGCGGAGCTCGATGAGGCCCTTGCGCGGGATGATGAGCTTGTCGGTCTTCGGGAAGGGCATCTCGGCGGCGAGCTTCGTGAGGCGGTGGCCGTCCGTGCTGACCGCGGTGAGGCGCTGGCCGGTGCTCTCGACGTAGAGGCCGTTGAGATTGGTTCGCGCCTCGTCGGTTGAGACGCTGAACATGGTCCGATCGATGGCGTCGCGCAGGCCGGCGCACGGGACCACGGTCCACGCGCTCGTCTTCTCGGCCTCGGGGATCTCGGGGAAGTCGCCGGGGCCCTGGCCCATGAGCTTGAACTCGCTCCGCCCGGTCTTGACGCTGATCCAGTGGTTCTCCAGGCCCTTGATGCGCAGGGGCTTGGCGGGGAGCGAGCGGACCACATTCAGGAGGTGGGCGGCCGCGATGCACACGCCTCCGTGCGAGACCGCGGCGGCATCGAGCACCTCACGCACGCTCACCTGCATGTCCGTGGCCGTCATCGAGAGGCCGTGCACGTCGGCGCGCAGGAGGACAGAGGCGAGGATGGGCTGGTTGTTGCTGCGCCGGTCGGCGACGCTGACGGCCGCAGCGAGGGCGGCGGCGAACTTCGGCTGGTCGATCTCGAACTCGATGGTCTTCTGCATGGTGAATCTCGGAGGTCTGCCCGCGTCCACGGGCCATGCGACTACTCGGATGTGGTGGGCGTAAGCGCCGGCTGGGCCCCTTGGACCTGGCCGTGGTGGCCGCTATTCACCGCCCGCAGGCCCACCCGTTCCTCGCGGGCTTGCGGCGGCGCCTCGAAGCGCTGGAGCCCGCGTTCCCGTGGGGCGAGCCGGTGGAGGCGGCCTACCACGGCGGAGCGCCCGGCGTGGACACGGACTTCGGCGCCTTCGCGGCGCAGCTCGGGATTGCCGTCGAGCGCTTCCCGTACCGCGACGACCTCGGCAGGCGCGGCGGGCCGGTGCGCAACGGGGAGATGCTCGTCGGCGTGCGAGGGGCCGAGCGCCTGCCGGGCGCGACCGGGGTGCTGTCCTTCCAGGGCGGGGACGGCACCGCCGACATGGTCCGGCAGGCACGCGGGCGCGGCGTCCCGGTGCTCGACATCGCGACCCACGCGGCTGCGCTGGAGCCGTTCCAGCGGTGGACCAAGGACGACGCGTGGCTGGTACGGAGCGACCGGCGGCGCTGCCTGGAGGTGCAGGCCGGGCGCCCCGGCGTCGGCCCGCCGATCATGAGCGGGCACTGGATGAAGGTCGGCGGCGAGGTGGTGCTGCCGGCGTGGGCGCTCTACGTCGGCCGCGACGCGCATGGGCTGCGCGGGCACCCGCGGCTCCACAACCCCTTCCCGGTGAAGCCCGCCGGCGGCGACACCGGCGAGGTCATCGTCTACGGCCCGCACGGCCCCGAGCGCTGCTCCGCCGACCGGGCGCTCGGCTTCTACCGCCAGCACCTGACCATCCGCTGCCACGATGACCCGCGCCTGCGCGCCGAGCTCGAAGCCATCGCCGCGAATCGGCGCATCCTCGTGTGCTGGTGCGGCTGGCAGAAGCCCTGCCACGCCTGCATCGTCGCTGAGTTCGCGGTCGGCTTCCTCGCCATCACCGCCGTGTCGGCGGCTTGCTCGGCGGGCCGCGCCTGATAGGCTGCCGCACCTTCAGCGGGGACTGCATGGCGCAGGAGGTCGGGGCGCCCGGGATTATCCGGGCGCCCTGTTTTGTGCGAGCGTCGCCGCATGAAGCCCGCCCCACCCAAGACCCGCCGCAGCCGCCTCGGCGACCTCACCTCGCCGAACCGCGACGGCACCACCGGGCTCCCCACCGGCCAGCTGGTCACGCTCGCCTCGGGCACCGACGTCGTGGACGCGCCGACAAGCTTCGGGCCCGAGATGGCCGCCAAGCTCGCGGTCGTCGACCTCCTCCGCAACTTCGCCGCGCACGACGTGCAGTGGAAGCAGGTCGTCACCGGCGCCGCCCAGCCGGCGCAGGTCATCCACCTGCGCAGCGGCGCGGTGATCCTGAACTGGCCGGAGCAGGGGGTCATCGAGGCGCCCCTCAAAATGACCGTGCAGGAGCAGGGCGAGTTCGACTACGACGACCTCGGGCTGTCCGGCCCGAACATGCTGGACGAGACGCTCGACAAATTCGGCGTCGGCACGGTGCTCATGCACGAGGCCGACGTGAGCGGCACCGTGGCGATTGACCTCGTGGTCGCATCGTCCTCCATCCGCGACGCGGTGAGGCTCGCGCTGCGCCGGCTGTTCGCCATGGAGGAGAAGGACACCCGCACCGGGCGCCGCGTGGTCCTCTCCAGCTACTACGACTGTGACGTGCGCGTGAGCCTCGCGCGGCGGCCGTTCCAGACCGACAACACCCCCTCCGAGATCCAGGCGGGGCGGTACGGGCTGACGTGCCTCCTCGACATCGACGTGCCGGCGGTGCGCCTCGTCGCGTCGCCCGGGGTCTTTGAGACGAACCCAGCCCCGGCGATCGAGTAGGTTGGGGGTGGCTGGTGGCGTCCGGTAGGGTCGCGGGCGGAGAAGCACCACGTGGTAGGAATCAGCCGTTACTTCGCCGGAGAGCCCCTGCGGTCTGTCCTCGGTGCCATCGAGGGCGTCAACCTCATCGAGATCTCGCCCCAGAACATCGAGCAGGGCGCCGGCACCGGCGTCGTGTGCGTCGTCGGAGAGTGCGAGGACGGCCCCTACAACACCCCCACCATCATCCGGTCGGGGGCCGACTTCCTCCGGACCTTCGGCGGCTTCGGCTTCAACCACGACGGCCTCTCCAGCCAGAGCCCCGTCGCGCGCCGCTCCGGCGGCTCCGAGCTCTGGAACGGCAACCTCTACCTCGGCCTCTACGGCAACGTCTTCGGCGCCGCGCTGGTCATCGTGCGGGTCAAGACCGCCGCGGGCTTTGTCCGCTTCCGGCGTTTCGCCAGCATGACCGCGACCAAGCGCGGGCCCCACGACTTGGAGCCCGGCGACACCGCGGCCTTCGAGGTCGACGGCGCCGGCGTCACCGCCACCATCAACGCGACCGCGGCCACCATGCTCGGCGTCGGCGGCACCTTCCCGACGCTGTTCACCGGCATCGAGAAGGTCCTCTTCAAGGACGAGTTCGGGAACATCCGCCCGGTCAACTTCGCCGCGACCGACCAGGCCAACACCGACGTCCGCGACGCCATCAACAAGCAGCTCGGCTACGCCGCATGCGCGCTGGACGGCGGCCAGCTAAAGTTCTCGTCGCGCATCCGCGGCGCCAAGGGCTACTTCGAGATCGCCGGCGGCACCCCGGCCGCGATCACGACGCTGGGCTTCACCACGACCAACACCGCCGAGGTGGACAAGGTCACGGTCGTCAACGCCGCAGCCGGCGCCTACACCTTCACGGTCGCGGTGCTCTACAACGGCGTGATCACCACGTACACGGGCACCTTCACCCGCGTGCTGGAGACCGTCGCCCAGATCCGCACCGGGCTGATCGCCAACTTCAACGCGACCAACCCGCTGGCCCCGGTCACGCTCTCCGAGGGCGGCGCGGGCGTCATCAACATCACCAGCAACGTCGCTGGCATCCCGATCACCACGGCCATCACCGCGACGCCGAACGTCGGCGACTTCACCACCGCCAACGTCACCCCCAACAGCGCCAGCTTCGCCAAGGGCACCGGCAACGTCCAGGACGTGGATCGCGTCCTCGACTCCGAGATCGTCACCATCGTCGCGGCGCTCGGCGGCCTCAATGCCCGCATGCTCACGACCGGCTTCGCCCGGATCTGGAACGACACCACCGCCGAGACCGGCACCCTCAAGTTTGTCAGCGGCGCGGTGGGCCTCGCCCTCGGCTTCGTCGCAGGCACGCTCGTAAACGCCGGCGTCGGCGCGGCGCGCAACATCCCGGCCGGCACCCGCGTGCAGGACGATGCTGGCTTCACGTGGGTCACGTGCATCTCCACCCTGACCGACAAGGGCGGCGGCCCGTTCGACCTCGACGTGCGCCCGGCGCTCGACGACGACAGCACCCCGACTGCCGGCATCGGCGACGTGAACACGCTCGTCGACGTGCTGGAGGACGAGTTCGAGGTCAGCAACACCGCCATCCTCCAGCGCATGTCGCCCGCCAACTTCGACACCGCCTACGAGACGGCGCTGAAGAAGACGGTCGACCCCGGCGGACCGGTCGCCCCGCTCATCAACCACATCACCTGCGCCCGCATCAGCGAGAGCATCGACGCCTCGCTGGCCAACAACATCCCCTCCGCCATCAAGGCCGAGCACGCGATGCGCTGCGGCTGGTCGGCGCCTCCGCTCGGCTTCTCGGTCGACGACACCCTCTCCGACACCGCGCAGGGCGTGCCCACCATGGGCAAGTCCCGCAACATGTTCTTCCCCTTCCCGGGCATCCTTGTCAGGGTCCCGGCGATCTCCGACCTCGGGGCCGCGGCCGGCGGCCTCGGCTTCACAGACGACGGCCTGATCAACCGGCGCTCCAACATCATCTGCGCCGCCATCGCCTCGCGCATCGCCCCCGAGGAGTCCATCGCGCAAGACCTAACCAGGACCTTCATCGGCCGTCAGCTCCACGTGGCGGGCCTGGAGGACACCTACAACTCCTCGCGCGGCGGCATCGCCCTGCAGGTGGAGGACTACATCGCGCTCAAGGCCGCGGGCGTCATGACGATCAAGATGGACCCGGACGCGGGCTTCTCGGTCCTCTCCGACGTGACCTGCAAGCCCGAGGCGGACAACGCCGACGAGAGCAACGGCAACCACCGCCGCATGGGGAATTTCCTCGGAGACTCGCTCCGCAAGATCGCCCGACCCTTCATCGGCACCCTGCGCAAGGAGAGCGGCCGGGTCTCGCTGCTGGAGAGCGAGCGCGGCTTCCTGCGCGACCTCAAGGCGGAGAACGACCCCAGCCAGGCCCGCATCTTCGACTTCATCTGCGAGGACACGACCAACGCCACGCTGACGGCGCTCGGCCACGCGGACCTCGACATCAAGGTCCAGATCCTCCCCCACTACAAGCACATCAACCTGCGCACCCTCGTGACCGCCCAGGCCATCATCCCCAACCAGGCCTGACCTGAAAGACAGCAGACATGCCGATCAACAAGCTCAAGGGCCAAGACATCCAGGTCGTCTGCGTCGTCGACGACAAGGCGGAGGACCGCGTCGGGCCGTGGCTCGACATGGACGTCACGCTGCGCAAGGAGGTCCTCGAAGGCGAGTACCTCGGCGAGACCACGACCTACTTCGACAGCGTCTTCCGCGGGTGCCAGATCGCCCTGAAGGGCCACCTGCGCGGCGCGATGTGGCTGAAGATCATCGACCGCGACATCAAGCGGGCCCGGTACCAGACCGGCGGCCTCATCCGCTTTGACATCGTCGCGGTGATGAAATTCCCCGGGCTGGTGCTGCCGTACACCTTCCGGGACGTGACCTTCGCGGACCACAAGATCACCATCGCGGACCGCAAGAGCTTCGTGGAGGCGGCCATCGACGCGATGTGCTCCGAGAACCCCGCGGTCGGCAACATCTGACCGGGCGCCCTCGCAGCCGGGCCCGTGCTCCCTCGGGGCGCGGGCCTTGCTCGTTGTGGGCCGCGCCGGGGCCTGCCATCCTGCGCGCCATGGCCCTCGGCATCGACAAGGACGGCAATTTCTCGGCTGGCGCTGCAACGCCCCCGCCTCCACCCCAGCAGAGCGCTCCCGACGACCGGGACGCCTCGCCGAAGTACCAACCGGCGGACCACCTCTACCCGTGGGAGCTCGGCGACGGCGTCCGCAACACGATCCCGCTGGCGGTGCTGGACGGGTGGCAGCGCCCGGACGAGGACCGCACCTTCGAGATGCGCCAGACCACCATCGCGGAGCGGTGCTCCGCGTTCCGCCTCGCCATGGACGAGGGCGAGCTCGATGAGCGCGAGCGGGCGCGGGTCGGCATCGAGTACTCGATCCGCAAGGTCGGCAACGAGACCCACCTATCCAACCAGTTCATGGCGGAGTGGTTCGAGGCGATCGGCAACCAGGGCTATGCGCTGCTGCTGCGCCAGTTCAACGTGCTCCACCTACCGGACATGGTCGCGCAGGACGCGTTCGAGAAGTCGCTGGTCAAGGACGTGCACAAGCGCCTCCGGACCCTGACCATCCCGGCGTCGGTCATCCCGGCGAAGCGCTGGTCGGTGCGCACGCACCACACCTCCTGCAAGTGGGTCCCGGCGGTCTACGGCAAGGACGACAAGGGCACTGACGTGCTGAAGACCCCGGGCTACTGGACCGTCGACGGCGCGCCGGTCGACCAAGCCACCGCGGCCGAGCTCAGCCGAGACCTCCGCTTCACCATGGGCGAGCTGCGCGTGAAGTCGTACAGCCAGATCGAGAACATCATGGACGACCCGGACGACGCCTACGCGACGCGGCAGATGGAGCTCATGTTCGCCATCGAGGAGATCGGCGGGCGGCGGGTCGGCAACAGCGGGGCGGACCTCGCGTTCAAGCGGCGCTGGCTGGAGGACATCGGTCCGCGGGCGGCATTGATGGTGCTCGGCGTGTACGCCAAGGCGCACGAGGTGGACCACGCGTTGATCGCGTCGTTTCCAGACACTGCCGTGGCACTTGACTAGACAGCGCGACGCGCGGCCCGCTGAGATGGCGGACTTCGCCGTGGACGGGGCCCGCTCGCGCTACAACAACGCCAGGAAGGTGCTGGCCTTCGTCAGCCGGCACCTCCGGCAGTCGCTCAAAGAGCTCATGCGGATGCGCAGGCCGGATTTGTGGGCCTGGTACCGCGAGGCCCATGAGCTGGTGAGCAAAGAGTGGGAAGCCCCCGGCGAGTGATAGGGTCTGGCGCATGAGCTCGGTCGAATACGACGTCCTGGTCAAGCTCCGCGTCGACCGGGCGGCACAGAAGGGCCTCGGCGACTCGGTGAAGCCGCTCGCCGCGGGCCTGGCGAAGGCCGAGCGCGACCGGGCGCGGGCGCAGCGTGCCGAGGCGGCTCGTCAGAAGGCCGCCGGGCGAGAGTTCTTGCAGCAGCAGCTGGCGACCGAGCGGGCGCTCGCCAAGGGCATCGCCGCCCGGGCGCGCGCCGAGAAGGCTCAGGCGCGCACGGCAGCCCGCGAGGCGGTCGCCAAGGGCCGAGCGGAGGCCAAGGCCGCGGCCGCGAACTCGGCCATGTGGAAGGGCCGGTGGAGCGCCACCAAGAGCGGCGTCGGTGGGGCGGCGAGCGCGATGGGCGGCGTCGGCATGGGCCCGGGCGTCGAGTGGGCGACGAAGGCGGGGGCCGTCATCGGCGCGGCCGTCCTTGCAGCGCTCTCGGCCGGCGCTGGCGCGGCGCTGTTCGGCGGCATCAACGACAACATCAAGCAGGAGCAGTTCCGCGGCCAGACCGCGACGGCGCTCCAGCTGTTCGACTTCAACAGCACGGACGCGCAGGGCCAGCAGGTCAGCGCGGCCGACCAGTTCGCCGAGAACCTCGCCAACGCGAAGTGGTACCAGCAGGAGCTCATCCGCATCGCCGACGCGAGCCCCGGAGATCAGGAGCAGGTGGGCGACCTGTTCTCGGGCCTGCTCCCCGGCATGGCGAGCGTCACACAGGACGCGGACCGCATCGTCGACCTGACGCAGAAGGCGACGCTGCTCTCGGGCGTCCTCGGCAACCGCTTCAAGATGGTCGGCGAGCAGTCGAGCCGCATCATCACCGGCGGCGCGGGTGCCGAAATGGACACCTGGCGCCTGCTCCAGAAGCCGATTGCTGAGGCCGGAGAGGAGCTTGGCGTATTCAAGAAAAACTCCGGGATGGTCGGTGAGAAGCTGACCATGGCCTTCAATAAACTCGATCCAGGCAAGCGCCTGGAGATCTTCGAGAAGGGCTTGGAAAAGCTCGGCCCCGAGGTCGCGGCCTACTTCGAGAACAGCTTTGAGGGCATCACGGCGCAGGCGTCGAGCTCGCTCAAGACCCTGCGCAAAGAGCTCGGCCGCGGCGGCTTCGAGGCGCTCAAGACCCGCCTGCGCGACATGAACAAGGGCGGCATCCTGAACCAGAAGTCGGCCGAGTTCGGGAAGCTCAAGGACTTCGCCGGCTTCCTCGGGGACCAAGTCGGCCGGGGCATCTCCAAGGCGATGGACGTCGCCGAGAACGCCGCGGTGTTCATCGCCAACCACTGGCAGGACATCGTCGAGAAGGCGCAGATCGCCGGGCACTACCTCAAGTCGGGCGCCGAGCTGGCCGTCAGCCTCATGGCAGCGCGGGCCGGCGGCGGGGCCATCCTCACCGCGGCGGGCGGCGGGATGAACCTCGGCGGCGGCGTCATCGGGGCGATCACCGGGCTGATCGCCATGGGCCCGGCGGCGCTGGTCGCTGCGCCGGCGATCCTCGCGTTCGGCGTCGTGGCCGGCGGCGCGGCCCTCATCTTCGGCGGCGCGATCGCCTACATCGTCACGCACATCGACACGCTCACCGCGACCTTCGAGCAGTTCCAGGCCGAAAGCGGCCCCGTCATCGACGCGTTCTGGACCGCGGTCGACGACCTGTCCGCGAAGTTCCTCGCGCTCGGCGAGTACTTCATCGGGCCCGCCGACGAGACCAGCACGTTCTCGACGGCGACCTCTCTGGCGACCAGCGTCGTGTACGGCGTGACCGACGCGTTCTCGTGGCTGCTCGGGGCGACCGCGGACGTCATCGAGGGCTTCGGGACCATGATGGACCAGCTGTCCGTGTTCGTCGGGACCTTCACCGGCAACGGCCCCGACTACGTCAAGCTGGCGGTCCTGCAAGGGCAGCTCAACGAGCTCAGTGACCCGAACTCCGGCAAGTGGGACAGCAAGGAGGCCAACGACCTCCGCGACCAGATCGCCGCGGAGGAGTCGAGCGGCATGCCGACCTTCGGCGCGACCGGCAAGGAGTACGCCTCGAAGATCCGGGCGGGGAAGCTGCGGTTTGACCTCGCCACCGCTGACCGGCCTGACGCGATCCGGCCCGACGTGGGTATGTACGGCAACACCGCGCTCGGCCCCCAAAAGCCCAACAGCCTGCGCGCCAACCCCAAGCCGCCCAAGGTCAACGTGAAGGTCACGAACCACAACCACTGGAACGTGCGCGACGTGGACCCGAACGCCATCGTCGCGGCTCACAACAAGAACACGGCGCGCTCGGTCGCGGTCCCCCTGAACTCGGCGCTGGCGCTCGCGCGGCGCTCCGGAGGCTAAATGGAGCTCCTCATCGCAGAGTTGGACGGCGAAGCCCGCAGCATCACCCTCAAGGGCCGCAGCATGCCGCGGACCGACGAGTCGCCGCCGAGCTTCGGGCTCCAGCAGCGCGGGCGCATCAACTACCCGCCGAGCAACCCGCGCGCCGACGTGTCCCTGCTCGGCTCGGTCTGGCTGCTGACCACCTTCCAGGGCGAGTGGGATGACAAGTTCTTCTCGCCCAAGGACGCCCCGCGGCTGGTCGGCTTCAAGACCCTCGACTCCCGCGTCGGCAACACCGTCGTCCCCGCCGGCGACAACGCCCGCCGCTCCATCGAGCTCGTGGAGGCGTTCTCGCTCATGCTCCGCATCGGGCGAGAGCTCCGCGTCGAGTGGGGCCCCATCGTCCGCGTCGGCATTCTCTGGAAGTTCGACTTCCAGCCGACCAACGGCCAGCAGCACTGGGTCTGGACGATGGACTTCGAGTGGACCGGCGACACGCCCTTCCGCCCGATCATTCGCAAGCCGACCCGCATCAACGCGCGCAGCCTCTTCGCCCTCCTGCTCGCTCTCCTCGAAGCCGTGCGCAAGGGCATCGCCCTCCTCGGCAAGTTCGCCGAGCTCTACGCCGCCAAGGTGAAGGCGCCGATGGACGCGCTCACGAACGCCATCACCGGCGTTCTGGAGGGCCTCACCAGCGTCATCAACAACGCCATCACCCCGCAGAAGATCCTCGGGGACCTGAAGGCCAACCTGACGAAGATCAAGCTGGCGGCGAAGGACCTCCTGCGCGCCCTGAACGGCCTCGTCGACTTCGCAGGCCCGACCACCAAGCGCGAGGCCGACCAGGCTAACTACGCCATCCTCGTGATCTCGAAGGAGGCCATCCGCATCGCCGCCAACATGGCCGAGCGGGAGCAGGAGCTCGCCAAGCTCGACACGCCCGACGTGCAGGATCAGGTCATCATCACGGACGGCCTCACGCTGCGCGACATCTCGCAGCGCTTCTACGGCACGCCCAACGACTGGATCTTCATCGCGCAATTCAACAGCTTCACGTCGGCCGCGCCGCCCACCGGCACGCTGGTGCTGGTGCCCTACAGGTCGTCATGAGCGTTTGGAACCAGGCCTGTTTCGTCCGCCTCGGGGTCCGTATCACGGACTTCAAACCGCGCCTGACCACCGCCGACGTGGCCCCGCCGCTGCGCGGGATGGAGACTTTCAGCGAGGACGCAGGCTTCGAGGGCCTCGGCTACGACCTCGTCCCCTTCAACTGCACCATCGTCATGAACAGCTACATGCAGGCGGACACGGCCAAGATCACGCTGCCGTGGAATCGCCTGTCGCTGTCGCCGCTCATCCTCGACCAGATCCAGGTGCAGATCTACGGGGGCGTGCTGACCCGCGAGGAGATCGAGAACCGGGCCAAGCTCGGCGGCGCGGGGCTCATGCGCGGGCTCCTCATGCCGCCGACGCAGGACCCGCTCACCGGCAACAGCAACGAGATGTTCCGCGGCTTCGTGCAGAGCCACCGCGTGAAGAAGACCCGCGACGGCGCCGACCTCGTCGAGCTCGACTGCGTCGACCTCACGGCCATCTTCACCAGCGCCGAGATGTACGAGGACCCGCTCAAGGGCATCCCCAAGACCGCCAAGATCGACGAGGTGATCCGCCTCCTGCTCTACGGCGACGGCATTCCGGTCAAGGACGCCTCGCGCCGCTTCGGGCTCCCGGGCGCCCGCGGCACCGTCATTGTGAACGAGACCGGCGAGGCCCTGCCGGCGCTGCAGGACATCCACCCACCCGAGTACTTCGACAGCAAGGGCGGCGCCAGGAAGGCGCGCAGCTCGGGCTCGAAAAAGAAGCTCAAGTTTTGGGACATCATCACGGACCTGTGCAAGAGCGCCGGGTTCTTCTGCTACATCCGCTCCGGCCGCACGCCGATCGGCGGCATCATCCCCGGCGCCGAGCTCGTCATCACGACGCCGCGCACCTTCTACGTCGCCGCCGACGCGCAGATGTCGAGCACGCCCGGCATCCGCAAATTCATCGACGGTCTCAACATCGACGACTACTCGCTGGAGAAGCAGTACACCGGCGACCAGCAGCCGACCGCGATTGAGGTCCGCGCCTACGACCCGACCATCCGCAAGACGCGGTTTGCGAAGTACCCGAAGAAGTCGCTGGTCAACCGCATGGGCGGCGACGACAAGGGCAAGGGCGACCGCGAGGAGATCAACGTCAAGGTGGTCTCGCCGATGTCTGGCCCGGGCGTGGTCGATGTCCTGTGTCGCATGGCGGTCTCGCTGTACGACCATCAAGCGCGCAGCGGGCTCGAAGTCTCCGTGTCGAGCGAGACCACCATGAGCGCCATCCAGGAACCGCCGTCGATGAACCCGGACGGCTCGATGAACTCTGACATCGCCGACATGCTGTATCTGCGCCCGGGCGACACGTTCGAGATGTTCTCGGCGCCGCCGGACCTGAACGCCGGCCTCGTCAGCTCGCGCATCTTGTTCGACGACATGACCCTGGAGAAGCGCTCCGAGGAGTACGTCGCGCGCGGGCTCCCCGAAGCGCTGGCAGCCAAGGCGGCGCAGGCAGACCTCAACCCCTTCGTGCAGTCGTTCTTCCGGACCCAGAAGATCACGTGGACCTGGACCTACGCCGAGAGCGGCACCGGGCAGGAGGGCGGCTGGGCGTGGGAGGTCATGGGCAACAGCTACCAGGACTCCCGCAGCGCCCCCGACGTGCTCACCGACCTCTGCCTGACCGGCATCGGGAGATCCTGACGTGCCCTCGCAATTCCCCGACCAGATTCGCAGCCCCGACGCGCCCGAGCAGAGCGCGGCCGAGTACTCCAACCACGTCAGCCTCGGCGTCGTAGCGCACGACCCCGAGGACCCGAGCCTGGCGTTTGTCCGCATCGAGAATGGGCAGGTGCTGGTGGAGGTGGAGCTCGCCGGCGACGGCGACGCGGTGAACGCATACCTCTGCCACAGCACCACGGGCGCCAGCGCGGGCGACTACATCCCCGTCGAGCCCGGCGAGAGCGTGGTCATCGTCTGGCCGGACGCCCTCGGGTCGCCGTACATCATCGCGCGCCTCGCCGACGTGGAGCGCAGCCTCGCTGGCTCGGCCGGCAGCATCGCGACCACCGGGGCGGCCGGCTTCGTCCGGCAGTTCCGCTGGCTCCGCACCCCCGAGGGTCAGATCTACGTGGTGCAGTCGGGCGGGGAGATGCTGCTCGAAGGCGGCGGCGCGGGCGTGCGGATCACCGGCGCGCAGGTGCTGCTGAACGGCGCCACGCACCTCGGGGCCGACTTCACCACGCCGCCGGTCCCGGGCGAGGCCATCTCCGGGCAGGAGAGCACCCCGAGCGTCCCCGCCGCGCCGTTCATCCCGACGCCCGACTTCTCCCTCTCGCTGGACGATCCGCCGCCGGGCCCGCAGCTCAAGAACGGCATCGTCCGCTTCGCCGACGGGGTGGAGGCCAACCTGCTCACGGACCCGACCTTCTTCGGCTTCATCCTCACGGTGAACGGCCTCCTCTCGCTCACCGCGGCCTTCATCGGGGTGCCCTGGCCCTACGACGACCCGGAGACGCTGCCCAAGCAGATCAAGTCGGCGCACGTCACCGCGAGCACGACGCACACCGCCAACGACCCGCCACCGGCGCCGTAGGTCAGGCCCACAGGACCAGCTGGACGCCCGGCATCGCGACCGGGCGCGGGCGGGCGGGCCGGCGCGGGCGGGCCTCGCCAGGCTGCAGGTCCAGCAACTGCAGCTGGACCCCGCCGGCCGGCGGGGGCGGACTCGACGGCGGGCGCCGCGTGGATGTCCGGACCACCACCGCCGGACCGGGCGGCGGCACATACACGGCGCGGGCTTCGAGCTCGCGGCCGAGCTCGCCGGAGTAGCCGCGCAGGTGCTCCAGCGCGCTCACCTCGATCTGCCGGATGCGCTCCTTCGTCAGCTCCAGCAGGTCGCCCATCTCCGGGCCGTTCAACCCGCCGAGGTCGGCGACGTCGAGCGAGCAGGAGTGCTTGAGGCGCCAGACCGGGACCGCGCTGTCCTCGGGGCCGCGCCGATCGCCGGGCCGCGCGGTCTTGCCGTCGTCCTTGGCTGGGAAATTGAGGGTGATTGCCCCCGTCTTGGCGTGCACGTCGAGATACAGGTGGTGTCGACAGCCGACCCACGGGCACGGGCGAATGCCGTTGACGCAGTCGGCGCGGGTGCGCGGGCGCTCGGCCTGGATCGCGTCGGCCTCCGGGTAGAGGAGCGCGTTGATCTGCCGCTCCCCCACCAGCCTCAAATTCACCCGTGGTCTTCGCCCCGCTGCCAAGTCGGCCCATCCTCGGGGCCTGAGGCAGGCGTGGCAAGGCGCGGCCCCAGCCGGCCGGCAGCGGCGTTTGGCTGCCACCGCCACCGGACGGCTGGGCTCGCTCGGTCCTCCGTACAACCCCGGAGGCCGTGGGTCAGGCGATGCCGAGGTGGCGACGCTGGGCGGGCGAGAGCGGCGCCAGGATCGGGAAGGCGCGCAGGCCCTGCAGGTCGGGCGCCCATTCGGTCTCATCGCCGCCGTGGGCGTCCTTGAGCCGGCGGATGTTCTTGTAGGCCTCGCGGGCGATCGGCAGGCGGGCGCCCATGATCTGGTGGCCCTCGTCGATGGCCAGCGCGCCGAGCTGCTTCGGGAAGAAGGCGGTGTGCCGGCCGGCCGCGCAGGCGTCCACGGTGTTCGCGGCCACGGTCTGCCGGTGGAGGTCGCGGATCCACTCGGCGTCGCAGGGGCGGGCGCCAGGGCCGGACTCGCCGCCGGTGATCACCCAGCGCAGGGCCAGCCGCTCGAACTCGGCCGGCTTGATGCCGATCGCGCCGCCGGGCGTGCGGATCGAGAGCGCGCCGAGGGCGTTGCTCTCCGCGCGGTAGATCCCCGGCTGAACCTCAAGGTCGTCGCCGGGCAGGCGGACCCCGGGGATCCGGTCGGCGCGGACGGTCTCGCGGATCCGGACCCAGCGGTCCAGGCCCATGTCGATCGGCCCCAGCAACGGCTCGGCGCTGATCCCGTGGACCACCGCCGGGCAGGCGAGCAGGTACGGCACCCGCGCGTCGAAGGCATCCTGGTTCTCGGTGCTGGTGAGGAGGTGGACGTTCGGGAGCGGCCACGGGGCGGGGCCGCCACCGCGCAGCCTGTGGAGGCGGTCGTGGTCGACCGGGACGCCGTACTCGGCGGCGGCGTCGACGAGCACGCCGAACGGGTGGCGCGGTGGTGCTTCCCCGAGGACGAGGCCCGTGGTCCGGTGGCCGTCCACCCAGCGAAACCACTCGGCCATCCGCTCCGGGCGCTTCGTCACCAGCTGGTACGTCACCCACGGTGTGGCGGCCATGACCGCGAACAGCGCGGCGATGTACTCGAACGGGACCGCCTCGTGGAACATGTCGGTCACGGAGCCGACGAAGACGCGCTTCGGGTGCTTCGGGCTCCAGTGGAGCGGCTCGTGGAGCGCCTTCGGGATCAGCGTCACCTCGCCGCTCCAGATCGCCAGCTTGGGGCGCTTGCGGCCGCTGGCGTCGGGCGGCTGGTCCTTCAGGCGCGCGAGGCCGGCGAAAGCCTCGCCGGGCTTGGCGAAGCGCGTCGCCGTCCGGGCCGCGTAGCAGTTCAGGCAGCCGGGCGAGACCGCCGTGCACCCGCGCGCGGGGTTGAGGCTCTCATCCGTCCACTCGATCGAGGTCTTGCTCATGCCGAGGCTCCCTGGAGCGTCGCCGTGCTGGCCGCGATGAAGCCCTGCAGGCGGACCGCGTAGGCGCGCTCGTCCGCGGTGGTCTCGCGCTCGGTGGTGAGGTCGATGACCTCAAGGTCGGGCTTCGAGTCGGTCACGAGCGTGGCGCGAAGGAGCATCCGCTGGCCGAACAGCGCAGGGGAGGCGGCGGGGAGGGGAAACTGCATCGTCTGGAGACCGCCGCGCCGGGGGCGTTATTCAGGGCGCGCTCGCGCAGGTGGTACCGTCCGGCCGTGGCAGCACTCCTCGGCCAGGCCTCCATCGTCATCGACCAGGCCACGCTCTCACCGGGGGTCGCGGCGCGCGCGCGAAATGACGGCGTGCTGGCGCAGGTCGTCACGCTCCGGAACGCCGACAACACGAACGTGAAGCGGTGGGAGTGGACCCTCCTACGCCCCCGCGGCAGCACGGCCGAGCTCAGCTCGCTCACCGCGGCCAGCGTGCAGTTCACGCCCGACGTGGACGGCACCTACATGCTGCTGCTGCTGGTCAACGAGGGGAAGTCGGCGGAGCAGAAGTCGCGCAGCCTCTTCGCGGTCAAGTCGGCCGGCGGCTACCGCTTCCCAGCGCAGGGCGAGAGCGCCGAGGCGAACTGGACCTCCGCCTACACCGGCCTGGCCAATGAGACAGGCTGGTGGGAGGACATCACGGACATCCTCCGGGCCAACCAGGCGGTGTTCGACGGGTCGATCCTCACCGTCAACACCGAGGCCAACCTCGGGTCCTCGCGGCGCGTCGTCGCCGGCGCCGGCGTCATCTTCACGGACGGCGGGGCGGGTGGCGACTTCACGATCAAGCTGGACCCGGCGGCGTCGGGCGTCGCGGCGCTCGCCGATGTCGTCGGGCAGGCCGAGAACCTCGTCGCCACCCGCGTCAACGCCCCATCCACGCGCAACGCCGCCAAGCGCGGGCAGGTGAGCATCGGGGCCGGCTCGGCGACCAGCGAGAGCTACGCCGCGGTGCTTGGCGGGCTCAGCTGTACCGCGAGCGCGCTGGGGGCCACGGTCGGCGGCGGCTCGTCGAACACGGCCAGCGGGTCCTACTCGTTCATCGGCGGCGGCTCCGGGCACTCGGCCGTGGGCGACTTCTCCGTCATCAACGGCGGCGACACGAACACCTGCGACGGCGACAACACCGTCGTGGCCGGCGGCTCGGCCAATCGCTCGCTCGCCGACCAGTCAGCGATCGGCGGCGGCTACTCCAACCTCGCCAGCGGCACGGCGGCGGTGGTGGGCGGCGGGCAGAGCAACACCGCTGCGGGCAGCACATCGACCATCGGCGGCGGCTACAACAACACCACCGGCCTCGCCTACTCGACCATCGGCGGCGGCAGCACCAACCAGGCGACGCAGACCGGCTCCACCGTCAGCGGCGGCATCACGCACGTTGCGTCCGGCACCTACGCGACGATCTCCGGCGGGCAGAGCAACACCGTCAACGTCACCCACGGGTCGGTCGGCGGCGGGCAGAGCAACGTCGTCAGCGGGGCGCATGGGCGCATCGGCGGCGGGCTCAGCAATACCGTCAGCTCGACGTACGGCACGGTCGGCGGCGGCACCGGCAACTCCGCGGCTGGCAACGCCACCTGCGCCGGCGGCAACACCAACGCCGCATCGGGGACCGGCTCGTCGGTGCTCGGCGGCGCGTCCAACACCGCGAGCGGGGACTACTCGTCGGTCTCCGGCGGACAGAGCAACACCGCCAGCGGCGACTACTCCTCGGTGCTCGGCGGACGCTCCGGCCTCGCCAACGCCAGCGACGCGATCTCCATGGGGCGCGCAGCTCAGGCGAGCAACACCGGCGCGGTCGTCATCAAGGACGGCAACTCCACGGCCGTCGTGTCGAGCGCGTCGCACCAGCTGACCAAGAGCTTCACGGGCGGCATCCGCGAGTTTGTGGTGGGCGGGACCTGGCGCCGCAGCGCCTACTCGTCCACGGCCAACTACCAAGAGACCTACCAGGGGATGGCCAGTACGGCGGGCGCGACCACCGTCAACCTCGACATCATCGCCATTCCGACCGGCCAGACGGTGGTGATGCGCGGCCACATCATCGGCAAAAAGAGTACGAACAGCGACGCGGCGCGGCGCATCTACGAGGGCAGCTTTATCAACGTCGGCGGCGTCATCACCGTCATGACTGCCCTCACCGACTCGATCATCACCAACGGCGGCGGCAACCTCTACACCGCGACGGTCGGCATCAACAGCACGAACGTCCGCATCGCCTACGCCGGCGTCGCCGCGACCACCGTGTACTGGACCTGGCATTTCGACTTCTGGTTCGGAGGTGGCCCGTGATGTTCCGGCTCGTCCACCTCCACGCCTACCAGGGCCTCCCGCTGCGCAAGGTGCTCTCCTTCGAGGAGCAGGACCCGGTAAGCCCGCTCCACACGCAGCCGCTCACCATCACCGGGTACGAGCTCCAGGCGCAGGTCTCGGCCCGCCCCAAGGCCGTCGCGTACGAGCTGGAGATCCTCAAAGACCCGCCCAAGCCCGGCGTTTACGCGTTCATGCTCATCTTCGGCGGCGTCGAGTACCCGATCTCCATCACCGTGGCGGTCGGCGAGCTCGCCAAGGATCTCCAGGCGAAGTTCATCGCGGCCGTGCAGGCGCTGCTGCTGGGCCTGTCCGTGTGCCCGCCGAGTTGCTCGCAGGCGCATGAGGTCGACGTGGTCTACCCGTGGCCCGGCGTCGAGTGGTCGCTGGCCGTCGTCAGCCAGCCCGAGGCCGGGCAGGTGGAGGTGAAGAAGCTCCAGGGGAACGCGCCGCTGGCCGAGTTCACGGTGAGCTCCGCCGTGGTAGTGGATCAGCTGGCCGTCACGCTCCTGCTCCCGGCGGCCGTCACCGCGTCGCTCCCCGCCGCCGGCGACGGGCCGTACCTGTGGCGCCTCATCGCCGTCCGCGTGACCGACCCCGGCGACCCCGAGGGCGACCCGCCGGTGGCTCCGACCTACGACCGCAACGACATCCTGCCGCTTGCGCGCGGCCACCTCACCGTGGGAAGGGCATAGGCGTGGACGGGCTCGGCATCTCTCCGCTCGGCGACGGGCTCGGACCGTGGGGCGGCCCGGGCCTGATCACCATCAAGGGCGTCGTGCCGATCGGGCGGCGCACCGCGGCGATCATCCTCGACCGCATCCCGAAGCTCGCGGACGACGGCGCCTGGAACGACGCCAGCGACATCACCAACTACGCCATCTTCCCCATCGACCCGACCCAGCTGACCGAGCAAAACGAGCCGTTCATCCCGCCCGGCAAGGTGAAGGCCACGCATGAGGTCGCGGTGGTGGACGCCGACCTCTACGAGCCCGACCCCACGCAGTTGCTGGTGACGACCGACTGCACGATGGAGGCCGGCGTCGAGTACGAGCTCACGCTGCTCTACGTCAAGGGCGCAGCCGGCGAGGCGTACGCGGGGCCCACCACGTGGACCTTCAAGGCCGTTGCGCCGTCCAAGAAATTCCCGGTCAAGTACGTCCTCACGCAGGCGCAGGACCCGTACTACGACATCGCCAACGGCTTCTATGCGCTCGACGCCAACGGCACCCCGGGCCTCACCGGCTGGCAGCTGACCAGCGACCAGAACCTCGTCCACCACGGCGGCCTTGCCAACGCCCGCAAGCGCATCAACCGGCGCATGTTCAGCGGGCGCGGGCGCTACCTGATTTACGGCTACGGATACGGCGTCGACTGGCCCGTGGGGCGCCTCGCCCGGCCCGGCGATCTGCGGCGGCTGGAGAGCGCCATCGCCGAGCAGATTCGGCAGGAGCCCGACGTGCTCGCCTGCACCGTGGAGGCCAGCCTCGGGGCCAAGAACACCGTCGAGATCACTGCGCGCGCCAGCATCCGCCTCTTCGGCAACACCGTCGTCCGCCAGGTCGTGGCCCTCAGCTAATGCCTCTCACCTCCCAAGACCTGTTCCTCGCAGCTCGGGCCCGCCTGCTGGCGCTGACCGACCGCTACACCGCGGCGGCCATCGACAAAGAGGGCAACGACATCAACATCCTTCTGCGCATCATGGCCGGGGTCGGCGAGGAGCTCAGCCTGGAGAGCTCGGCGCAGGACCTGGCGCGCGCGCTGGCGACGGTGGCGAGCACGACCGACGAGCAGGTGGAGCGCCTCTGCTCCGACCTCACCGGCGGGCAGGTGCGGCGCTTCGGCGACGCCTCGGCCATCGTCGATCTCCAGTGGTCGCGGCAGAATACCTACGCGCTCACGCTCGACGCGGGCACCACCGCCAGCGACCTGCAGGGCAACGTATACCGCCTCGTCAACCCCATCAGCTGGTCGTCGGGACAAAACACCCCCAAGACCGTGCTCGCCGAGGCCGAGAACACCGGGCGCCAGGGCAACGTCGTCGGCGGCAGCATCACGAAGCCGAGCAGCAACCTCGGGGACACCACGCTTAGCGTCACGAACCCCACCGCGGCGAGCGGCGGCCGCGAGCAGGAGACGATCCCCGAGCTCATCTCCCGCGCGCGCGACTGGTTTCTGAACGCCGCGCGCGGGACCCTCTCGGCGATCGAGTACGGCGCCAAGCAGGACCCGGGCGTGGTGCAGGCGACGGCGACCGAGTTGCTGTTCGAGGGCAACACGACGCAGTTGCCGTTCTACCGGGTGACGATGACCATCGCCGACGCCAACGGGCAGGCCGGCACCGCCCTGGCGAACCGGGCCCGCGCCAAGTTGCAGGAGTACCGCTGTGCCGGGGTCCCCGTGCTGCTGGTCGGCGGCTCCGTGCTCTACGTGCCCCTGCGCTGGCAGAAGCTCGTCTACGCCAAGGGCTACGACCCGGCCAGCGTGCAGGCGGCCCTCGTGGCGAAGCTGCTGGCCGTCAGTCTCGGGCCGGACATCAAGCTGGAGCGCTCGCTGCTGCTGGCGATCGCCAAGCTGCAGGTCGACGGGATCGCGGGCGTGCCCAACGATGCCCTGCTCTCGCCGGCGGCTGACGTGACCCCGCCCGCGGGGTACACCATCAAGTTCAAGGCGGACGCCATCCTGTTCTTATGAGCTACGCGTTCATCGACCCGGAGCCAGCCGAGGGGGTGTTCTTCTGCCCCCGGTGCTTGTGCGACCAGCTTTTCGAGACCGACCCAGGCATGGAGAAGGACCTCGACAAGCCGCTGTTTTGCTGCGTCTGCTCCGTCCAGATCGATGCCACCTACGAGATCATGCAGATTCACCCGTACCCCGAGGTCAGGACGAAGCGGCCCGCGCTGACCAGCAAGCAGCGCGAGGAGGGCCGGCTCAAGCTCATGCGCCTGCGGACGGCGCCGCCGATCGAGGAGCCCACGCCGCTCCCGCTCGATGACGCAGAGGCCGCGATGAAGGCTCAGATGGCGCAGCTCAGCCGGGGGATGCGATGACGCGCGACGAGATCTTCAGGGCGATGCTCGGCCTCATCCCGCAGGCCGAGCGAGACGCGGTCAACAGCCCGACCACGAAGCCGGTGTACGAGGCGTGCGCGCAGGGGCTGGCCGTCCTCTCCGAGCGGAGCCGGCGGCGGCGCCAGGCCAGCTACATCGCCCCGCACAGCCTGCAGACCCACCCGCCCGCCGGCTTCCCGGTGACGGCCAAGCTCGCCCTGACGCTCAACCGCACCGGCAGCACGGACCGCGCCCTCTACGTCGCCGCCCGCCGCCTCGCGGTGCTGGGGCCGAGCGGGCGCACCTTCGTCAACGTCGACCCCATCGAGTGGGCCCGGCGAGACGAGAGCTCGTCGCGCGAGGTGATGTTCGAGTGCGCCACCGTCCGCGGCGTCGCCATCCCCGGCGAGTGCGGCAACCTTGACTTCCTCGCCAACGACGACCTGAACGTCCCCAAGGGCCTCCCGGCGGGCTGGTTCATGCCCGACCACCTCGCCCTCGAAGACGCGAGCCGCGGGCGCTCCAAGGGCGGCGCGTCGTTCATCATCACCAGCGGGCAGTCGACCATCAAGGACAGCGGCATCCCGAGCACCTTCGAGGCGGAGGACCCGAACCTCTACGTCGAGATCCTCTTCTCGTCCGACCCCGCCAACATCGGCAAGCTCTACCGCATCCAGCAGCACCTGTGGCCCGGCGTGGAGGAGCCCGCGGGTAGCAACATCCGCCCGGGCTACGCGGTGCTCGACGACCAGAACGTCCGCGAGCGCTGGCAGGCTGTGGTGCAGGACGACGGCGGCGTGTTCACGGATTACACCGCGGCCGCCAACGACCTCGCCGAGAACGACCTCCCGCTGACCCCCGCGGTCCCGGTCGTCAACGACGCGCTCTACTTCGGCTCGCCCTACCCCATCAACAAGATCGGCCTGCGCGTCGACACGGCCGGCGCCGGCGTCTACACGATCGCCTGGGAGATCTGGGATGGCTTCTCCTGGTTCACGCCCGCTGGCCTGCAGGACGGCACGGTCGGCTTCACGAACCCGGGGAGCAGCTACGTCTCGGTCCTGAACCTCACCACGCAGGTGCCCACCACCGTCAACGGCCTGCTGGCGTTCTGGGTCCGCGCGCGCGTCTCGGCGTTCACCAGCATCACGACGCCACCGGTCGGCGGCTACAGCTTTCCGCTGACCTGGCAGCAGTTGGCGACCGAGGACGGCTCGGTCGAATGGGCGGTCCGCGACTTCAAAGACCTCGGCGTCGAGATCACCAGCGCGCGGCATGTCAGCCTCGGGCGAGACGATGACCTCGGGCTTATCGGCGACGGCCGCAACATTCACCCCGCGGCCGGCGAGACGCAGGAGGCATTCCGCGCCCGCATCTTCAAGATCCCCGACGTGGTCTCGCCCAACGCGCTGACCAGGGTGCTCAATCGCATCCTCGCGCCGCTCCACAAGACCGGGCGCATCGTCGACACCGGCGACGAGGTCAAGGGCTTCTTCCTGGATGTCGACGCGTTCGACTACTACACGCCCGGCGACATCTACCCCGAGAACAAGTGGAAGCTCCTGCTGAGCACGTGGGAGGCGTACGGCTTCTTCTACGCACAGGTCCCGTGGGTCGGCGACGGCGACTTCGGGATGTTCTACGACGAGGGCCCCGTGTACCTGCTCCCCGACAAGGGCACATACATCGGCCCGGCCTACGATGAGGGCTGCTACGACGGCTTCTCGCCCTTCGCCGCCTCGAACGTCTACAAGCTGATCTACAACGAGATGGAGCGCCGCAAGGGCGGCGGCATCGCCTTTGCCATCCTCCCCGACGCGAGCCTGAACACGCCATGACGCAGACCTACCCGACGATGCAGTGGAACACCCGCGAGCGGGCGCTCTCCAACGACCTCAACAAGCAGGCCCGCCTCGTCAGCCGAGGCATCACGGAGACCGCCACCGCGATCGTCTCCGGCACGCTGCGCAAGGCCGGCATCTTCGGCGCCGGCTTCCTCGTCACGCCCATGGCCGGCACGATGAAGTCGACGATCTCGCCGGGCACGGCGCTGTTTGTCGACGGCGTCTCGGTCTACCCGGACTCGACCGTCCAGTGGGTGGAGTCGACGGCCATCCGCGAGGTCACGCATGAGGCGTCGGACGCGTCGACGCGGTTCGACGTCGTCGAGATGCGCCCCGGCACCATGACCGTCAGCACCGAGCCGCGCGACGAGTTCAACCCCGTCACGGGCACCTTCGTCGTCACCAACATGGTGAAGGAGGTCACGAGCTATCCGGAGTTCCAGGTCCGCAAGGGCACCCCGAGCGCAACGCCGTCGATCCCCGCGGGCGTCGCCGGGTGGATGCCGCTCGCCTACGTGCGCGTCGTCGGCAACGCCGTCTCCGTGGTGGCCACCGACGTCGTCTACTGCCGGCCGATCCTCGATGCGGCCGATGGCCTCGGCTACGTCGACCCCACGACCGTCCGGTACGCCTCCAGGGTCCGCGGTGGCGGCCTCGCGGCGGCGGGCGGCAACACCACGGCCACGGTCGCCACGGCCCTGTCTGGGCGGTTCCCGGGGGCGTTCCACAACTTCCGGGCGGACCCCAGCACCGAGGCCAAGATGTCGACGCTGGTCATCGACGGCGGGGTCCTGCCGGCGGCGAGCTGCGCCCTGTACTTCTACGCCGTGCCGCCGCCGTACCCCGCCGGCTACAGCACCTCGCTCGCACCGCGCGAGCTCTGGACGCCGACCGTGGACCTGCTCTACGGGTCAAACGCGGGCTTCACCAACGCCGGGCGCCAGGAGGGCTGCATCATCGTGCCCTCGGAGAATGCTCCGACGCTCACGACGCAGGCCGGCGCCCCCGCGACGGGTGGCACCGCCAGCATCAACCACACCTTCTTCGCCGCCGGCGCCTCGTCCAGCGACCGCGCCAACTGGGTGTATATCGGCGCCGTCAGCTATGACCAGGGCCTCAACACATTCAACGCGCAGACGTACATCGGCGGGCGGGTGTCGACCATCCTGAAGCCCGGCAAGGACTACTTCGCCGCCCTGCCGATCGCCGTCGACACCGCCTACAACATGTGGACCGAGCCAACCGGCACGACCGTGGTCCGCTGGCCGACGACGGCGCGCAACATCTCCGTGCAGTTCGTGGCCACCATCGGCGCCGCCGGCTGGCATGAGATCGGCGCGGTCGACTCGGCCTCAACGGCGCTCGCGCAGGTCGGCGGTCACGCGTACGTGCTGCCCAACAACTCGCTGGCCGGCAGGTTCTGCTCGCACAACGCGGACATGGTCGTGGACAACAGCGGGCAGTTCACCATGAAGTTCGCCACCCACAGCGGCGCGACCACGGCCAAGGTCTACGGCCGGCACTACCAGGACTCGGTCATCGCGGGCAGGTGACGGTCACGCCGTCGACGAGGCAGCAATCCTCCTCGAACGGCACCCCACAGCCCGTGGTCATGCAGAGCACGGGCTGGCCGTCGCAGCCGACACACATGGGCGCCTCGCTGACGGCGCAGACGTTGTCGTAGCCGTCGAGCACGCCGTGGACGGCGCAGCAATTGGGGCCGGCCTCCGTGGGCGCGGCCTCGCTGTCTTCTCGGTCCTCCGTGTCCGTGGCGGAGGCGATGCACATGTTGTCGTCGGAGGTGCTGCAGGCGCTGATGAACAGGCAGAGCAAGATGAGGCGGTGCATGGTCGTGGTCTTCTTTCAGTAGAGGCCGCAGTGCTGCGGCTCCGGAAACTGGGTGTCGATCCAGCGCCCCGCGTAGAGGCGCATGCTGTGGCCGGGGGCGACCTCGGCGATGTCGGTCTCCAGCGCGACCACCCCGCCAACCCCCTCGATGCCTTCGAGGTTCTCGTCTCCGAAGATGACGGCGGCGAACGGGAGCGCCGAGCTGGTGACGAAGAGGCCGACGCCCACCGCGGCGGCGCTGGTCGGCGCAGGGATCTGGGGCGCGAAGGCGGAGGCCATGGTGAAGGTCGGCGAGGCGTTGTTCGGGCTGCTCTTGGAGCCGCCGATGGTGATACAACCGTAGCCGGGGATGGCCTTGGCCGGGGCGAGGCCCAGCGATGAGGTCCACTCGCCGGCCTTCGTCCAGCGCAGCGCCACGCCACCGAGGGGCATGGCGGAGGCGCAGCGGTTGTAGACGTTGACCCACTGCCAGCCCGAGGCGGGGCCGGTCGTCGGCTTCACCAGCACCTCCTCGATCACGAGGCAGGTGGCGGGTGACGGGGCCGGCTTGAAGTCGCGGTCCTCGACTTCATCGGTGTCGCAGCCGGCGAGCAGGAGCAGGAGTGCGGGGATGGTGAGCCTGTGCATTGCGACATGTCCTTTCGGTCAGCACGCCGCGATGAGCTCGCACTCGGCTGGGATCTCGGTGCACGGCGCGGCGAGCAGGGCGGCGGCGCAGGCCTTGTACTCGCAGAGGGTGATGTCGCAGCCAGCGACGGCGCCGATCACCTTCTCGCAGGACGCGGCGCTCGGCGGGCTCGTCGAGCAGGTCTCAGGGCGGCCCCACGGGTGGTCGATGCAGAACTGCTCGGCGAAGCTGCCGAGGCTCTCCGTGCTCGCGCACTCGACGGGCACGGTGAGCTCGCAGCAGCCCGCGAGAGAGCCTCTGCACTTGGCTCCGAGCTCGTCGCAGTGCTTGCCACCATTCAGGTTGCAGCTCGTGACAGCGTCGTCACAGGCTGCGCAGGGGGCCGTCTCGCAGAGCTTCGTGTTCAGGTTGCACCCGAACTCCGACGCGCCCGCGTCCAGGCACACGTCATTGAAGTCCTCGCAGAAGTCGACCGGACACAAGGACGGCGTCGCGGTGAGCGATTGTGGGGTGCGTGAAGCCCCGGAATCGGGGGCGCTCGGCCCCTGTAAAAGCGCGTAAACAATTGCAAAAACGGTGTTCGGCAGCATGTTGTCTCTCCTGCCAAGCAGACGCGGCTTTTGCAAGCATGTTCATTGGTCGCTGGAAGATCGGTGCAGAGGTAGGGTGGTCTGCATGCTGACCGAATACGACGACGGCGTGATCCGCATCGTCCATTTGCAGGGGTTTCTACAGGGGCCGAACTTCCCGCGCGACCTAGACGGCGACGATGCGTTCACGCGAAAGCCCGGCCGCGTCATCGAGCAGGCCATCTTTCACCACAGCGCAGGCGGCTTCTACGACGGCCTCAAGGCGGTTGAGAGAATCGCTGAGTACGCCATCGCGCCGCCGGTCTATGAGCGCGACGCCGAGGGCAAACTCGTCCTCCGCAACGGCCGACGCAAGCTCATCGGGGGCGGGCGGGGATGGCCCGGCGTCCCCTACACCTTCGTGATCCCCGCGCGCCCGGCCTACGAGGACGGCCGGCTCGTCCTGTATCGGATCTGGGACGACGAGTGGCAGACCTGGCACACGGGCGGAATCCACAACCGGCATGGCGTCGGGATCTGCATCGGGGGCTGGTACGCAAGCCGGCACGACCTGCTCGCGCAGCACGCCAAGCCGCAGCCGACCGAGGAGGCGATGATCTGCGCTGACCACCTCGCCGACTACCTGCTGGACCGCTACCGCCTGAAGCCCAGCGCGGACACGCTCACCAGCCACGCCGAGTGCGGCAAGCCGGCCTGCCCGGGCGACTTCGTCGAGAACTGGGTACGCACGAAACGCGGCGACCAGCCGATCGTGGTCCTGGGTCCGGCGCAGGAGGACGCCCGCCCGCTCACCACCGTCCGGCAGATCCAGGAGGCCCTCGTCGAGCTCGGCTACAGCCCGGGGACCGTCGACGACCGCTGGGGGCCGCGGACGGCGAACGCCCTGCGCGCGTTCCAGGCAGCGCAGGGCATCCGGGCGGACGGCATCTTCGGGCCGGTCAGCCGCCTGTCGATGCGGCAGGCGCTGGCGCGGCGATGAAGGACGAGGCGGTCCGGATCGACCATGGCCGCTCGATCTTGATGCTCGCCGCGATCGCGGCGGCGAGCTGCGCCGGCTCCACGTAGAGCGTCGAGCCGAACTCCGGCACCAGCGTCTGGTTGAGGATGTGCAGGAGCCGGGGGTTCGGCGTGGCCCCGGCCGGGACGATGGCGAACAACTCGGTCGGGGGTGGGATCCGCGTCGTCACCTCAGCGAGGTCGCGCAGGAGGTAGTCCTCGTCCGTGAGCTCGGCGGCGAACAGGGAGGACACGTCGAGCACCAGCCGGCTCGGGACCATCGGCCAGGCCTCATCCCGGACCGCGCCGATGATGGCGATCTCCCAGTAGCGCTGCAGTCCGAGACCGAGCGCCCGCCCGCGCGGCCCGGTGAGCTCGCTCGGGGCGACGATGACCTCGGAGACCGGGTGCCGCTCGTAGGCGATGGCGAGGGCCTCCACGGCGTCGTCCGGGTCGTCCTCGGGGGCGAGCGCGGCGTGGACGCAGAGCTCGCCCTGATGGGCGCCGGCGGGGAAGGGGAGGATGGAGTGCTTCACGGGCTCTCCGTGGGCGGGAGATTGAACACCGGCTGGCCACCGACGCCCCAGCCGACGTGGAGCGCATAGCTGGGCCCCAACCCAACGCTGCTGTCCCCGATGTCGTAGCTGACCTGGCAGAGCAGCCCGAACATGGCATGCGGGATTCGCCCGATGGTGCTGTCATCGAGCTCGCGCACCAAATCGAGCAGGCACCGTGCAACCTCGGCGTCGAGGCCCCAGACTCGATCGGGGGAGATGTACTGGTAGCCCTCGGGTGGCTCCTGTGGGTCTCCGCGGCTCGTCCCTTGCTGGACGGTGAACTCCACCCAGCCGTGCGGGCAGATGGCGGCGATCGAGGTGGGGTCGTCGGGGCAGGGGAGGTTCTGCCATGGGCCCCACTTCACAGTTGACGGGTTCGCTGCGGCTGGTTCGAGCATGCCCGTGCGACGACGAGCGGTCGCCAATGTTCACGCACTCGGCGGCGACTGCCGGGCCGGGTCGCCGCCGTCGCGGACGCCCAGCGCGGGCACGTCGCGGAAGCCGAAGCGGGCGAGCAGGTGGGTGGCCTGCGCCCGGCGGAACGCCTGCGCCTTGTTGGACAGGCTCTCGAACGGCACATGGATGGGGCCGTTGGCGAGGGCGGCAGTGTGGATGTGGCCAGCGAGCCAGTCGACCGCGTCTGCGAAGGGAACGCTGCCGGTCGCCGGGCACCACGGCTCGACGATGGCGAGCAGGCTCGTGGCGGTGGAGAGGAGGGCCTCCTGGGTCTCGACGTAGAGGTCGGCGAACTCGGTGGCGATATCGCCCGCGGCGATGACGTGGGCGCGGCTGGCATCGTGGAGCAGGCCGGCGAGGAGGATGGGAGCAGTGATCGAGTGCATGGTGGTGGTGTGCCGGGAGGCGGGCCGATCGATCAAGCCCTGGCCAACCGTTGATCCAACTCGACGAGCTGGAAGTCACGCCGGTGCTGCTGAGTGAGGCCGGCGACGTCGAGGAGGACCGCGCGCGTCTTCCCGCGACCCACGAGGTAACAGGCGGGGAAGAACCCGGGGAGCGCTGGGCCTTTGAACTGCGGGCGCCCCTGGATCGCCTGGCAGAGCCACCGGCGCAGTTGGGCCGCCTCGAAGCCGGGTGGACGGGCCTCGTGTTCAGGTCAGGCGGTAGCCGCCGTCTGCGTCGACGAAGCCGCGGATGAAGCCCGCCTCGTCGCGCAGGATGAGCGGGACCGACCTCACCCGCACCCTCGCCAGCGCGCGGGACCTGGCTCGCGACCTCGGGGCCTCGTCCGCCTGCGCGAACCAGTGCTCGGCGGCCTCGTGGGCGGGGTCGACGGTGATCGCGTAGATGGTCTCGGCGGGCTCGGAGGGGAAGGGCTGCATGGCGGTCTCCTCGGGTCAGGTGGCGGGGTTGATGAGGTGGGTGACGAATTCGCGGGTGCGGTCGACGTTGAAGGCGGCCCACGAGCGGGCGACCTCGAACTCGTTGCGATCGGCGGTGTCGAGGGCGAACGCCTCGCCAATCGCCAGCTTGGCGGCGTCGCTGCGCTTGAAGAAGTCGTCTGCCTCGGGCTGCGTCATGTCGGCGGTGATCTCTGCGTCGATCGCGTCGTAGGCCGCGAGGGCGGCACGGGTGCGGGTCAGACTGGCGCGGGTGGTGATCGTGGGCATGGCTAGGCGGATTTCTTGAAGGTGGCGAGGAAGGACTTGAGCGCCGAGCCCTGCTCGATGATGCTCGACGTGCATTTCGTGCACTTGAGCCACCGCCCGCCGTCCTCGATGCAGAACGCCTGTTCGGGCGTGGCCGGCTCGTACGGGACCATCCGCCCGTGTTCAGTAGTGGCGGGACAGAAGGGCCATTTCTTGCTGGGTTTGCTGGTGCTCACACCGCGAAAGCCCCGCACCTTGCGAGTGCGGAGCGGGATGCGGCGCGGGATGCAGCGGGGCCGGTCAGTACCCGCGCCCCTCCGCCCGGTCGGCACACTCGTCGCACTGGTAGGCTCGGAGGGCTTGGCGCCGGCGGGTGCTGCAGAGCCACGGCCCACGCGCGGGGTCGATGATGCGGGCGACCGGGATCTGCCGAGGCTGGCGTCGGCGCGGGCGCCAGCTCCGGAGCCCGAGGGCGGCATACCAGCGGGCGCGGGTGGTCGGGACCCGGCCTCGCGCCAGCTGGCGAACGGCGTCCCGGGCCTTGCGCCGGCGCAGCCACGAGGCCCGCGCGGCGGCCCAGCCACCGCATACCGGGTACTCCGCGGGATCGAGCGGGGCGAAGTCGCCGATCGTCGGGAGACGGCCCCTGGCATCGAGCGGCATGCCTTGGTGGCAGCGGAAGGGCGTCGACTGGCGGATGTGCTTGAGGAGCAGGTCCT
>ERZ650308.167-NODE-167-length-37584-cov-10.541794_pt1 | contig 37584 bp, 34 predicted proteins | sample MGYA00376244_ERZ650308 | MGnify/ENA primary metagenome ERZ650308 (study PRJEB26733, sample SAMN07839295) | wastewater metagenome | biome: small river; feature: stream; material: water | place: USA: North Carolina | collected 2016-04-26 ... | reverse complement strand
AGAAAACCCGTTTCTACCAAGCCAGCACATCCGAGCTGTATGGCTTGGTGCAAGAGATTCCGCAAAAAGAAACCACGCCTTTCTACCCACGCAGCCCCTACGCTGTTGCCAAGATGTACGCGTATTGGATCGTTGTGAACTACCGCGAAGCCTATGGCATGTATGCCTGTAACGGCATCTTGTTTAACCACGAAAGCCCACGCCGTGGCGAAACCTTCGTCACCCGCAAAATCACCCGTGGCTTGGCCAATATCGCCCAAGGCCTAGAGCAATGCCTGTACATGGGCAACCTAGACGCCCTGCGCGATTGGGGCCATGCCAAAGACTATGTGCGCATGCAGTGGATGATGCTGCAGCAGCCACAAGCTGACGACTTTGTCATCGCCACAGGCGTGCAATACAGCGTGCGCCAGTTCATCCAATGGAGCGCCGAAGAGTTGGGCGTTACATTGAAGTTTGAAGGTAAAGGTGTGGATGAGACGGCCACCGTTGCCGTCATCAAGGGCGACAAAGCCCCAGGCCTCAAGGTGGGTGATGTGGTGGTCAAGATCGACCCACGCTACTTCCGCCCCACTGAAGTGGAAACCCTGTTAGGTGACCCATCCAAAGCCAAAGCCAAGCTGGGCTGGACGCCAGAAATTACCGTGCAGCAAATGTGTACTGAGATGGTGGCTACAGACTTAGAAGAAGCCCAAAAGCATGCGCTGCTCAAAAAACACGGCTATAACCTCAATGTTAGTGTTGAATAGCCACGTTTTGATAAACATCTTTATGTAATTAAAAAGAATGATCTACACCTGCAGGGTTGACTGCGCATAAGGATATTTGCCTGATAATCATAGACTTTGCTTTTGAGTGGAAGGGCGGTAGCGTGTCTGCCGTTCTTTTAGTTTTGTAAGTTGTGTCTATTCAAGATTTTTTAACTGTGCCTCGACATATTGCCATCATCATGGATGGCAATGGCCGTTGGGCACAAAAGCGCCATATGCCACGCACCGTTGGGCATGCCAAAGGGGCTGGGGGCGTTAAAGCTTTGGTGGAGCACTGCGCCAAACTAGGCGTTAAATTCCTAACCCTATTTGCTTTCAGTACCGAAAACTGGCAGCGTCCAGCTGACGAGGTGTCTACCCTAATGGGGTTGTTTATGCAGTACCTTGAGAAAGAATCCGGCGCGTTGGCTGCGGCGGGGGTGAGACTTAAAGTCATAGGTGATGTTGCAGGCTTTCCTGAAGATCTCCAAATCCGCATCCATGCTGCTGAGCGGACAACCCTGCATAACAAATCCATTACTTTAGTTGTTGCTGCTAACTATGGCGGCAGGTGGGATGTGGTTCAAGCAATTCAGAAATGGCATGCACTTAATCCGCAGTCTGATGCCAATCAGCTCACACAAGATCAGCTGGTGAATCATCTAAGCACTGCAGGAATGCCTGATGTAGACCTGCTTATTCGAACAGGTGGTGAACATCGCATTAGTAATTTTTTGTTGTGGCAGGTCGCCTATGCCGAGTTGTACTTCACTGAGGTTTTATGGCCGGAGTTTGACGAATCCGAATTAGACAAGGCCATGCATTGGTTTTCTAGTCGCGATCGCCGTTTTGGGAAAGTTCAACTTGGTATAACCAAAGAATGACTTAGTCACGTTTATGCTGCCGTCAAATGTAATCTTGCCAATGGGCATGCCTGAGCGTAGTAGAAAAAACGCTAAGCGCAAGGCCGTATTTGATGTTGACGATTTTTTGCTGTTGGAATAAATGAAAAAGATCTTAGTAACTGGAGCGGATGGTTTCATCGGCTCACATTTAACAGAAGCGCTTGTCCGTCAGGGCTACGATGTGCGTGCATTTGTACTTTACAACTCTTTTGGTTCATGGGGTTGGCTGGATAGTGTGCCTGAGGAGATCAAAACATCAATTGATGTTTTTGCTGGTGATATTCGAGATCCCAATGGCGTACGTGCAGCAATGGCTGGGTGTGATGCTGTATTGCACTTGGCGGCGCTAATTGCTATCCCTTACTCCTATCACTCTCCAGATACCTATATAGATACCAACGTCAAAGGGACGCTAAACATCCTGCAGGCAGCTAAAGACCTCGGGGTTTCTCGTGTCATCCATACTTCCACTAGCGAAGTGTATGGAACCGCTCGTTTTGTTCCCATTACAGAAGATCACCCATTGCAAGGGCAGTCGCCATATTCCGCCTCAAAAATTGGGGCCGATCAACTCGCCTATTCATTTTTTGCATCTTTCGACTTGCCTGTAGTCATTGCTCGGCCATTTAATACTTATGGCCCGCGTCAATCGGCAAGGGCGGTAATTCCTACCATCATGACGCAAATTGCTAATGGTTCACGTCATCTTAAATTGGGGGCAATTCACCCAACTCGCGACTTCAATTTTGTATCTGACACGGTTAGTGCTTTTATCGCAGCACTCAAAAGCACGGAAGGGTTAGGTGAGGTCGTTAACTTTGGCTCGAACTTTGAAATTTCAATTGGCGACACGGTTAAAGCCATTGCGGAAGTCATGGGCGCTGAAGTAGAGATTGAAACAGATGAAATTAGGTTGCGGCCTGAGAAGAGCGAGGTTGAACGGCTTTGGGCTGACAATCAAAAAGCATTTGAACTCTTTGGCTGGAGTCCATCTTACGGAGGTAAGGATGGATTCCATCGGGGCTTAATGGAAACTGCGAAATGGTTCACCAACCCATCAAACCTTGCGCGTTACAAAGCTGGCCTTTACAACATTTGACAGCTTTACTGAAAGTCGTATCTTGAGAACATTGATCATTGCAGAAGCCGGCGTCAACCATAACGGTGACATAGAAATGGCCAAGGCGCTCATAGATGCAGCTGCGGATGCTGGTGCAGATATTGTTAAGTTTCAGACGTTTGTCGCCGAGCGATTGGTTACTGGTGTAGCCCGAAAGGCAGACTATCAAGTAACAAACACGGGATCTAGTGAGTCTCAATATCAAATGCTTAAGCGTTTGGAGTTGACTAGTCAAATGCACGACGAGCTAATCGAGCATTCAGCAAGTCGAGGCATTGAGTTTTTTTCTACAGCATTTGATTTACAAAGTCTTGATTACCTAATGAGCTTAGGTATGAAGCGGATAAAAATCCCTTCCGGCGAAATTACTAACTTACCATATTTGCGCCGTATCGGTGGTTTTACAAAACAAGTCATTCTTTCTACAGGAATGTCAAACCTTGCGGACATAGAGGCCGCACTCGACGTACTGGAGCGGGCAGGTACACCACGTAGCCAAATTGTAGTGTTGCATTGCAACACCGAATACCCTGCGCCAATGAATGAAGTCAATCTAAAGGCCATGCAGTCAATTGCAAAGGCCTTTGGTGTGCGGGTAGGTTTCTCAGACCATACTGAAGGGACTGAAGTTGCCTTAGCCGCTGTTGCGCTGGGTGCTAGTGTGATCGAAAAGCACTTCACGCTCGACCGCAAGTTGCCCGGCCCAGATCATCGGGCAAGCATTGAGCCCATAGATCTGGCGCGTCTTGTAAGTTCTATTCGTAACGTCGAACTCGCGATGGGGGATGGCATTAAGCGAGCTGGTCGAAGCGAGGCGCGAAATTTGCCAATCGTCCGAAAATCTATCGTTGCTGCCATGCCAATTCGTCAAGGTGAGGCGTTTACGTCCGGCAACTTGATTGCCAAGCGCCCTGGCAGTGGCATCTCGCCAATGCGCTGGGATGAAGTCGTTGGAAAAATTGCACGTCGTGATTTCGCGACGGACGAGCTAATTGAGTTATGACTCGCAAAATTTGCGTTGTTACAGGAACCCGCGCCGAATATGGCTTGCTCCGCTGGGTCATGCAGGGCATCAAGGACGATCCGGCGCTGATCTTGCAGGTCGTAGCGACAGGTATGCACCTTTCTCCCGAGTTCGGGTTGACTTATCGCGAGATAGAGCAGGATGGATTCCGTATTGACCGTAAAGTTGAAATGCTGGTTAGTTCGGACACGTCCGTTGGCATCAGCAAATCAATGGGACTAGGTGTGCTGGGGTTTGCAGATGCATTAAATGATCTGAAGCCGGATCTAATCATCCTGCTCGGCGATCGATTTGAAATATTTTCCGTGGCAGTTGCCGCAATGGCAGCGCGGATACCAGTCGCACACCTCCACGGCGGTGAAGCAACAGAGGGGCTGATTGACGAAGCAATTCGGCATTCGATTACCAAACTCTCACACCTGCATTTTGTAGCTGCTGAAGAATATCGCCAACGCGTTATCCAATTGGGCGAGCAGCCTGATCGGGTTTATTTAGTCGGAGGGCTTGGGATCGACAACATCAAAAGATTGAGCCTTCTTGACCGAAAGCAGCTGGAACTCTCTATAGATTTCAGTTTGAAGAAAAAAAATCTGATGATCACCTTTCACCCAGTTACGCTGGAAAAGGCAACCGCTACCAATCAAATGGAAGAGCTTCTCTCTGCCTTATCTGAGTTGCAAGATACTGGCCTGATTTTTACGCTGCCTAATGCCGATACCGATGGGCGATCGCTGATAAAAATGGTTGAGGCATTTGTTTCAAACCACAGCAATGCCCGTTCTTATACATCCTTGGGGCAATTGCGGTATTTGTCTTGCATGGCACAAGTTGATGGAGTAGTTGGAAACTCCTCTAGCGGATTAATTGAGGTTCCCTGTTTTAGAAAGGGAACGGTCAACATTGGTGATCGCCAACGCGGTCGTTTACAAGCTAGCAGCATAATCAATTGCGAACCAAATAAATTGGCAATTCGATCCGCGCTTCAACAACTTTACTCTGCCGAATTTCAGATGGCATTGAGGGAGGTTCGTAATCCATATGGCGAAGGTGGTGCGAGCGAGAAAATTGTGGCAGCGGTCAAGGATGCAACGCTTGATGGCATCCTCAAAAAGCGCTTTTACGATATGGAACGGCCATGCGCATAGTATTTGTCGGCGCGGTCGAGTTTTCCCAATATGCGATCGAGTGTCTGCTATCCATGAATGCAGACGTTGTAGGGATTTGTACGCTGAAGGAATCTCAGCTCAATGCTGATCACGTCGATCTGAGTAATATTGGTGCCAGCCACGGCATCCCTTGTCTTTATGCAAATGACATCAATTCCGAGGAATCCCTTGAATGGATAAAGGACAAGGCGCCTGATGTTATTTTTTGTTTCGGCTGGTCAAAATTACTCAAGCAGGAGATCTTGGCACTACCGCCACTAGGTGTTGTCGGGTTTCACCCAGCTGCACTACCGGCAAATAGGGGGCGACATCCACTAATCTGGGCCTTGGTACTTGGTCTGAAAGACACTGCATCCACTTTTTTCTTCATGGATGCCGGAGCGGATAGTGGCGATATTCTTTCGCAGCGAAATATCCCTATTGATGATCATGATGACGCTCGAATGCTGTACAGCAAAATAACGAAAGAAGCACTATTACAGATTCAAGAATTTGTTCCGCTCTTGGAGGCTCGTAGCTTTCCACGTGTTCCTCAGGATTTCCTCTTGTCAAATACTTGGCGCAAGCGGGGTGCTGCCGATGGACAAATTGATTGGCGAATGTCTGCAACATCTATCCATAATCTGGTACGTGGTTTGTCGAAACCTTATATTGGAGCTCACTTCGTTTTTGAAGGGCAGGAAATCAAGGTCTGGAAAACTGAGTTAATACTGGATGTGGCAAGCAATATAGAGCCCGGTAAAGTCTTACGATTGGAGAATTCGAACCCAGTTGTGATGTGTGGCGACAACGCCGTTTGTCTATTACTCACAGAACCAAAATTCGAGCCTAAAGTCGGTATTTATTTATGAAAACAATTGTCATTTCCCCTCATCCCGATGACGAGGTTCTTGGTGCTGGAGGCACACTCTTTCGGCGAAAAGCTGAAGGGGCAGAATTGGCTTGGCTAATCGTCACATCCATTTCAACGACTATGGGCTGGAGCGAAGAAAAGGTAGCCCGTCGAAGCCAAGAAATCAAGAAAATCGCTTGCTTATTTGGCTTTGCTGAAGTTTTTGAACTCAACTTTCCTACGGCTCGCCTTGACCAGATCCCAGTTAGCGATCTGGTCGCTGGCATTTCTGATGCTTTCAAACGTTTCGAGCCAACTGAAGTATTTCTGCCGCACCCTTCAGATGTGCACACAGATCACCGCATCGTTTTCGATGCAGCAGCCAGTTGTACCAAATGGTTTCGCTATCCGTCCGTCAAACGCGTATTGGCCTATGAAACCCTCTCAGAGTCAGATTTTGGTTTGGTAGCTTCCCCAAGGTTTACTCCAAACTATTTTGTCGATATCGAACCGTTTCTTGAAGGTAAGCTACAAGCTATGGCGGTCTATGAGTCCGAGCTCGGCGATTTTCCGTTTCCGCGGAGCCATGGAGCGATTCGTGCATTGGCCAAGGTGCGGGGGGCTGCGTCTGGTTACGTGGCAGCCGAGGCTTTTGAGTTATTGCGGGAAAGATCTTAGTGAAAGCCTTTACAGGAAGCGGTATGAATTCCAGCGGTTTTTCGCAGGACCTTTGGCGCCAGGCAATTCTTCCTTTGGATTCGACAATCCAAGATGCCATACGTAATCTGGATCAATTGGCCGTCAGAATTATCCTGATCGTAAATGAATCCGAGGAGCTTCACGGCACGATATCCGACGGTGATATTAGAAGAGGGCTTCTTCGAGGCTTGAATCTCAATAGCCCAATAGCAAGCATCGTTCACCTGAATCCTTTGGTCGTTCCACCAGAAGTCGGACGCGAAACGGTAATGCAGCTTATGACTGTAAATAAGGTACAGCAAATTCCCATAGTTAACGAGTTACGCCGCGTTGTAGGCTTACACCTTTGGGATGAAATCGCCGTTCCGCCTGTCCGTTCCAATTTGATGGTGATCATGGCGGGCGGAATGGGTAAACGCTTGCGTCCTTACACTGAAACTTGTCCAAAGCCGTTGCTTCCTATCGCTGGAAAACCGATGCTGGAGCACATTATTGAGCGTGCAAAACTGGAGGGTTTTTCACACTTCGTACTGGCAATACACTATTTAGGCCATCTCATAGAAGAATATTTCGGTAGTGGAGATCGCTGGAATGTACGAATCGATTATCTGCGAGAGGAGTCTCCTTTAGGGACAGCTGGCGCACTAAAATTGCTCGACCCGTTACCTGAGGCGCCATTTATTGTGACTAACGGCGATGTGATTACCGATATTCATTACGGCGAAATGCTGGACTTCCACACTCGCTATGATGCTATTGCTACGATGGCAGTCCGTGCTCATGAGTGGCAGCACCCGTTTGGTGTTGTTCAAACTGAAGGGGTTGAAATTGTCGGCTTTGAAGAAAAACCGGTTGTTCGAACGCATATAAATGCTGGCGTGTATGCGCTAGCGCAAGACGCTCTAAATGTATTGAACAAAGGTGAACATTGCGATATGCCAACCTTGTTTGAACGTTTGCAATCTGAAGCCAAGCGAACTGTTGCTTATCCAATGCATGAGCCATGGCTGGATGTAGGCCGACCAGATGATTTGACTCGTGCAAATAAAGAAAATTAAAGTTGATTTTTGGAATAAAAATGGAAAAGATTAAATATCCTAAACCCGTCGACCTTTCAGTTTTTTTGAAACCAAATAGCGATCAAAATCCTCTTTATGGATTACCCAAAAAGGTCGCTTATTGCAAAAAATGTGTAATATCAAATCAGCGTCCTAATTCGGCTGTTGAATATAAACATACAACAGAAACCAAAAAATCAACGATTCATTTTGATGAAAATGGAGTTTGCGATGCCTGCAACTTTGCCGAACGAAAAAGACATGGCATTGATTGGATTGAGCGAGAAAAAATGTTGCGTGAGCTTTGCGATAAACATCGCAAGAACGATGGCTCATATGATTGTATAGTGCCAGGGTCTGGAGGTAAGGATAGTTTTTATGCCTCACATATTTTAAAGACAAAATATGGAATGCATCCATTAACGGTAACGTGGGCGCCACATATTTATACTGATTGGGGTTGGAAGAATTTCCAGTCTTGGATACATGCTGGGCATGATAATTTTTTGATGACTCCAAACGGAAGAGTGCACCGCTTACTAACTCGATTATCAACGGAGTTGCTATTTCATCCATTTCAGCCATTTTTTCTAGGCCAAAAATCAATTGCACCAAAGCTAGCGGTGAAATTCGGTATTCCCCTAATCTTCTACGGCGAAAATGAAGCAGAGTACGGCAATCCTATTGGCACAACACAGACTCCGGAGCAGGATAAGAAATATTTTTCGGGTATAAAACTGGAGGATATGAAAATATCGGGCCTTTCTGTTGTCAATCTAATTGAGGACTTTGGGTTGGAGCTTAATGATTTGTCACCTTATCTTCCCGCCGACGAAAATCAACTTAGAGATAATGGGGTCGTTTCCCATTATCTAGGTTATTACTTAAAATGGCACCCTCAGTCTTGTTATTATTATTCAGTAGAACACGGGGGCTTTCAGGCATCTCCTGAAAGAACCCCAGGAACTTATTCGAAATATAACAGTATCGACGACCGCATCGATGATCTTCACTATTACACGACCGGTGTGAAATTTGGTATCGGCCGTGCGAGTTACGATGCTGCGCAAGAAATTCGCTCTGGTGACATTACGCGCGATGAAGGCTTGGCTTTGGTAAAGCGGTTTGATCACGAATTTCCGGATCGGTTCATTGATGAGCTGTTAGGCTACCTAAGCATTTCGGAAAGCGATTTTCCAATAGCGTCTAAAATGTTCGAGCAACCGATAATGGATAGAACTTATTTTAAAATACTGACCGATAATTTTCGTTCTCCACACATATGGTATTCAGAAAGTGATCAGTGGAAGCTGCGCAATCCAATCTGGACGGCTGAGTAATAGGGTTAATCAATTCGTGTCTAACACTCGTTTAATTGCTCGCCTTGACATCAAGGGTGCTAATTTAATAAAGGGTATTCATCTCGAGGGTTTGCGTGTTGTTGGGGCCCCAAATGAGTATGCGCTTAGCTATTACCAGCAAGGTATCGATGAGCTAATTTACATGGATTGCGTCGCAAGTTTATATGGCCGTAACCATCTTGGTAATTTGGTGCGCTCAGCTGCGGAAAATATCTTTGTTCCAATGACGGTGGGCGGAGGAATACGGTCTGTAAGCGATGCAACTGAGATTTTGCGCGCTGGTGCAGATAAGGTTGCAGTTAACACAGCGGCAGTTACTAGTCCGCAACTTATCACTGACATAGCGCGTCAATTTGGTAGTCAATGCATGGTGCTTTCTATCGAGGCTAAGCAGATGGGCAATGAGCATTGGGAGGTTTTTACTGATAACGGTCGCGAGCGCACTGGAATAGACGTTATTGACTGGGTGAAGCGTGGCGTATCCATGGGGGCTGGAGAGATATTGCTTACATCGGTAGACCGGGAGGGGACTCGCAAGGGTTTTGATATTGAATTGTTGAAAGCTGTAACCTCAGTCGTCACGGTTCCTGTAATTGCTAGTGGGGGAATGGGTAAATCACATGACTTGCTGGAGGCCGTAAGAGTTGGAGGTGTCGATGCTGTTGCTATGGCAGATGTTCTGCATTACAAGCGTGCTGAGATAGGTGAGGTTCGTGCGTTTGCCAAAATTGCAGGCTTGGAAGTGAGAGATTATGAGCGGGTCTAAAGTCACACTTATTGATTATGGTGTTGGCAATTTGCTCAGCGTTCAGCGCGGACTGGAATATTGTGGGGCGACAGTACATCTAACGTCTGATCCGGAAGAAATTCTTGCTTCCTCAAGGGTAGTGCTTCCTGGCGTTGGTGCTTACGGACGTGCCATGGAGGAGTTGCATCGCCTCGATCTTGTAAAAGCACTTAGAGAGCTTGCATTTAGAAAGACCCCCCTTCTTGGCATTTGTTTGGGGATGCAGCTTTTGTTGGATGAAAGCGAAGAGTTTGGTAATACCCTTGGCCTCGGATTGATCCCTGGGCGAGTCGTTCCTGTTCCCTCCGAAGGTGAAGGGGGTCAACTCCTTAAACTGCCTCATATAGGATGGAGTGCTTTACAGCATTCGGGGGACGGGTGGGCGGGTAGCATTCTTCGTAATAATCATGAGGGAGAGGCAGCATATTTTGTGCACTCTTTTATGGCAGTGCCCGATGATCCAAAGCACCGCATTGCCGATTGCGTCAACGGGGGGCACCGCATAGCTGCGACTATCAAGCATGGCAATATAACTGGTTGCCAATTTCATCCCGAAAAAAGCGGCTATGTTGGCCTAAAAATACTGAAAAGCTTTTGTGTTGATTAATAGGATACTAATTGTTGGTCATGGCAGCATCGGTAAGCGTCATTTACGCTTGGTGCGTGAGTTAATGCCCCAAGCTGATATCCGACTACTTCGTCATCAAGTATCCGAAGATATACCTGAATACGCAAACGGATGTTTTCATGATTTAGCAAGTGCATTGAAGTTTGCACCTCAACTTGCAGTAGTTGCTAATCCAGCGCCATTTCATTTGCAAGTGGCCTTGCCTTTAGCGGAGCAGGGAGTGCACTTACTGATCGAAAAGCCACTGTCAGTTTCTTCCGCAGAAGTTTCACAACTTATCGAGACTTGTGAACGCCGTCAGTGCATCCTGATGATTGGGTACAACCTGCGTTTTCTTCCCTCTCTAACCCGTTTCCGCGATCTTGTCCGCAGCGGGGAACTTGCAGGGAAAGTTGCTTCCGTTCGCTGCGAGATCGGTCAGTATCTTCCAACATGGCGTCAAGGTGTGGATTACCGTAAAGGCGTTTCAGCACGTAATGATTTAGGGGGCGGGGCACTGCTAGAACTAAGTCATGAGATTGATTACCTGTGCTGGATCTTTGGTCGAGTCGATTGGGTCAGTGCATCTTTGTTGCGCCAAGGAGGCTTGGATATTGATGTAGAGGATTCTGCTCATCTTCTGCTCGGTTTCGAGCCCGCCGCTGACGGACATCAACTCGTAGCTTCGCTGAATATGGATTTCATTCGACATGACACGACCCGTAGTTGCGTAGCCATTGGGGCAGAAGGCAGCCTTCGCTGGAACGCCTTAACTGGTTGCGTCGACTTTTTTGCTCGTGGCACGGCCAATTGGCAAACAATTTATACGCATCTTCCCGAGCGTGACGAAAGTTATCTTTCTGAGTGGAATCATCTATTGGGGCTCATTAAACATCGTGAAAAGCCCTTGGTAAGTGGAGAGGATGGGTTGAGGGTGATGGAAGTCATAGATGCGGCGCGAACGTCATCGAATTCGTTTGGCCGTGAGCGAATCATCTCGGGGAAACCATGAAAGCAACAGCATTTATATTTGCCCGAGGTGGATCGAAAGGTCTGCCTGGTAAAAATATTCGACCTCTGGCTGGCAAGCCATTGATTGCTTGGTCAATTGAGCATGCACAGTCGGTTAAGCGAATTGAGCGCGTAATCGTCTCAACAGATTCGGAAGAGATTGCATCAGTAGCAAGAGCCCATGGAGCTTGTGTACCATTCATGCGTCCAACGGAGCTGGCAGCCGACAGCACGCCGGAGTGGTTGGCCTGGCGTCACGCACTGAATTTTTTGCGGGATACTGAAGGACACTTGCCAAACGTGATGGTGTCAGTCCCAGCAACAGCGCCTCTGAGGCAGCCTATAGATATTGAGAATTGTTTGGACGAGTATGAGAGGGGGGATACTGACGTTGTGATAACTGTGACCGAGTCTCATCGCAGTCCGTACTTCAACATGGTCAAGGAGAACGACGATGGCAGCGTCAGCCTTGTGATGCCCCCGGCTGCTACTATTGCTAGGCGCCAAGATGTGCCGGTGGTTTATGACATGGCAACGGTGGCTTATGTGATACGTCCTGAGTTTGTGTTTTCCAGCGACGCCATCTTCAAGGGGCGGGTTCGAGCGGTTCCAGTTCCAAAAGAACGCGCTATCGATATCGATACCCTATTCGATTTTCAAATTTCGGAGTATCTCATGACTCATAAAAAATGAGTCAGTACAATTTTTAATTAAAATTTAAATACATATGTCAAAACCTGAATATCATCTTGCACTTAGTGTGTCTCATAATTCTTCTGCAGCTTTAATGAAAGATGGGCAGATAATTGTTGCGGTTTGCGAGGAGCGCTCACGTCGAAAGAAAAATTATATTGGATATCCCAAGAATGCAGTTGATTACTGCTTAAAGAAAGCGGGCATTACAGGCGCCGAATTGAGTCGTGTTGCGTATACGACGGTAGATAATCAAGGCGTTCTACTTAAAGCAAAAACAAACACTGAATTCTCACTTCAGGATTACCGCGATTATTATGGTGAACGTTTCTATAAACGACGATTGCGTGGTGAAGACTGCACTGATTATTTGAAGTGGTTGCGCGATGATCCTAAGTTTAACAAGGCAGAAGAATATTTTGACTTTTCTTATCTAAGTGATGACGTAATTGCTGATGAGCAACGTGAAATGGATTTGTTCCGAGCCGAAAGTGCAAACTTATTGGCCAAAGAACTGGGGATATCTAATGGAAAGATAGAATTCCTTGATCACCATACTTGTCACGCTTATTATTCTTATTTTGGCTCTCCGTTTAGAGGAGAGGATTGCATTGTCTTGACGATGGACGGCTGGGGCGATGGAAGAAATCAAACTGTTTGGCGCGTTTCTGGAGAAAAATTTAATCTCTTAGCTGAGTCTAGCCATAACGACCTTGGCCGCGTATATAAGATGGCAACATTAATTCTGGGTATGCGTCCTGATGAACACGAATTCAAAGTAATGGGGCTGGCACCATATGCGAAGACGTCCTATGCAGAGCGTGCCATGGCTGCCATAGAGAATTTGTGCGAAGTAGATGGTATGCGCATAGTCTCCAAGAATCGCCCCAAGGATTTATTTAGTTATCTGGAGGACGCATGGAAAGTACATCGGTTTGACAACATTGGTGCTGCAGTTCAACTCTATACAGAGAAAATTGCCTGCAAACTCGTGAGCAATATTGCAAAGGAAACAGGAATCAGGCGATTTGTCATTGGCGGTGGAATCGCAATGAATATCAAAATGAACAAGGCTATCTCCGAGCTCGATTGCATAGATGAAATATTTGTCTGTGGATCGTCTGGAGATGAGAGCCTTAGTATTGGAGGTTGCTATCTTCTCAATTCGAATAAGCAATTAAACAAACCAGTTTCCAATCTATATCTTGGATATGATATTCGCGATGAATTAGAAACATTAGATATTAGTAAATATAAAGACAGATTCGATGTGCGCGATTCTGTAGCGCCAGATGATGTCGCGAAACTAATTGCGAATGGAGACATTGTTGCGTGTGTGCGGGGGCGTGCAGAATTCGGTGCTAGAGCGCTTGGCAATCGCAGCATTCTCGCGGATCCAAGTCGTCGTTCTTCGGTGCAGCAGATCAATGAAGCAATCAAAAATCGCGATTTTTGGATGCCATTTGCTCTTTCAATTCTAGAAGAGCACAGCGATGAATACATTGCAAACCCCAAAAAATTGATGTCTCCCTTTATGGCGATAAGTCTCGATGTTCGTCCTGAGGCTCATGCAAAAATTGAAGCGGGTACCCACCCATACGACAAAACTGTTAGGCCACAATTTGTCAGCCGTGATGATGCTCCTCAATATCACGAGCTGATTGGCGCGTTTTTTCATCGAACCGGTATACCGGCTCTTCTTAATACTAGCTTCAACCTACATGGAGAGCCGATTGTCGATACGATCTCAGATGCCATTCGTACGTTCGAGTTATCAGGATTGGATCACCTTTTGATCGAGGATCGAATACTTTTCTCCAAGCGAAGAGGTGCGGCTTAATTCGAAAGAATATTGGCACTGATCTGTCATGTTAAATAACAAAGTAATTGTTGTAACTGGTGGTGCTGGTGCACTCGGTAGCATTTTTGTAGATGCAATAGCAAACCGAGGTGCAATCACAATTGCTGCGGACATCAATTTGAGCATGGCAAAGCGGGTCGCAGAAAAATGGCAGTTTCAGACGGGGGGCGGGGCGATCGAGGCGGCCGAGCTCGATATCACTAGCATGAGCTCTGTTTCAGAGCTGATTAAAAATCTTCATCAGCGCTACGGAAAAATTGATGCTGTAGTGAATAATGCATATCCGCGAAATAAAAATTACGGACGTAGACTAGAAGATGTGACTTATCAGGATTTCTGTGAGAACGTTGATAGTCATCTCGGGGGCTACTTCTTGGTCGCCCAGCAGTTCTGCCTAGCGTTTAAGGCTCAAGGATATGGCAACTTGATCAACATGTCCTCGATTTACGGTTCGATGGCACCGCGGTTTGAGATTTATGAGGGTACACCCATGACCATGCCGGTTGAATATGCGGCGATCAAGTCAGCGGTGGTGCATTTGACCCGATACTTTGCCCAGTACTTCAAAGGGCATGGCATCAGAGTTAACTGTCTCAGTCCCGGTGGTATTTTGGCAAACCAGCCTACTGATTTTTTAGATGCTTACAACGCACACTGTGCTTCCAAGGGCATGTTGGCGCCCGATGATGTTGTCGGCACGCTGCTCTTTCTGTTGTCCGACGAATCACGTTATATGACGGGGCAAAACCTGTTTGTAGACGACGGATTTTCGATTTAGGCTTTGTAACCCGCGTGAGTTCGATTCGCAAACGGTTTTTAATTTCAGCTGTAGCCAATACAGGGCGTGCAGCCATCAGTTTGGCCGTTGGCCTACTCGTGGCTCGAGGTCTGGGGCCTGCCGATTACGGTAACTTGGCTTATTTACTCGGCAGTTTTTGGGCCATACGCGCATTGCTCGATATGGGCAGTTCCAGTGCCTTTTATACCCTCATCGCACAGCGAGGGCGTTCTTTCAAGTATTACGCCACATATTTCGCTTGGCTCGCGTTCCAGCTTCTATTTTCGCTAGCGCTGGTGGTTTTGTTTCTGCCTGAGACGCTTGTTGATCAATTCTGGTTTGGCCTCGATCGAGGCCTGATTGTGCTGGCCCTATTGGCCACCTTTTTGCAAAACCAAGTTTGGATGACCGTGGTTCAAATGCACGAGGCGGTGAGAAAAACGGTGAGGATTCAGGTGGCCGGTGTTCTAATTATTTTGAGCCACTTGATTCTCGTCTGCGCCATGCTTATAGGGGATTGGTTGAGCTTGAGCGCCGTGCTATGGGCGATTGTCGGGGAGTATTTCGTTATGGCTGTCTGGTTGGTGCTTACGCTACGCGGGGCAAATGCCATGCAACCGACAAAAGTCAACGCATCGTCTGATGATTGGCAAAGCGTTTTCATGGCCTATGTCAGCTACTGCAGGCCAATGGCAGTGATCGCAGTATTCACGTTTGCTTATGAAATCGTCGACCGTTGGTTGTTGCAGCGTTACGGTGGAGCCCCACAACAAGGGTATTACCAAGTTGCTGCGCAGTTGTCAACGATCAGTCTGCTGGCTGCTTCCTCGATATTGAACATATTCTGGAAGGAAATCGCCGAGGCCAACGAGCGTGCCGCATATGAACAGGTTGCTAGCTTATATCGGAAAACGACACAATCGCTGGTATTTCTTGCTGCATTCGTATCCTGTTTCCTTGTACCTTGGGCAGAAACGCTAGTAGACACACTACTTGGCAGCGCGTTTCATTCGGCTTGGCCAGTGTTGGCGTTAATGCTGTTTTACCCGATACACCAGACGGTCGGCCAAATAAATGGCACTCTGTATATGGCCACTGCGCGTAATACGGTGTATATGAAGCTGACGGTAGTAGGTTTGCTGGTCAGTATTCCTGTGTCATATGCGTTGATTTCGCCTGGAGTCGCTTGGGGTGAAATTGGGTTAGGTTTAGGAGCTATGGGTTTAGCCGTAAAAATCGTTGGGCTTAACTTCCTCTTCGTCAATATTCAGTCGTGGGAAATTTCGAGGCACTACGCTATTTCTTTTCAGTGGGGAGAGCAGTTGGTGGCTATTTTGATTCTGCTGCTAATTGGTTTTGCGTGCAAATTCTTAACGGGTCAGCTCCACTCGCTGCTGTTGCCGATGCAAGAAGGTTTAACACTTTTGCTAATTCTGATGTGGATGAGTGTTGCTGGAGTTTTGTATCTTGCCGCTGCCATTGTATTGGTGATGCAGGTGCCCAGTTTGGCGGGTATTGAGCAAGCTGAAGTCAAACTTTATTGGGCAAAGTTTTGCAGCTTCATTTATCGAAGAAATGTATAAATATGGAAAATTGGATCAGTGAACAAACCAGTCGTGGCGTTGCCCAATTCGATCGGGCGATGATGGAGCGTTACCCAGAATCGAAAGCTTCAGTGGAGAGTGCTCGAGAATACCTTGATACGGTGGGTAAGACTTGCAATTACATGGCGGCATGTGAGCAGGTGCCTTGGGTGAAGTATTTGCCAACCAAAGCTAAGGTTTTGGATCTTGGTTGCGGTGGGGGCTGGTTGAGCGCAATGCTGTCTAAGTACGAATCTGTAGAAACGCTTTACGCACTGGATTCGAGCCGAAATTTCCTCCATAACATGGTGCCGCAAGTCATGACATTAATGGCCGGAGATCAGAGCAAACTGGTTCCGATCGAGGGCTTGTTTCAGCCATTGTTGTTCGCTGATGAGCATTTGGACGTGGTTGTCGTTTCCTCAGCCTTGCACCACGCCGAAAGCCTTGAACCGGTTCTGAAGGAAATTCGTCGCGTCCTTAAACCTGGTGGCCAATTGTTTGTACTTAACGAAACTCCCTGGCCGGGATATCGGCACTGGATATCAGTGTTGGTTGCTGCCGTTCGCATTTTGCGTGATTTATTAATTCAGCGATACCACGTAAGCTCTCCGGCGATTTCAGCCAGTGGATATCTTTACGATCCATCTCTCGGCGACAGGGATTACCCGCGTTGGTACTGGAAAAAGGCATTGCAAGCAGCTGGTTTTAACTTGCAGTCTGTTATCAATACTGGTCTGCCTACGGTCAAAGGCAGCAAGGGGCGTTCCCTGATTCATTATGTGTGCACGGCAGTCTGAGTCATTTATCAATCAACAGTAGCGTGCATTGATAGCAAGCCAATCCTTTTCTGCTAAAAGCAATTTCCGGAACGTCCTCATTGTGGAGTCTCGGGCATCGTGGCAAGCTTTTCAGGCCTACTTTGATCCGACACTAGATCTTGTGCTGACCTATGACTTCGCATTGCGTAAACAGATTGAGGAAGTAGGGGGCACTGCTTTTTATGTGGACCACCTGTGCGAACCCGAGTTCATGCAGCAGAATAATTTCCTGACTTACGATTTTTTCCGCGATTGGCATTTGGATGCAGAAGGTGCTGACCTTTTCCGTTACCGTGAAGTGGCGTTCGGCTTCAGTTTTCGAATTGAGATTTGGAACGACTTCACCTTCTACGTGCGTAGCCGGCTATGTTTGGAGCAGCTGCGCTCATTGGTCTGGGAAAACATCTATCTAGATGAGCGGTTAAGACTTTTGCGCGAAGTGCTCGACGACATGAGTATTTCTTATAAGACGATGGAAGTCGATGCGAAAGAGGTCGCGGATTGCCCTAGTTATTTCTTCCCGATTCACCGCTGGATGAATGAGCGCTTGCGGATCCGCTGGCCACGACACATAGTGCGCGACTTGGTCGTTACTATGCAGGGTGTCGCCATGAGCTGGTTAGACCGCTTAACTGCTCGCTCACAGCGTAAAGCAGGCGTTTTTGTGCAGGAATACCATCCGACGAGGCTGTTGTTGCAACGCTTGAAGCTGCAGCCCGGTATTCGAGTGATGCAGGCTCACTTTTCTTCGGCACCGGGCTTGATGAAATTTCTGCAGGAACGCCCGATTCCAGTTTACGGCAGTTGTAAGCCTTATCAAAGGGAAGCTGCCCGCCTTATTGAAAATTTCAGGCAGTTACGTTCAGCGAGTTTGGTGCTGAGCGATGGCGTTGACATCACTAATGCGGCTTACCGTGTGATTGAGCGCAAAGTTGTTGAAGTTTTACCAGAGTCGTTGCGCGCTTTGAACTGCGTGATTAACTATTTGGATAGGCATTCGCTTCACTTGGAAATTCTGATTGCTAACATTGGTCAGGTAGCGATGTTGGTTGACTGCGTCGCCAAGAGCCGGGGCGTGTCCAGTTACATGATTATCAATGGCTTGCTTGGAAGTGCTTATCTTGACGAGGCTAAGTATGCGACGGTGATCAATGGGTATTCGACGAGCATACGGGATCACTATTTTCGCGGCATGAGCAACATTGTCTGTCTGGGGGATCCCCGCATGGATCAATATGCACTAACACCTGTCAAGAAAATAAATCGTATTAATCCGACAATTGGGATTGGTGCATCTGGATTTAGCAATATTGATTTGAACTCTTTTTTGGCTGTCGAATTTGAATTTCTGAGGGAAGTGCTCACGGCTATTTCCAACTTCGAAGCCGAAGGAACGACTTTTAGAGTTGTATTAAAGGTTAGGCCTAATGGTTATATTAAACAGTATCAGCATTTTTTGGAGGAGTACTTCCCCGGCGTGGTAGACCTTATCGTTGATAACGTTCCGATGCGTGAAGTGTTTGATGAAAGTGATCTGTTTATATCTATTTATTCACAAACTTTATTTGAGGCGTCTTGTTTGGGTATTCCAGTGATTTATCATAAAAATGATCGAGAGATCGTGGATCCACCATTCGATTGTCAATCTGAACTGGTGACCACCAAAAATGTTTCTGATCTAACAAAAGCTTTGCGCGATTTTCTGGTTGGTGATAGTCGCTTTAATGCGTTTCTTGATAAGTCGATTATGGAGAAATATGTTGGACCGCTTGACGGTAATAATCTAGAACGTAATTGCAACTTCGTAGTTGAGTTGCTAAAAAATCAAGAAATGGCAATGTGAATGACGGCACTAAAGTTTTTGCGCCGCTATTTATATCAGCGTAGATTAAAACGCCGTTTTCGGCGTGCTGTTATTCACAGTCAAGTCATCGTCGATTCAAGTAGTAAATTAGGTGATAAGACAGTATTGTTTAACAAGGTTTGCCTTGTTGATTCAGTGATTGGCTCATGCAGTTATATACAAGAAAATTCCTCTCTAATTGCCGTTGATTTAGGGGCGTATTGTTCAATTGCTGCCAATGTGTCAATTGGCTTAGTAAATCACCCAACTCATTTTGTAGGAACTAGTCCTGTTTTTTACGATAGTACGCAGCCGCTGCCGAGCGCATTTGTTCGGGGGAATATGTATCAGAAGCAAACCCCTCGAACGGTAATTGAAGCAGATGTTTGGATCGGAGAAGGCGTAAAGATTTGCGCTGGTGTACGAATTGGTGTTGGGGCGGTAATAGGTGCGGGAGCGATAGTGACTCGAGACATTCCGCCATATTCAATTGCTGTTGGAGTTCCTTGTAAAGTAATAAGGCGTCGTTTTGATGACGAGCTATCCAATCGTTTGCTTGCTTCTGCTTGGTGGGATTTGCCTGAAGAAACGCTGCTTAAGCTATCGCCCTACTTTTCAAACCCAGCTGCATTTTTGGATGCCATAGAGCAAAGCACATGAAAATTGAATTGTTAAGGCGTATTTGGTTGCGACTAGGAGAGGTCGTCTTTAGATTGCTTTATGCTCCCCAAATGCTTTACTGTGGTCAACGTGCTTTTATTGGTTGGCCATTTAGACTTGATGGCGCAGGCAGTATTAAGTTGGGGGATTTTTCTGTAGTGCAGGCGCGCAGTTGGCTCTATTGCATCTCTGTTGAAGGGGCGGCAGCTCAATTAACTATTGGATCGCGTTGTGTGCTTGGCTATAATAACCACATTGCAGCTGTTCGAGATATACTGATAGGCAACGATGTGCTGACAGCGAATAATGTATATATTTCTGACAATCTACACGGATATGAAGATATTAACACGCCAATTATGCAGCAGCCTGTTAGATTTAAGCAAAGCGTTCATATCGGGCAAGGAACATGGATAGGTGAAAATGTTTGCGTTATTGGTGCTAGCATTGGAAAAAACTGCGTCATAGGTGCAAATTCTGTGGTTACTAGTGATATTCCAGATTTTTCTGTGGCTGTTGGAGTACCAGCTAGAGTCATAAGGCAATATGACCAATATTTATGCGTGTGGGTAAATAAATAATTTGGCGTACCCGAGTACGAAGTGTAACAATTAAATCACTGAAGTTGGTATGTTGAGGAGGCTTGGCATTTGAGGCTTCTTAGCCTGATAATCGACGTTTTGTGATGAAATGCAAACGCCTCAGCCAAATCGAAATGCATCAGATTTGCAGCCTCATGACAGCCAATTAAAGTATTCACAGATTATTGTTAAGCAGCTTGGCTGTAGCAAGGGGGGACCTTAATTCAGCTAAGTCTAGCCACTGGTTAAGCGAGAGGCTAATGTTTTGGTTAGGATGCATGAAAACCTGAGCGGATTGCGGGTAAGTTGTCAGAGAGTTATGACGCGCTGTGTGTTTACCTATAAAGCTAACGGCGGCCGCGTGTTGAGGAGCGTACGCTGCCACAGGCAAAAAATGAAAGTGCTACCCAGTAGGCTGGTCTTTACGGTTGGGGCTCGAATAGACGTTTGCTGAGCGGGTGTCCAGCGCACATTTAGGTTCGTAAGTGGGGCGGCCACATGGAGGGCGAAACGGTTAAAGGGCGAATTACACGCAAGCCATCGTGTCGATGTAAAGCGCAGAAGTGGTTTTGCTGTGATTGTGAAAGTCGCTAGCAAGACTGCTGATTTGGTTAGCGGAGCGATCGATAGCAGACTCAAGCCGTTTATGAGGGCAAAATGCTGACATTTGATAACGGCAAAAATGACTGCGAACTTTTGCAGATTGATGCGGCGCTGGATGGCGCACGTTATTTTGCTAGTCCATTTGCGAGTTTGGAGCGATGTTGTAATGAAACTTCAACGGACTTTTGCGACAGTACATGTCCAAGATGCGGTCGATGGAGTCTACACGAATGATGAATTAAAATGATTGGAGCAGGTCGAATAACCGCACCTGCAAGTGATTGGGTTTAGAAAGCCTGAGGAGGTGTTTCATCAATCGCTGCGCTGTGTCGCACTTCGTCCTTGAATCTGTCAAATATTTTCAATATGTAATTTCATTAAGGTATGAGAATGAGTACACAGACAAATCTGGCCAAAGCATTTGATGCGAGAAAGTCTTTTTTTGCACACCGCGCATCAACGGTGTTCCCCCTTCGCCTGCGTGCTAAGGCTGACCTACATATTATATTTTTGAATTATTGGCTATTAAAGAACGGCATTGAAGAAATTGGAATAAATTTTCGTATATACGATGTGAGCGGTAATCTCATTGCGAGGCAAGCCTTGGAGGCTATTGCTTTACATAATCAGGTGTCTGTTAGGGATGCAATAGTGCAACCAAATGGAGGGGGTATTCCGTTTGATGGAATGATTGAGGTCGAGGTCGTCTCGGCTGCAAATATTGCTTTTCCGTTTCCTGCAATACTTGGTGTTTATGAAGCCGATGGTCGATTCAGTGCTGTTCATGCTGCAGGCAGAATTAAGAATGCGGACGAAGCTAAATATGCAACGCGAACGGAGGAGTCAAATTGGAGTTGTTGTTTTGAGAAGATGGGTAATTCTCAGGAGTTTTCTGTTGTCCCATTCTTTCACTATTTCATTGGAGCGACGCCGCCAACTGAAGATGAATCAATTATAGTTACCTTAAGAGATGCAAATGGTGTGATGCTAGAGACAAAGTGCATTGCAGTTTCTGGCATGTTGCCATTCTCGTCTAGGTTGTTTCTTGCTGACGAAATATTTAAGCTTGCTGCATTGCCCCCTGCAGGCTCATTTATGTCAGTAGCATTGAGGTCTGTGGATGTTTTCCCCCGCTTGGTTGTAGGAAATCTTCATAAGGAAATCGATTTCTTGGAAGTGACGCACTCATTTCCTGTAGCTGAGTTTATTGATTACTGTCCTCAGGACGATGCAATGAACCAAAAATGTAGCTATCCCTCGCTTCTTTCTGCTCAGACTGCTCCAGGGCTAGAATTGGAAGTGCGGGTCTTTCCTACGAATTGCAGTGGCAGTTCCGAAGTGAGCGTAAGTCGGAAACTTTATAGCGAAAATATTCTTAGATCTGCGGATGAGAAGTTTGCGTTTGACTCTCAGCCAGGCTCATCGGGCTTAGCTTTCACGCTGACCCCAGATGAAGAGATGCGAGTGCTACACCTTTCAGGTAATACAATTCCGTCCCGACTTAATGCTTCTTATCGGTATCGTGTTGCGGGTGTTTCGCGTCGATTTTCTACGGATATCGCGACCGGTGCGAAATCAATCGTCTATCCGCCGAAGTGGAGACACTGGGGGCATGGCTGTATTGGTGCCGGATATGACACTTATGTGCTCTTGCGAAATAATACACATAATCCGAAGTCGACACATGCGAATACTGGTGAACTTCGTATCGTCTCACATGCATTTGACAAAAAAATAGCTTTGCAGGTTGCCGCTGAATCGTGCGTTGCTTTGAAATTATCTGAGCTGATGGATTTAGATCCGAATGTGGGAGGGCCTGTTTTTGTTTCATGGATTATCTCAATGAAGGAACCAGTTGGGGAGACATTTTGGGTTTCATACCATGCAAATGGTTCCGTTTTTGGTGAGCACGGCTTCTGATCTTTGGATAAGATTTGTATCCAATATCCGAAATCAATGTGGGGTGGATTCGAGTACGAAGCGTAAGGGTGAAATAGCTGAAGGTAGGAGGCTAAAGACGTTTAGCATTCAAGACTTCTTGACCTGCCAGCCGAAGTTTCGCTATGAATTGCAAACACCTCAGCCAAATTCAAAGTTATCAGATTTAGAGCTCTATGAATCCAATCAGAGCATCGCACAGATTGCTGATCAGTTTGGGCGCTACAAGCCCACAATAAGCCGTGAGCTTGGATGCAACGAAGCTAGCCGTGGCAACCGTAATAAGCAGCCCTGTGAACAGGCGTTGAATCGTACTCAAGGCAGTAGTAATGCAAGTCAGATCAAGGCATGCTGGCTCAAGAGTAAGGATGATGTTTTGTTTGGGTTGCTATGGAGACTTGAGCGGATAGCGGGTAACTTGCTAGTGAGTCATGGCTCCTTATATTTGCATGTGTATGCTGATAAAGTCAATGCTGGCAAGCTTATGAGAAGTGGTTACGTCGTGATTGTGAAGGTCGCGAACAAGATGGCTGATTTGATTAGGGCGACGATCATTAGTAGACTCAAGTCGTTTGTGGGAAAATTCAAAACGCAGCCATTTGACAACGGGAAATATTTCTGATGACATGCGCAGTTTGACGTGGCGCTATAAAGTGCCAGTTATTTTGTGAGGCCCATAATGTGCGTTGGTAACAGGGCCGCAATGAAAAATTCAAGGGACTGCTGCTGCAATGCTTATCCAAGAAGCTTGTAATGGTGTCGATCACATATGATGAAATTAAAATGATTAAAGATAGGCTGAATAATCGCCTGCCTAAGCGATTAGGATTAGGAGCCCTCGTAGCGGTGTTCTATCAATCGCTACGCAGCATTGCACTTCGTCCTTGAATCCGCCCTCTATGAAATTAAAAAAAATCTTAATCACTGGTGGGGCTGGTTTTATTGGCTCTAGCTTGGCATTAGCATTGGTTAGACGTGGTCATGTGGTCACTGTTTTGGATAACTTAGCACCACAGATTCATGGCGATGCACCAAATTATTCTCCATTATTTGAACGAATTAAAGGCAAGGTTGCTTTTCATCGCGGTGATGTGACCTGCCGCGAAGACTTGCTGAAGGTCTTGCCCGGCGTTGACACAGTCGTGCACTTGGCGGCTGAAACGGGAACCGGGCAGTCAATGTATGCAATCAAGCATTACGCTGATGTCAATGTGGGGGGCACGGCTCTATTGCTTGACTTGATTGCCAACGAAGGCTTTCCGGTGCGTCGTTTGGTGGTGGCTTCGTCAAGGGCCGTGTACGGTGAAGGTAAGTACCGTTGCCAAAATCATGGCGTGCTTTTCCCCAAGGCGCGCCTTGATGGGGCGATGGCTATAGGGCAGTTTGAGCATGCGTGTCCAGTATGCAAGCAGTTGCTGCAAGTTGAGCCCACTGATGAATCGTCAGCTTTGAATCCGTCGTCGGTGTATGGTGTGACTAAGTTGACCCAAGAGCAGCTGGTTTTGTCGGTTGGTCAGGCGTTGGGTATATCTGCACTGGCATTTCGCTACCAGAACGTTTATGGTCCAGGGCAATCGCTTAGCAACCCCTACACCGGAATACTGTCGATTTTTTCGACAAGAATCCGTCAAGGAAAGCCTATCAATATCTTTGAAGATGGCTACGAAAGTCGGGACTTTGTGTTCATTGACGACGTGGTTGACGCTACTGTGCGTGGCATCGAACACGATGCAACGCTGGTGGATGTGTTTAATGTTGGTTCCGGTGTTGCCACTGACGTATTAAGCGTTGCACGCTTGTTGCGGACTTACCTAAAAGGAAATTCAGACATTACGGTTTCTGGGCAGTACAGGGCCGGTGATATCCGCCACAACCTGGCGGACTTAGATAAGGTGTCTCGCATGCTCGGTTTTAAACCGCAGGTGACATTCGAAGTCGGGTTGCAGCGTTTTGTTGAGTGGGTGCGTCACGAGCAGGTGGGCAGTGACCGCTACGATGAGAGCTTGGCCGAGCTTCGGTCTAAGGGGTTGTTCAAGTGACGAAGGTGGTGATTCAAAAACAAGCCAGCCTAGTCGTTGCCAGTTACAACCACGCCAATTTTCTTTCACGTCGGATGGACAGTTTGGTTGGTCAGACCTATGCCGATGTTGACATTTTGGTGATTGATGACAAGTCACCGGATAACAGCGTTGAGATCTTGCAGCTCTACAGTTCTCAACCACGAGTTCGGCTGGTTTTGAGAGAAGAAAACGGTGGGTGGGTGACGGTTAGCAACCAAGGTGTTGACATGTCGTGCGGCGAGTATGTGCTGTTCGCTAATTGTGATGATGACTGCGCCCCGCGCATGGTCGAACGCTTGGTCGATGCGTTGCAACGTCACCCAACTGCAGGAATCGCTTTTTGTCGCAGTTGGATGGTGGACGAACAAGATCGAGTACTGGGTGATGACTTCTCGATTCGTGAAGGCAAGTTTCGTGAGCGCTGCTCAAACGATACGCTTTTATCAGGTCAAGAAGTAAGCCGTTTTTTACTTCACTCATGCGTTATCCCCAATTTAAGTGCCGCGCTTTTCCGACGTGAGTGCTTTGAGAAGGTCGGCAAACTTTCATCCGCTTATCGTGTCTGCTGTGACTGGGATTTGTTTTTCCGAGTTGCAGCTGAATATGACGTGGCGTATGTGTCAGAACCACTCAATCGATTTCGGCAGCACAAACAAACCATTCGAAGCGTAACCAAGGAGAAGGTGGTTTACGAAGAGTATTTCCGCCTCTTGCTTGGTGAGATTCGACGGCTTGACCTTTCGCTGGTCGAGCGTGCTCGTTACCGCACCCACGTGATGTACCTTTGGACCGTGCATTTGTTTTCGCCATCATCCAATGGTGTTTTGAATCTGCCCTATCACTTGCGGTGTGTCATAAGACTAGATGCGCTGGCGCTTATGTTTTTTATTCCTGCATGTTTTGTGCGGGCAGGTGAGTTGGCGATCAAGGCCTTTCGTAAATTGAATTCAGTAATAGCCAAAAGAGTGTTTGCATGAGAAAAAAAATTTTGGTGACAGGGGGGGCTGGATTTTTGGGCTCACATCTCTGCGAACGCTTGCTTCATGCTGGCAACGATGTGCTTTGTGTTGACAACTTCTTCACCGGCAGCAAAGACAACATTGCTCATTTGATCGGAAACCCTTATTTCGAACTCATGCGCCATGATGTGACCATGCCGCTTTACGTTGAAGTCGATCAAATTTACAACCTCGCTTGCCCGGCTTCTCCTGTGCATTACCAGTTTGACCCAGTCCAAACCACCAAAACCAGTGTGCACGGTGCAATCAATATGCTAGGGTTGGCTAAGCGAGTGAAAGCAAGAATTTTTCAGGCATCCACGAGCGAGGTTTATGGAGATCCAGAGGTTCACCCTCAATTGGAGTCTTACTGGGGACGTGTTAATCCAATCGGTTTGCGCAGTTGCTACGACGAAGGTAAGCGTTGTGCGGAGACCTTGTTTTTTGACTACTGGCGACAACATCAGGTGCAAATCAAGGTGGCCCGCATCTTTAATACGTATGGTCCCCGGATGCATCCCAATGACGGTCGGGTAGTCAGCAATTTCATTGTGCAAGCACTGAAAGGTGAGGACATCACGATTTATGGGAGCGGTCAGCAAACACGCAGTTTTTGCTATGTCGATGATTTGATCGAAGTCATCATCCGCTTTATGGCATCTGATATTGATTTCACAGGACCCGTGAATATTGGAAATCCTGGTGAATTCACCATGTTGGAGTTGGCTGAAAAGGTGATCAGCCTGACTGGCTCGCGTAGCAAGTTGGTTTTTAAGGCTTTGCCTTCGGACGACCCTAAACAGCGCCAGCCTGACATCGAAATGGCCAAGCAGATGCTGGATTGGCAACCCAAGGTCTCCTTGGAGGATGGGCTTAAGGAAACGATTGCATATTTCGCCAAATTGGCCTGAGTCTTTATCCATGCGTAGCAAGTCGTTTCCGCAATTCAGCGTTGTTATTCCCAACTACAACCGAGCTTCTGATTTGCGCAGGTGCTTGGACTCGTTGGTTACACAGACTTTTGATGACTTTGAAGTGCTGGTTTGTGACGATGGATCATCAGACAACAGTGCTGAAGTAGCGGATTCTTTTAAAGATCGGCTGGATCTGCAGTTCCATACCGCCCCCAACTTTGGTGGGCCGGCACGACCAAGGAATCGAGGTTTATCGCTAGCCCGTGCTCCATATGTCGCTTTTTTGGATTCGGACGATTGGTGGTCGCCTAGCAAGCTTGCTCATAGTTATCCAGCGCTGCAAAGCGGGGCTGATGTTGTCTACCACGACCTGTATATCGTTCGCTCTTTAGATCAATCCTCGTACCCCGAAAGGGTCAAATCGACGCCACCAATTTCTCCGATGTTCATGGCACTCCTGTGCACAGGGATGTCCATTCCCAACTCGAGCGTGGTGGTGCGCAAAGAATTGTTGGAACGGGTCGGGGGCATCAGTGAAGATCGCGAGTTGATTTCAGTCGAGGACTATGACACTTGGCTTGGTTTGGCTAGAGTCACAGAGCGCTTCGTTCGTTTGTCTGGGTGCGATGGGTATTACTGGGTTGGTGGAGGCAATATATCAGCCGCATCGCCTAAGCAGCAGCAACGGATTCGGGCACTTTATGCCAAGTATTTGGCGGATTTGCCACCAGACGATCAAAAATGTGCCGAGGGTTTTCTTGCTTATCGTGTTGGGCGTATTGCTCAACAACATGGCGATTTGGATGCCGCATTGAGGTGTTTTCGGGATGCACTGATGTCGCCGATTGAGTTGCGGTTCAGATTCAAGGCGGTTTATTTCTATTGGCGAGCAGTATGGTCTGGGCTGAGGCGTCTATGCGTGTGAGCGTTGTCATACCGTGCTACAAAGACGCAGGCACACTGGCGCGAGCCCTTGATTCTGTTCTGGGGCAGTCACGTCCAGTTGACGAAATCATCGTGGTGAACGATGCCTCTCCTGAGAGTCGCGAAATTGAAGCGGTGATGGGCAGCTATCCGCAAGTCCGCTACATCATCAACTCCCAAAACATGGGGCTCGCAGGAACAAGAAATGTTGGCGTTGAGAGGGCAACAGGGGACGTGATCAGTTTTTTAGATGCAGATGATGAGTTGCATCCACAAAAAATCCAGCTGCAGCTGGATCTTTATCGTTCTGATTGTGCTGTTGCCTGTAGTGTTGCCCGCATAGCCGATGAAAGAGGAACCGATCGAGTCGTTTCATACAAGAGGGTTTTGAAATATTCGATGGTCACGGATTCATCAAAACAGGTTCGCCATAATACTTTGACAGGGGCTTCACTGTTGATTTCTCGAGAGCTGTTTTTGTCGCATGGTGGGTACGATGCGGAGCTGCGTTCTTGCGAGGATTTCGATTTTTGGCTTCGATTGCTGGATGCCGGTGTATCAGTTTTTAATATTGATATGCCCTTGTATCTTTACCGGATCAATGCTGTCGGGTTGTCGCGAAATTTTTTTAATATTTCTTATTGGGAGCTGATGGTGGTGCGAAAGTATCTCGCACGTTGTCGTCAACGCGGTGCGCCGATGAAGGGGGAGGGCATAACTCTTTTCATATGGTTATTTAAACATTTTGTGCGCTATGAGCAATGTCGTGATGCCAGAATTTTGGTTGCGAATATCCAGAACATGGCACTGCTCGACAGCTCACCGTTCCTTAAACAACTGCTCATCATGCTTCGTTTGACGCGATTGACTTGGTTGGTGGCACGTATCCGTTCGGCTCAACCCGAATGTAGGGCCGCCAAGAATGGTTAATACAAATTGCGATGTCAAGCCAATGAAATACGACATCATCTTTCTAACAAGCCACCCCATGAGCGTAGTGGTGTTTATGTTTCCTCACCTGAGGGTGTTGCAAGGCAATTGGCGTTTGCAGGTATTGGCCAATACACAAGAGGAAGACTTGTTGCAAAAGCGAGGCTTGGATATACCGGTGGAGTTCGCTCCTGTAGAGAGGCAGATCCGTCCATGGGCCGACGTCAAGGCGATGTGGCTTTTGTTTAAGAAGTTCAAAGCTGAGCGCCCAATCGTTGTACACACGCTCACGCCTAAGGCTGGCTTGTTGGGTATGTGTGCGGCCTGGTTGGCTCGGGTGCCGGTACGTGTGCACACGTTCACCGGACAAGTGTGGGTGACCCGACAAGGACCCATGCGCTGGGTACTCAAGGCCGCCGACCAATGTATTGCGGCTTTGGCCACCGATGTTTTGGTGGACAGCCCTTCGCAGCGCCGGTTTTTGATTCAAGAGGGCGTGGTCAGTGCTCAAGGCAGTACCGTGTTGGGTAAGGGGTCAATTTGCGGCGTGGACACGCAGCGCTTCAGCCTCAGCCGCCCGGTGCGCCAACAGGTGCGTACTGATCTGGGCTCTGCCAACGATGCTTTGGTGTGCCTCTACCTTGGGCGCCTCAACCGAGATAAAGGCGTGTTGGATTTGGCGGCTGCGTTTGCACAAGTTGCAAACAAGCACCCCAAAGCCGAACTTTGGGTGGTGGGGCCTGATGAAGATGACATGTTTGCCCAAATGCAAAGCTTGCTGGGCATGTGCAAACAGCAGGTGCGGCGAGTGGGTTACACCAACGAACCCGAACGCTTCATGCAAGCGGCTGATTTGTTTTGTTTGCCCAGTTACCGTGAAGGGTTTGGCTCTTCGGTGATTGAGGCGGCGGCGTGTGGGGTGCCCGCTTTGGTCTCGCGCATTTATGGTTTGACGGATGCAGTGGTCGAAGGCCAAACCGGATGGATGCACGAGGCCCGCAACGTGCAAGATTTGGCAGTCCAATTGGATGCCTTGCTTGAAGAGCCAACACAACTGCAGATCAGGGGTGAGGCCGCCAGAGCAAATGTGGCGCGGGTGTTCGCGCAAAGCTTGATCACCAACGCCATGTTGGCTTTTTACGAAGCGCGGCTGGAAACGATGGGTGCCAAGGATACTGACCTATGACATTACCGCTCGCAAGTTTTCCTCGGCTGTGGGTGATATGGCTTAAAGGGTATGCATACGCCTTCGTTGTCGCAGTGGTGTTGCAAAAACTGGTGATGCCCATCATGCCAGGGCTGCATGCCGGTCATGGTTTGATGAACAATGATGCAATAATTTTTCATGACATGGCGGTGGCGATGGCTGATCGCATCCTTGCCTTGGGATGGGGAGAGTGGAAACTGATCCCTGGGAACGGCATTACCGCAAATGTCGGAATTCTCGCCGCCGTCTATGCTGTGTTCGGGGCGGATCCGGTCTGGTTTACCCCGTTGAATGCCGGGTTTCATGCGCTTGGGGCATTACTCGTGCTGCGGCTTGGGACATTGTTCATGCCAGGCAACAGCGGCTGGATCGCCGGTGGGGTGGCGGCCTTCCTGTTTCTGGTTTTTCCATCCGCGCTGGTCTGGTATGGTCAGAACCACAAGGATTCTTTCCTGATAGCCGGCTACTTGCTGGTGCTCGTTGCATTCGTCCAGGCGTTGGGGCGTAAGACCTGGAAGGGACTTCTGGGGGACGTCCTTCTTTTGTCGATGGGTTGCGCCTTGGTGGCAATCATGCGGCCACACATGCTCATGATTTACATATTGGCAATCGCCGTTGTTATTTTGGCCGTAGCCATCTGGCATTTCGTGCGGAGAAGCCGAACGACTTTGCTCGCATTTCGAAATGGCCTGATTATGCTTGGGGTTGCGATTGCCGCCAACAGCATGTCCCCGACGCATTACCTTTTGGGTACCACTGAAATTAGTATTGGCACGGCCCATCAGATGGATGTTGATTGGCACTGGGATAACATAGGTGTGTTGCCGGATGCGATAGAAAATAAGCTCAAGCAGGCATCCTTCATTCGGGCGCATTTCTATAGCGCGGGCAAGTTGGTTGGTGCCGGCTCCCTCATCGACGGTGATGCGCTTCCTACGAATGCATTTGAGATGCTCGCCTATTTGCCGCGTGCTTTGTGCGTCGGGCTATTCGCCCCCTTCCCAGATACCTGGATAGAGCGCCCCACCCTGCCGCGAGTCATCGGTGCAATCGAAACCCTCATTTTCTATTTTACAGCTCCAGGAATTCTCATCATTCTTTGGCGTCGCCCAAGCCTCCCGCTGGCGATCTGTCTTGTTGTTTCGGCGCTCGTTCTCATCGTGCTTAGCTATACCAGCCCGAATCTCGGCACATTGCACAGAATCCGTTACGGGCCTTGGTTTGTGTTCATGCTGAGCGGGGTTTGCGGTTGGGTCTGGCTCTTGGGTAAGGCAACACTTCTTATGAAAACAGCACATGCCACCCGTGATGGCGACCATGGCAGCATGCCGCTCGCCGGGCAGTCCGCCTCCCCGATTAATCTTGGGGGGAGCGGCAGGAGTGCTGTGGGTGCTGGTGTGATGGTTTCCCTAATCTCCCTGATCGCTGCGTTCGGCCTGCTTGTCAGAGATTTGCTCTTGATAAACCGCAGCGATTTTGGCGCATCTCTCGACAGCTTTTATCTGGCTATGATGATACCGATGCTCTTAGTGAGCATCCTGGCGCTTCCGCTCGGCGACACACTTGTTGTTGCCCTGCACCGAGTTAAAGAACGTAAAGACGTGCAATCGCTGCTCAGCGCGACTTCTGGTGCCTCCCTGCTTGTATTTGGGCTGCTTTCTTTGATTGCGCTCGCAGCCGCTAGTCCGATCTATCACAACTTTGTCGCGAACGGGGATGTTTCCCAAGTCCTGATGCTGATCCCGATTAGTATGTTGCTGTTTATATTTTCTGGGCTGGTGGTTACGGGGAACAGCTTGCTCAATTCGCTCGGGAGGCCGGCATTGGCTGCGGCCGCCCAACTGGTCGTCCCAGTGGTTGCGGTGGGCGCGATTCTGGTTGCTTCAGAAATTCATTTGATTGTGATGGCAACCGTCGGCATGGTTGCCGGCCAGGTATTGAACCTAGTGATCTTGTATGCGATTGCGGGCTGGGAGGGATACCATCTTCGCCCCATCGTGCCATTCGGCATGCTACCTAGTTTGAGGGGGATGCTTGCTAGTTACGGCTTGTTGATTGTTGCCGCATTGTTGATAAGCTTGGCCATTCCTCTCAATTACTGGTTTGCCAGCCAGTTGGGTGAGGGCTCGTTATCAACCTGGGCGGTTGGCAGCAAGCTGGTGCAAATGGCAACGGCGCTGGGGATCGGACTGCTGTCGGCAGTATGGATGCCTTACGTCAGCAAGCTGGTGACCGCAGGATTTCATGTTCGGATTCGCCATGAGGTGTTCTTGACACTTATCGTCGGAAGCTGGTCTGGAGGTGCGCTTTCCTTGATTGTCTTCGCGTTTTGCGGTCCGATCATCATGGTAGCCATGCCTGAGGTTCAGGACATGGTTCGAGTCGGCCAGCTTACTGCTGTCGTTGAGCTGGGAGCCTTGCAGTTACCCCTCCTTGTGGCGGCTTTACTGCTTCTGAAACTGTCCGCCGCCTCCGAGGTTTCTTGGAAAGTGGTGCTGGCCACTTCGTCCGGTTTCTTCGCAAATGTGATATTGGGCTACGCTTGGCTTCCTGTATGGGGATTACTGGGTGTTGCCGCCGCCTGGGCTATATCAACTTTGTTGTCCACCGTCGTTATCATGTTCACTTCGCGTGGCCAATCTCATTTGGGGTTATGGGAGATTTTTAGTGTCGTTGCAACCTGGCTGGTGATTTTTGCAGCCGCTTTGGCGATTCATCTCGAAAGCCTGTCAGTTGCTGCAGGAACACTATTGGTTTTTGGCCTGGTGCTCCTTGATCAGGTCAGAATCTTGTTGAGAGCGCGCACTGTGTTAGAGGCTTATGCACAGTAGGCTTGCCCAAGACATTTGCGGATTTTTCAAACGACTGTTTGACATGGTCGCAGCGGCGCTGGCCTTGCTGCTGCTGGCGCCCGCGCTGGCATTGATTGCTTGGCAAGTGCGCCGCAAGCTGGGCAGTCCTGTGCTTTTTCGCCAAGTTCGACCGGGCTTACATGGCCAGCCATTTGAAATGATGAAGTTCCGCACTATGACGGATGAGCGCTGCGCCGATGGGGCTTTGCTGCCTGACGCTCAGCGCCTCACGCCTTTTGGCCGGTTTTTACGTGCCAGCAGCTTGGACGAGCTGCCTGAGCTGTGGAACGTGATCAAGGGCGACATGAGCTTGGTGGGCCCGCGTCCGCTGCTGATGGAATACTTACCACTATATACCCAAGAGCAAATCCGTCGCCATGAGGTGCGCCCCGGCATCACCGGTTGGGCGCAAGTGAACGGCCGCAACGCCATCAGCTGGGAAGATAAGTTTGTGTTGGATGTTTGGTACGTAGACCACCGTAGTCTGTGGCTGGACATCATTATTTTGTGGGTGACGGTGCGCAAGGTTTTGCGGCGTGACGGCATCAGTGCCGCGGGCGAGGCCACTATGACGCGGTTCACGGGCAGTCATTCAAACAAGGGGGGTGGGCAATGAAACGTTATGCCATTTTTGGGGTCAGTGGCTGCGGCCGCGGTGTGATGCCGCTGGCCCGTCGGCAGCTGCAGCCTACCTTGAGCGCAGGCGAGGCCGACTTGGTGTTTGTGGACGATCGCCCACCAGCCTCGCAGGTGAATGGCCAGCGGGTGCTCACCTCTGCGCAGTGGATGGCCGAGCCGGCCAGCAACCGTCATGTGTGCATTGCTATCGCCAACAGCCAGATCAGGCAGCGCTTGGCCTTGCAGTGTGCCGCCGAGGGTATGGGTTTTTTTGAGGTCCGTGCAGGCAACGTGGTGCAGATGGACGAGGTGCAGCTAGGTGAAGGCGCGATCCTCAGTCCCTTCGTCACGCTCACCAGTAACATCCGCATTGGGCGGCACTTTCATGCCAACCTCTATAGCTATGTGGAGCACGATTGTGTGATTGGCGATTTCGTCACCTTCGCTCCTGGCGTCAAGTGCAACGGTAATGTGGTGATTGAAGACCACGTTTACATTGGTTCAGGCGCCGTCATCAAACAAGGTCAACCGGGCGCACCGCTCGTCATCGGTCGTGGCGCCGTCGTGGGCATGGGTGCGGTGGTCACCAAGAATGTGCCCGCCGGGGCGACGGTGGTGGGTAACCCTGCTAAGGTCATGAACAAATAACCATATGTTGAACACTTCTTTGTCCCCATGGCCCAGCTTTTCTGCCGAAGAGGCTGACGCGGTGGCCCGCGTGGTACTGAGCAACAAAGTCAATTACTGGACTGGTACCGAATGCCGCGAGTTTGAAAAAGAGTTTGCCGCTTGGTGCGGTGTGCCGCATGCGGTGGCTCTGGCCAATGGCACCTTGGCTTTGGACGTTGCTCTTAAAGTGCTGGGCATCGGCCCTGGGGATGAGGTGGTGGTGACGCCGCGCACATTCATTGCCAGCGTGTCGTGTGTGGTGAACGCGGGTGCCACCCCAGTGTTTGCCGATGTCGATGTCGAGACCGGCAACATCACCGCGCAAACCATTGCAGCCGTGCTGACGCCTGCTACCCGTGCGGTGATTTGTGTGCACTTGGCTGGTTGGCCTTGCGACATGGACCCGATCATGGCACTGGCTGAACAACACGACCTGAAGGTGATTGAAGATTGCGCCCAGGCGCATGGTGCACGTTACAAGGGGCGCAGTGTGGGCAGCATTGGCCACGTGGGCGCATGGAGCTTTTGCCAAGACAAAATCATGACCACGGGCGGCGAAGGTGGCATGGTCACTACCTGCGACGAAGCCTTGTGGCGCGCCATGTGGAGCTTCAAAGACCACGGCAAGAGTTATGAAGCCGTGTACGTGCGCCAACACCCCCCAGGCTTCCGTTGGTTACACGAAAGTTTTGGCACCAATTGGCGCATGCTGGAAATGCAGGCGGTGATTGGGCGCATTCAGCTGCAGCGCATGGCCGAATGGATGCGTCAGCGCCAAGCGAATGCGGCCACTTTGACCCAAGCGCTCGTACCCTTTGCACCGGCAGATGGCCCGGTGCGCTTACCCCAATGGGCTTGCGCTGGGTGCAGTGGTTCGCCGGGTTGCGCTCACGAAGGCGGGCTAAACTCTTCCTGCGTTCATGCTCAATACAAGTTTTACGCCTACGTGCGGCCAGATAACTTGGCCTCAGGCTGGAGCCGCGACCGCATCATCGATGCCATCAACGCACAAGGCGTGCCGTGCTACCAAGGTAGTTGCTCCGAGGTATATTTGGAAAAGGCTTTTGATGGCACGGGCTGGCAGCCCCAAGATCGTTTGCCAGTGGCCAAGGTGTTGGGCCAAACCACCCTGATGTTCTTGGTGCACCCCACGTTGACTGGGGATGACATGACTCGTTCAGTACAAGCCATCACCAGCGTTTTGAAAGCGGCCCGTCGATGAAAAAGTCTGCATGGGTCAAAAGAACCTTGGCTTTGCCTCGCGTGGCCAAGCGCCTAGTGGCGATGGGCGTGGACGTGAGTTTGTGTGTGCTGACGGTTTGGTTGGCGTTTTATTTGCGTTTGGGCGAATGGGTGCCCATGCGGGGCCATGAGACATGGCGGCCCATGAACGCCGCACTCTTGTCGGTGGCTGTGGCCTTGCCGATTTTCATCACCCAAGGCTTTTACCGTGCGATTTTTCGTTACTCGGGTTGGCCTGCGCTGATGACGGTGACCAAGGCCATGTTGATGTACGGCTTGGTGTTTTTTACGGCGATCACCGCGTTTGGCTTGGCGGGTGTGCCGCGCACCTTGGGACTGATTCAGCCCATGCTGCTCTTGTTGGCCGTGGGGTTGTCGCGGGCTTTGGCTCGGTATTGGTTGGGTGGGGCGTATCAAAACCGTTTGCGTTTGGCAGCCTTGCCCAAGGTTTTGGTGTACGGCGCGGGTGACGCGGGCCGTCAGTTGGTGCGCGCAATGACCAACAGCCAAGAAATGCGTGTGGCAGGCTTTTTGGACGACGATGACCGATTGCACGGCCACGTCCTTAATGGGCAACCCATTTACGCACCTCATGAATTGGGGGCATTGGTGAACTTGGGCGTGACCCACGTGTTACTGGCTTTGCCCACCATCAGCCGCGCCCGACGCAATGAAATTTTGAACACTTTGGCCCCTTTTAAGGTGGCGGTGCGCACCTTGCCCAGCTTGAACGATTTGGCGCAGGGCAAGGTGAACGTGTCTGACCTGCGCGAGCTGGACATCGACGACCTTTTGGGCCGCGAGCCAGTACAGCCCAATGGCTTGCTACTCAAGCTCAACACCCTGGATAAGCGGGTGGTGGTGACCGGCGCGGGCGGCAGCATTGGCAGCGAGCTGTGCCGGCAAATTGTGCGCACGAACCCGAAGCAACTGCTGTTGGTTGACATGAGCGAATTCGCGCTCTACCAAATTCACCAAGAGTTGTTGGCCGTGGCCGATGGGGTGGAGCTGGTGCCGCTGCTCGCCTCGGTGTGCGACGAGGTGCGCATGCACGAGATCATGGAAACATGGAAGCCGCACACCGTTTACCACGCCGCGGCCTACAAACACGTGCCCATGGTGGAGCACAACCCCGCCGAAGGCGTGCGCAACAACGTGTGGGGCACGTGGGTGTGCGCCGAAGCGGCGGCGCGCAACGGCGTGCGCAACTTCGTGCTGATCAGCACCGACAAGGCCGTGCGCCCCACCAACATCATGGGGGCAACCAAGCGTTTGGCCGAGATGGTGTTGCAAGCGCATGCTCAGTTGCAATCGCAAACTTGTTTTTCAATGGTTCGCTTTGGCAATGTGTTGGGTTCTAGTGGTTCGGTGGTTCCCTTGTTTCGTGAGCAGATTAAAAATGGTGGCCCCATCACACTGACGCATGCAGATATCACTCGCTATTTCATGACCATTCCTGAGGCCGCACAGTTGGTTATTCAGGCTGGCGCTATGGGCACTGGGGGGGATGTGTTTGTGCTTGATATGGGGGAACCAGTCAAGATCATCGATCTAGCGCGTCGCATGGTGGAGCTATCTGGACTCACTGTGCGCGATGTGCAGAACCCAACCGGTGACATTGAGCTTGCTGTGATGGGCTTGAGGCCCGGAGAAAAACTGTTTGAAGAGTTGTTGATTGGTGACAATCCAGAAAGTACGTCTCATCTGCGCATCATGAAAGCGCACGAGCAGTTTTTGCCATGGGCTGAGCTTAAAGTTGCACTTGCTGAGTTGCGCCAGGCGATGCGTACAAATGACGTTCCGATGATTCGTCAATTGTTGCAACAGTTGGTGAATGGGTACCAAGCGAATGGAGATGTTGTGGACTGGGTTCACGTAGAGCAAGCGAGACAAGCATGACAGTTTTTGTCACTGGCTGCGCTGGCTTCATCGGCAGCAATTTCGTCCGCACTTGGTTGTCGTCATCAGACGAGCCCGTGGTGAATTTAGACAAACTCACCTACGCTGGCAATTTGGCCAATTTGGATGCCCTCAAGTGCGATGCGCGCCATATCTTTGTGCAGGGCGATATCGGCGACCGTGTTTTGGTTTCTAAGTTGTTGGCGGAACACAAGCCTCGTGCAGTCCTTAACTTTGCTGCAGAAAGCCATGTTGACCGCTCTATCCACGGACCCGGTGACTTTATTGAAACCAACGTGGTTGGCACGTTCAACTTGCTAGAAAGCGTGCGCGCTTATTGGCAAGACCTTTCTGCGGCAGACAAAGAGGCTTTCCGCTTTTTGCATGTGTCTACCGACGAGGTGTATGGCACGCTGTCACCCACAGACCCGCCGTTTGCAGAAACTAAAAACTACGAGCCCAATAGCCCGTACTCAGCCAGTAAGGCTGCTAGCGACCATTTGGTGCGTGCATGGCATCACACCTATGGCTTGCCCGTGCTGACCACCAATTGCAGCAACAACTATGGGCCGTATCACTTTCCAGAAAAGC
>ERZ650308.166-NODE-166-length-37643-cov-8.153107_pt1 | contig 37643 bp, 34 predicted proteins | sample MGYA00376244_ERZ650308 | MGnify/ENA primary metagenome ERZ650308 (study PRJEB26733, sample SAMN07839295) | wastewater metagenome | biome: small river; feature: stream; material: water | place: USA: North Carolina | collected 2016-04-26 ... | reverse complement strand
CGGTGGCAATCACCGTCGCAAACACCGAATGGCCAAAGTGGCAAGATGTGATGTCGGCAGACCCGGTTGAGTCTGAGAAGCTCACCGGCGCCCGCGCAGAGGCACTTACTCGCCCCCGCCCTGGTCACGCGGATTTCACCGGCATGCAAAAGTACGGTTTTCTCGACAGCCGCCCGGTTCTCGAGCGAGCTTCGGCCCGTGAGACCGCGGCACGAGTTGCCCTCGGGGCAGTAGCTTCAAGTTTCCTAAATCAACTCGGCATTGAACTGGTTACCCACACCGTTGGCATCGGCCCGGTAATGGCTTCCGCCGATCTTCCAGTTCCGACGCCTTCGGATGTTGAAATGCTCGACGCTGATCCGATGCGTTGTTTCAATCCCGAGGTTTCGGCTGCGATGGTCGCCGAGGTCGATGAATGCCACAAGGATGGCGACACTCTCGGTGGAGTTGTTGAAACGCTTGTATATGGTCTGCCTCCAGGTCTTGGCACGTTTGTGCACTGGGACCGCAGACTCGATTCACAACTTGCTGCCGCGCTGATGGGTATTCAAGCGATCAAGGGCGTTGAGGTGGGCGATGGCTTCGAAACTGCCAAGCGTCGTGGTTCTGTAGCGCACGACGAAATCGAGCGAGACTCTGATGGCATTGTGCGTCGCCTTTCTCACCGCGCTGGCGGTGTAGAAGGCGGTATGTCAAATGGCGAGGTCTTGCGTGTGAGGGCAGCGATGAAGCCGATTTCTACGATTCCTAAGGCCCTGGCCACGATCGACGTTGCCACCGGCGAAGCCGCTAAGGCTCACCACCAGCGATCAGACGTATGCGCGGTTCCTGCCGCGGGTGTTGTTGCCGAAGCTATGGTTGCCTTGGTTATTGCCAATTCTGTGCTCGAGAAATTCGGTGGCGACTCAGTTGCTGAAACCAAGCGAAACCTAGAAAGCTACCTGGCCAGCATTCCTGCCGTGCTAGCTTCGTTCGACGCTAAATAGCCCGTGCCTACCAAGCCTGAGGTGATTGTTTTGGTCGGCCCAATGGGTGTCGGCAAAACCACCGTTGGCCGCAAGCTAGCTAAGGCCCTAAAAGTACCTTTTGTTGATACCGATGCGTTGTTCATCGCGAAGCATGGAGCCATCGCCGACTACTTCGAAAACCACGGTGAAACTTCTTTCCGCGCTCAAGAAGAACTCGTCTTGGCTCAAGCGATCTCCGCTCCTGGGGTGGTTGCCACAGGTGGCGGAGCTGTGCTGAGCGAACTGTCGAGATCACGCTTGACCGCGACAACCGTCGTCTACCTAGCAACCGACGGCAAGCACATTGCCTCGAGAATTAAGAACGGCAATCGCCCTCTACTCAAGAATGGGCTCGATGACTGGCAGCGAATTTATGACGCGCGAAAGCCAATCTACGAATCGATTTGTGACTTTAATATCAATACATCCGGCCAACCGCTGAATGCTACCGTCGCCGAAATACGCGAGAAAGTTGGCGTCTAATGAGCCAAACCACGATTACCGTTTCAGGCGACGCACCATACGATGTTGTGATCGGGCGAGCCCTGCTTGGCGAGGTTCCTGCCGCTCTTGGCTCATCGGTTCAAAAGGTGTTGATCGTTCACCCGGTTGCCCTCACCACAAGTGCAGAGGCGCTTCGTGAATCTCTAGTTGCAAGCGGATACGAGGCTATAGTTGCCGGCGTGCCAGACAGCGAAGACGCTAAGCGGGTCGAGGTCGCTGCTTTCCTATGGGGAATCCTGGGGCAATCAGACTTCACTCGAAGTGACGCAATCATCGGCTTCGGGGGAGGCTCGACCACCGACCTCGCTGGTTTTGTTGCCGCAACTTGGTTGCGAGGCGTCAAGCTCATCCAGATTCCAACTACGTTGCTTGGCATGGTCGATGCCGCAATCGGCGGAAAAACCGGAATCAACACCAGCGAGGGCAAGAACCTTGTCGGCAGTTTCTATGCACCCTCGGCTGTGATCGTCGATCTCGACACCTTGCTAACGCTTGCGAAGAACGAGATTTTGGCTGGTTTTGGCGAGGTCGTGAAGTACGGTTTCATCGCCGACGAGCGCATCCTAGAAATTATCGAGGCGGACCCAGCGATCGCAACTGACCCGGCAACACCGGAGTTTCAGGAGATTATTGAACGCTCGGTGGCGATCAAAGCTCGTGTTGTCGGTTCAGACTTCAAAGAGGCCGGATTGCGCGAGATTTTGAACTATGGACACACCTTGGGTCACGCAATTGAACATGCGGAGCGCTACAAGTGGCGTCACGGTGCAGCCATTGCGATCGGAATGGTGTTCGTGGCCGAGCTTGCCCGTCTTGCCGGTCGATTGAGCGACGAAGTGGTGGATCGCCACCGCTCGGTGCTCAAACTTCTTGGACTACCCACCACCTACAAGGCCGAAAAGTGGGGTCAGCTCACCGAGACCATGCAGCGCGACAAGAAGTCTCGAGCTGGAACCCTGCGCTTTGTTGTGCTTGACGCGATTGGCAAGCCAACGATTATGACCGCACCGACACCAGAGATGTTGCACGCCGCTTATCAAGAGATTCTCGAAGACTAGGTAATCTGAAAGTATGTCGACTGTATTGGTATTGAACGGGCCTAACTTGGGCCGCCTTGGTTCGCGCGAGCCTGACATCTATGGTTCGGTCGACTACGCCGGCCTAGAAGCATTGGTTGAAAAGCGTGCCGGTGACCTTGGTTTCACCGTCGAAATACGTCAAACCGACAGCGAATCAGAGCTTATTGGCTGGTTGCACGAAGCTGTTGATCGCGGGCTGGATGTGGTTTTGAACCCTGCAGCGTTCACTCACTACTCGTATGCGGTTCGCGATGCCGCAGTTCAGGTGACCAAGTCTGGCCGCAAACTCATCGAGGTGCATCTCAGCAACCCGCACACACGTGAAGAGTTTCGCCACAAGAGCGTTATTTCGGGTGTTGCAACCGGTGTAATCGCGGGATTTGGCGCCGAGTCCTACCTACTTGCGCTCACCCAACTAGCCGCCTAAATCGGTTAGAATGGTTCAAACGCACAATCTGCGTTTATTTTTTTGAACAATCTGAAACGAGTGATTCGTCATGGCAACTTCCAATGACCTCAAGAACGGCATGGTTCTAAACATCGAAGGACAGCTTTGGGCTGTAATCGAGTTCCAGCACGTCAAGCCAGGCAAGGGCGCAGCGTTCGTGCGTTCAAAGCTCAAGAACGTTCTAACCGGCAAGGTTGTCGACAAGACCTTCAACGCTGGCGTAAAGGTTGAGACCGCCAACGTTGACAAGCGAAACATGAACTACCTCTACAACGATGGTGAAGGCTTCATTTTCATGGACAACGAGACCTACGACCAGGTCACCCTAAGCGAAGCAACCGTTGGCGACGCAGTCAACTACCTTCTTGAGAACCAAGAGGCAGTCGTTGCAATGCACGAAGGCAACCCAATCTACGTTGAGCTTCCAGCAAGCGTTGTTCTCGAGGTTACCTACACCGAGCCTGGCCTTCAGGGCGACCGTTCTTCGGGTGGCACCAAGCCAGCGACCGTTGAGACCGGCCTAAACATTCAGGTTCCTCTGTTCCTCGAAATCGGCACCAAGGTTCGCGTAGACACCCGCACCGGTGACTACCTCGGCCGCGTGACCGACTAAGTTGAGCGCAAGAACTAAGGCTCGCAAGCGCGCTGTTGACGCCGTTTTTGCGGCTGACCTTCGCAAAATTTCGCCACTTCAACTGCTAAATGAAGTAGCCGACCTTGCCGCAGACCGTCAAAACCAGGATGCAATCTTTGGTTATGCCCGTGACATTGTCGAAGGCATCATCGAACACCATGATGAGATCGACGATTTGCTCGAAACCTACTCACAGGGATGGGCTCTCGACCGCATGCCTAACCTAGATCGAGCCATTTTGCGCTGCGCTGTCTGGGAAATCCTGCACAACGACGAGGTTCCAGATGCCGTTGCAATTAACGAGGCGGTCGACCTTGCCAAAGAGCTTTCGACAGATGACTCCGGTTCATTCGTCAATGGCCTGCTGTCTAGGATTGCAGCAACAAAGTCAGCAAAGTAGCGGTTTTCGACTGCTACAATAAAGTCCAACATCCTTTAAAGACCGTCCAGAGAGACGGAGAAGGAGGTGGGCGTGTCTTCACGCACCGTCTTGAGCAGCGACGACATCGATCGCGCGGTTACGCGTATTGCTCATGAAATTCTCGAAGCCAACACTGCACTGCAGAAGAGTGGCACCAAAAACCTCGTAATTCTGGGCATTCCTACCCGTGGCGTTTTGCTCGCCGAGCGCATCGCCGCTGTGATCGCAAAGGCCGAGCCCGAAACCAACGTCGATGAACTACTGGGTCGACTCGATATCACGATGTACCGCGATGATCTTGCCCAAAACCCGGTGAGAAATGTCACAGAGACACACATTCCGGCCCAGGGCATTGACGACAAAGTCGTTGTGTTGGTTGACGATGTTCTGTTCAGTGGGCGAACAATTCGCGCTGCTCTCGATGCACTCAACGACTTTGGACGCCCTAGGGCCGTTCGACTGGCAGTTTTGGTTGATCGAGGTCACCGCGAACTTCCAATTCGTGCCGACTTTGTTGGCAAGAATCTGCCGACCGCTCGCGAAGAGCGCATCCGTGTTCAATTGAACGAATCAGATGGCAAAAACGCAGTGGTGATTGAGGCGTGAGCATGAACCGAAACCTTTTGTCAGCGGGCGACCTGAGCCGAGACCAGGCCATCGAGATTCTCGACATTGCCGAAGGCATGGCCGATGTAAACGACCGCGAAATCAAGAAGTTGCCAACACTCCGAGGCAAAACGGTCGTAAATCTTTTCTTTGAAGATTCGACTCGTACCCGAATCTCATTTGAGCTGGCAGCCAAGCGCCTGTCGGCCGATGTAATCAACTTTTCAGCCAAGGGCTCGAGCGTCTCAAAGGGCGAAAGCCTAAAAGACACCGCGCAAACCCTAGAGGCTATGGGCGCGGACGCAGTCGTTATTCGTCACTCGGCTTCGGGTGCAGCGAATGTGCTTGCACACAGCGGATGGATCAACGGTGCCATCGTGAATGCCGGCGACGGAACTCACGAGCACCCGACACAGGCTCTGTTGGATGCTTTCACGATGCGTAAGCGCCAGCACGGAAACGCATCGACCGGCAAGGCCCTAGATGGTTTGAAGGTAGCCATCGTCGGCGACATCTTGCATTCGAGAGTCGCTCGCTCGAACCTGCTATTGCTAAACACCTTGGGCGCCGAGGTTCACTTCGTGGCGCCACCAACTCTTTTGCCCGCAAACGCTTCTGGTATGAAGGCTCAGCTTCACTATTCGCTCGACGATGTTCTTGCCGATGAAAAACCGGATGTCGTCATGATGCTTCGAGTGCAGGCCGAGCGCATGAACGCTAGCTATTTTCCGACCGAGCGCGAGTATGCCCGCATTTGGGGATTCAACGCCGACCGCTTGGGCAAGCTAAAGCCTGGGGCAATCGTGATGCACCCCGGCCCAATGAATCGTGGTCTCGAGATTGATGCGATTTCGGCGGATTCACCTCAGTCAACCGTACTCGAACAGGTTGCCAACGGCGTCTCGGTTCGCATGGCCGTTTTGTTCTCTGTTCTCTCCGGCGAAAGGGCCAACAATGTCAACTAGCTTCGTTCTCAAAAACGTTTCCATCGGCGATGGCCCCGTCGTCGATATTCAAATCACTGGCGAAGTTGTAACCGCAATCGGGTCGGGCCTTACCGGCACCGAAGAAATCGACTGCAGCGGCTTGGTGGCTCTACCTGGCCTGGTTGATCTTCACACTCACCTTCGTGAACCAGGTTTCGAACAGAGCGAAACCGTTCTGACCGGAACCCAGGCGGCGGCACTTGGTGGTTTCACCGCCGTGCACGCTATGGCAAATACCAGCCCGGTTGCCGATACCGCCGGTGTTGTCGAGCAGGTTGCGGCACTTGGCCGCGAGGCAGGCTATGCCGAAGTCTTTCCAATCGGTGCAGTGACCGTTGGACTCGAAGGAAAACAACTTGCAGAGCTTGGTGCCATGGCCAACTCAAAGGCCAACGTTCGCGTTTTCTCGGATGATGGCAAGTGTGTCAGCGACCCGGTTTTGATGCGCCGCGCACTTGAGTATGTGAAAGCGTTTGGGGGAGTAGTCGCTCAGCACGCTCAAGAGCCTCGGCTCACCGAGGGTGCTCAAATGCACGAGGGTGCCGTTTCGGCCGAACTCGGTCTAACCGGTTGGCCTTCGGTCGCCGAAGAGTCGATCATCGCCCGCGATGTTCTGCTTGCCGAACACGTGGGCTCACGTGTGCACATCTGTCACCTTTCGACCGCCGGTTCGGTCGAGATCGTTCGCTGGGCAAAGGCCCGCGGCATTTCGGTCACAGCCGAGGTAACACCACACCACCTATTGCTAACCGACGAACTAGTACGTTCATACGACTCGGTCTATAAAGTCAACCCACCTTTGCGCACCGAGTCTGACGTGTTGGCCCTTCGCGAAGCCTTGATTGATGGAACCATCGACATCATCGCGACCGACCACGCCCCACACCCGATCGAGGCAAAGGACTGCGAGTGGAATGCTGCCGCGTTTGGCATGATTGGCCTCGAAACCGCTGCTTCAATTGCACAACTCGTTCTAGTAGACAGCGGAAAGTCGAGCTGGAACCGCGTGGCTGAGGTTCTTTCGCTGAACCCTGCCAAAATTGGTCAGGACCCTGATCAGGGCGTCGAAATCTCGGTTGGGGCAGTTGCCAACTTGACTCTGATCGACCCAACTGCCCAGCGCACCATCGTTGGCGAAAGCGCCTCTAAATCCAAAAACTCTCCGTATGTCGGACTCGAGCTGCCTGGTCGAGTGAAGCACACCATCTTCCGCGGCTATTTCACCGTTCGCGATGGCAACCTAGCAAAAGCGGGTCGCGCATGATGACCAAATTCGAAATGGCGATTTACACCGTCATCCTTGTTTGCTTGGTTGCCGGATTAGCCTATGCAGCCTGGAAGCGCCGCCAGCGAATGCAAGAAGCAACTTTTTCAGCACCACTTGAAGCGCTCGAGTATTTCGGCGAACCGATTGCAGAGTCAAAGGTTTTTTACGTCGCTACGACCTTCGCAGACAACAAACTTGAACGCGTGAACGCCTATGGTCTTGGCTCTCGCGGCAATGGGCAGATTCTGGTTTTCTCAGAGGGCTTATTAATCGTGCGCACCGGCGAACGCCCGCTGGCCGTCGACAAGGCCCAGCTCACCGAGGTCTCTAAGTCAACGGCAGTTATCGATAAAGCCGTTGAAACCGACGGCCTACTAAGCATCAGCTGGATGCAGGACTCAACCGAGCTCGCCACCCACCTTCGAGTAATCGAAACAGCTTCTCGCGAGGCACTAATCGCGAGCATTGAAAGCATCATCACCAGAGAGGTAGTCAAATGACTCAGGCAGTTCTAGTGCTCGAAGATGGCCGCGTTTTCCGCGGACAGTCTTATGGAGCCGTAGGCAAGAACGTTGGCGAAATCGTATTCGCCACCGGAATGACTGGCTATCAGGAAACCTTGACCGACCCTTCATATGCCGGTCAGATCGTGGTTCAGACTGCGCCACACATTGGCAACACTGGCGTAAACGCTCGCGACGAAGAGTCGAACAAGGTGTGGGTTGCGGGCTATGTGGTTCGCGACGCATCGCGAATAGTTTCTAATTTTCGTGCCGAGAAGAGTCTTGGCGAAGAGCTTGAGAAGTACTCGGTCGTTGGCATCGCCGGGGTAGACACTCGCGCTTTGACTCGACACCTTCGCTCTGCCGGAACCATGCGCGCCGGAATCTTCTCTGGGGAACTGGCAAAGACTCCGATTGAAGAACTGCTTGGCGAAGTTCAGTCGGCAGTGAAGATGAAGGGCCTTTCGCTAAGTGACACAGTGACCACAGGCGCTGCATACACGAACCCCGCCGAAGGACAGTTTGTTGGCCGTGTTGCAATCCTGGACCTCGGAATTAAGCGTTCGACCATCGAACACATGAACCAGCGCGGACTTGAAACCGTTGTGCTACCAGCAAAGAGTGACGCGGCTACAATCCTTGCCACCAACCCCGACGCCGTGTTCTACTCGAACGGTCCTGGCGACCCAGAGGCTGCCGGCGGTCAGGTCGATGTGCTTCGCGAGATCCTTGGAAAGAAAATTCCATTCTTCGGCATCTGCTTCGGAAATCAGCTACTTGGCCGCGCGCTCGGATTTGACACCTACAAGTTGCCTTTCGGTCACCGCGGCATCAACCAGCCAGTTCTAGACCGTAAGACCGGTCGCGTCGAGGTAACCGCTCACAACCACGGTTTTGCCGTCAAGGTTGACGGGGGACCAGAGGTTCAGAGCCCGGCCGGATTCGGCCGCGTCACCGTTAGCCACGTATCGCTCAACGACGACTGCGTTGAGGGTCTCGAATGCCTTGACATCCCTGCCTTCTCGGTTCAGTACCACCCAGAGGCCGCAGCCGGCCCACACGACTCAAGTTATCTATTCGACCGTTTGGTTGACCTAATCAAGAACAACAAGGTGGCCAACTAATGCCAAAGCGTTCCGACATCAAATCAGTACTAGTCATCGGCTCTGGCCCGATCGTCATTGGTCAGGCTTGCGAGTTCGACTACTCGGGAACCCAGGCTTGTCGCGTGTTGCGCGCCGAGGGGATCCGTGTGATCTTGGTCAACTCAAATCCGGCCACAATCATGACCGACCCAGACTTCGCTGACGCAACCTACATCGAACCGATTACCCCACAGGTCATCGAGTCGATCATCATCAAAGAGAAGCCGGATGCGATTCTGCCAACTCTTGGTGGCCAGACCGCACTGAACGCCGCGATGCAGTTGCACGAACTGGGCATTCTTGAGAAGCACAACGTAGAGCTAATTGGCGCCAAGGTTGACGCAATCAAGAAGGGCGAAGACCGCGAGCTATTCAAGCAGCTGGTCTTGGGTCTTGGAAACGGCGCCGATGTCGCCAAGTCTGTCATCTGCGGCACCTTGGATGAGTGCCTCGAGGCAGTGAAAGAACTTGGCTACCCGGTTATGGTTCAGCCGTCGTTCACCATGGGCGGCCTAGGTTCTGGATTCGCCTACAACGAAGAAGACCTTCGTCGCATCGCCGATTCTGGCCTGCAGGCAAGCCCGGTCACCGAAGTATTGCTCTCTGAGTCGATTCTTGGCTGGAAAGAGTATGAGCTCGAATTGATGCGCGACACCAACGACAACTGTGTCGTGGTTTGTTCAATCGAGAACGTCGACCCGGTTGGTGTTCACACCGGTGACTCGATCACCGTCGCGCCGGCGCTAACTTTGACCGACCGCGAATACCAGCACCTGCGCGACATCTCAATCGACATCATTCGCGCCGTTGGCGTAGACACCGGTGGCTGCAACATTCAGTTCGCCGTTGACCCAACCAACGGCCGCGTGGTTGTCATCGAAATGAACCCTCGCGTAAGCCGTTCATCAGCCCTTGCTTCGAAAGCAACCGGCTTCCCAATTGCCAAGATCGCTGCGAAGTTGGCGATTGGATACACGCTGGATGAAATTCCTAACGACATCACCCGAGTAACCCCGGCAAGCTTTGAGCCAACTCTCGACTACATCGTGGTCAAGGTTCCGCGTTTTGCTTTCGAGAAGTTCCCAGCAGCAAACGCGACGCTGACCACGACCATGAAGTCTGTTGGCGAGGCGATGGCGATTGGCCGCAACTACTCGCAGGCTCTTCAGAAGGCACTCCGCAGCCTTGAGCGTCGTGGTTCTTCATTCCACTGGGATGGCCCACTTGGCAACGTTGAAGAACTTCTTGAGGCAATCAAGACTCCGACCGACGGTCGCATCGTCTTGTTGCAGCAGGCCCTGCTTGCGGGAGCTACTCCCGATCAGGTATTCGAATCAACCAAGATGGACCCATGGTTCATTGATCAGATCGTTTTGATCAACGAGGTTGCAGCCGACATCAAGAACGCTCCGAGTCTCGATGCCGAAGTTATCCGCCACGCTAAGGATCACGGATTCAGTGACGCGCAAATCGCAGCTATTCGCGGATTGAGCGAATCTGAGGTTCGCACCATGCGTCACGACCTGGGTCTTCGTCCAGTGTTCAAGACCGTTGACACCTGTGCCGGCGAATTCCCGGCACTAACCCCGTATCACTACAGCACTTACGAAGAAGAAACCGAAGTTGTTCCTTCAGACCGTAAGAAGGTAGTGATTCTTGGTTCGGGTCCTAACCGCATCGGTCAGGGTGTCGAGTTCGACTACAGCTGTGTTCACGCATCATTTGCCCTCTCTGACGCTGGTTATGAAACCATCATGATCAACTGCAACCCAGAGACCGTCTCAACCGACTACGACACATCAGACCGCCTCTACTTTGAGCCTTTGACGCTTGAGGACGTTCTAGAGGTTATCTATGCAGAGCAGCAGAGCGGCGAGTTGGTTGGCGTTGTTGTACAGCTCGGAGGACAGACCGCACTCGGCCTGGCGAAGGGCTTGAAGGCTGCGGGAATTCCAATTCTCGGAACCACCCCAGAGGCCATCGACCTAGCCGAAGAGCGCGGGCTATTCTCGAAGATTCTTGACGACGGCGACCTGCTGGCTCCACCAAACGGCACCGCACTAAACCTCCCTGAGGCAGAGGCAATCGCAGCTCGAATTGGTTATCCGGTTTTGGTTCGCCCGTCATTCGTTCTTGGCGGCCGCGGCATGGAAATCATCTATGACCAGAATGGTGTTCGCGACTACTTTGAGCGCATCAAGGACCAGGCAATTGTTGGCCCAGATCACCCACTTTTGGTTGACCGCTTCCTAGACAACGCAATCGAGATCGACATCGATGCATTGTTTGACGGCGAAGAGCTATACGTGGGTGGCGTCATGGAGCACATCGAAGAGGCCGGTATTCACTCGGGCGACTCGAGTTGCACCTTGCCTCCGGTGACCATGAGCGACTCTCAAATTGCACGCGTTCGCGAAGCGACTCTAAAGATCGCCCAGGGCGTTGGTGTTCGCGGCTTGCTAAACGTGCAGTTCGCGCTTGCCGCTGACGTCTTGTATGTTCTCGAGGCAAACCCGCGTGCGTCGCGCACAGTGCCATTCGTTTCGAAGGCGCTTGGCATCACCTTAGCCAAGGCTGCCTCTTTGGTCATGGTCGGAAAAACCATCAAGCAATTGGTCGCCGAGGGTCACCTTCCTGAGAAAGATGGCACCTACATCCCAGCAGGTTCGCCTATTTCGGTCAAAGAGGCGGTGCTACCGTTCAAGCGCTTTGCTACCAAGGATGGTCGTTTCGTCGACTCATTGCTCGGCCCAGAAATGCGTTCGACCGGTGAAGTCATGGGAATCGACGTTGACTTTCCTAAGGCCTTCGCCAAGAGTCAGTCGGCGGCAGGAAGCGCCCTACCGACCTCTGGCAGCATCTTCATCTCGGTTGCAGACCGCGACAAGCCGCAGGTAGTTCTGCCGGTGCGACGCCTTGAACAACTTGGCTACAAGATCCTTGCGACCAGCGGAACCGCAGCCATCCTTGCTCGACACGGCATTGAGGCACAGGTCGTGCGCAAGCACACCGACGACACTTCGGTTATCGAAGGCCCAACCATTGTTGATTTGATCACCGCTGGCAAGGTTGATGTTGTGGTCAACACGCCATCTGGTTCAAGCGCCCGCAAAGACGGTTATGAGATTCGCGCGGCGACTACTGCAGCTGACAAGGCGATTTTCACAACCATTGCGCAGTTGAGCGCAGCCATCGGATCTTTCGAGGCTGTTATCGCCGGACCGTTCGATGTGAAGTCGCTTCAGGAGCACTCGAAAGACAGGGCGGCTGCACTTGCCAAGTAGTTTCGGAGCAAAGCTCGAGAAGGCCTTTGCCAAGTACGGTCAACTTTGCGTGGGCATCGACCCGCACGCGGCACTGCTCGAAGACTGGGGTTTGGCCGATAGTGCGCTTGGGCTCAGAGAGTTTTCTCTGCGAGCACTCGACTCGGCCGTCGGTCGTGTTGGCGTCATCAAACCTCAGGTATCTTTCTTTGAGCGCTTTGGGTCAGCAGGCTTCGCCGTGCTTGAAGAACTAGCTAGTCGTGCGGCTCAAACCGACTTGGTCGTAATCATGGACGCTAAGCGAGGCGACATTGGCACCACTATGGACGCGTATCACAAGGCTTGGCTCGGCAAGAGCGCGCCCTTCGTTTGCGATGCCCTGACCGTCTCGCCTTATCTCGGATTCGATTCGCTCAAGCCGATGATGAGCGAATGCCTCGAGCACGGCAAGGGCGTTATCGTGCTTTCGGCAACCTCAAACCCCGAGGGAGCGGCGCTGCAAAAGGCGACTAGCAATTCAGAAACCGTAGCGGCATCGATCTGGCGATCGCTTTCAGAATTGAACGCTGTGACGGCTGGCCCTGCTGAGCGCTTTGGTTCATTCGGAGCAGTTCTCGGAGCAACCCTCAACCTAAACGGTTTTGGACTCCAGTCGGTCATGGAGGGTCAACCGGAATCGGCGACTCCCATCTTGGCACCAGGTTTCGGAGCCCAGGGAGCACAGCTTTCGGATTCTCGCCAACTTTTCGGCGCTGGCTCAGCGCAGGTAATTCACTCAGTTTCTAGAAGCGTTCTTCAGGCTGGTCCATCTGGCATGCCAAAGGCAATCGACGCGGCAGTTGCCGAACTAGCCGCTGGGCTAGCGAACTAGGCTGGACACATGCCCAATCAGTTGACCGTCATTGCCGGTCCCACAGCCGTTGGCAAGGGAACAGTCGTCAATCACATCCTGAACAACTTTCCGAATGTGCATCTTTCGGTATCGGCAACAACGCGGGCGCCAAGACCAGGCGAGATCGATGGAGTCAACTACTACTTCTTGAGCCATGAGCAATTCGACCAACTAATCAGTGATGGGCAAATGCTGGAATACGCGGTAGTCCATGGCACCAACAAGTACGGCACGCCGAAGCAGCCGGTCGTTGATGCACTTGACCGCGGCGAATTGGTTTTGCTCGAGATCGACATCCAAGGAGCAAGACAGGTGAAGGCAGCCATGCCTGACTCAAAGCTTATTTTTATCGCGCCACCAAGTTGGGATGAGTTGGTTCGAAGGCTGCAGGGGAGAGGCACCGAAAACTCTTTGGAGCAGGCTCGGCGACTCGAAACGGCTCGCGAGGAGCTAGCCGCCCAGTCGGAATTTGATCACGTAGTTATTAACGACGAGGTGGCTAGATGCGCCCAAGAAGTCGTAGACTTGATGCAGGCCTAATTTGTTGGCCGCACTCTTCTCAAACCAATAGACAACAGAAAGTTGAATCATGTCTGAAAAGCTAGAAGGTATCGTTTCACCAGCAATCGATAACCTAATGAAGACCGTTAACTCAAAGTACGAATTGGTTATCTTCGCTTCAAAGCGCGCACGTCAGATCAACGACTACTACTCGGCACTTCACGAGGGCAGCTTGTTCAATAACGTAGGCCCACTCGTAGACGCAACCGTCGATGAGAAGCCTCTGACCATCGCCATGCACGAGATCGACCAGCACAAGCTGGCCAAGCACGCTGCAGAGTAACCAAACGCCTTAAACATGCACGTCATCGTTGGTGTTACCGGCGGTATTGCTGCATACAAAGCCACTGGCATTATTCGTCAGCTAACCGAAGCTGGCCACACTGTAAAAGTCCTTCCAACCCAAAACGCCTTGCGTTTTATTGGTGCAACCACGCTCGAGGCACTTTCGCATAACGCGGTTGACCCCGACCTATACACGGATGTTGCCAGCGTCAAACACGTTCAGCTGGGTCAAGAGGCCGATCTAGTAATCGTCGCTCCGGCATCCGCCGCCTTTCTGTCTAGATTTGCATCCGGCCAAGCAGATGACCTCTTGGGCAACACTCTCTTGGTCACAAAAGCGCCAATCCTGGTTGCACCGGCCATGCACACCGAAATGTGGCTAAACCCGGCAACCGTGCAGAATGTCGCGGTTCTGCGCAGCCGCGGTGTCGAAATTCTTGAGCCGGCAACCGGACGCCTAACCGGGTCAGATACTGGCCCCGGCAGGCTTCCAGAGGCAGACGAAATCGTTGCCGCTGCACTTGCCCTGACCTCAAAGCGAGACCTGCTCGGAAAGCGCATCCTGATCACTGCCGGTGGCACGTTGGAGCCAATCGACCCGGTTCGATTCATCGGAAATAGATCGAGCGGCAAGCAAGGTATCGCCTTGGCTCAACAGGCAAAGCGCCGTGGCGCACATGTGACGCTGATTGGCGCAAACATTTCTGAGCCCGCTCATGGCGTTGATGAATTCATACCGGTAGCAACTGCCAAAGAGCTTGAAGGCGCGTTGAACGAGCGACTGCAAGCACAAGACGCGCTAATCATGGCCGCTGCAGTTGCCGACTACCGCGTGGCAACTCAGTCGACCACAAAGCTCAAGAAAAGCGACCTTGGCGCGAGCCTCACCCTCGAACTCGTTGCTAATCCTGACATTCTCGCTGGCGCCTGCAAGTCGATAACCGACCTGAACCTAAAGATTGTCGCGGTTGGTTTTGCTGCCGAAACTGTAGCGAATCAGACTGCCCTAATCGAATTGGCGCTAAAAAAGATCAACACCAAAGGTTGCCACCTTCTGGTCGCCAACAACGTTGACGGTGGCGCGGTCTTTGGTGCCGAGCAAAACACTGTCGTTATCGTCGATCAGAATGGGCAAATTGCCGAGTCAACCGGCTCAAAAACGATTGTTGCGAATGCCATTCTCGATGTGCTCGCGCTTCGCTTGAAGTAACGCGACGGTTCATTGTCGCTGGGTAGCGATATACTTAGATGATTATGAGCAATCTGCGTCTTTTCACTTCTGAATCTGTCACCGAGGGTCACCCAGACAAAATCTGTGACCAAATTTCAGACACGATTCTCGACGCCATGCTCGAACAAGACTCAAACTCGCGCGTAGCTGTTGAAACCATGGTAACCACCGGTTTGGTGCATGTTGCCGGTGAGGTCACTACCTCTGGTTATGTTGAGATTCCTCGCCTGGTTCGTGAAAAGATTCGCGAGATTGGTTACACCAGCTCAGACATCGGTTTCGATGGCGACAGCTGCGGTGTTTCAATCTCGATCGGTCAACAATCTCCAGACATCGCACAGGGTGTTGATACAGGTCATGAGACTCGTGTTGGTGCTTCTGCTGACCGTTTCGATTCACAGGGTGCCGGCGACCAGGGCATCATGTTTGGTTATGCCACCAACGAAACCCCAACTTTGATGCCAACCGCGATTAGCGTCGCCCACCGTTTGTCTGAGCGTTTGGCTGCTGTTCGCAAAACCAATGAGGTTTCTTTCCTTCGCCCTGATGGCAAAACCCAGGTGACTATTGGTTATGAGGGCACTGTTCCAAAAACCATCGAAGCTGTTGTGTTATCAACTCAACACAACCCTGGTGTTAGCCATGCCGAGATTGTTGAAGCAATGACTTCTTCGGTGATCAACCCGATTCTTGAATCGACCGGGCTTGATTTTTCTAACGTGAAACTGTTTGTTAACCCGACCGGCAAGTTTGAAATCGGTGGCCCAATGGGTGATGCCGGTTTGACTGGTCGCAAGATCATTGTTGACACCTATGGTGGTGCTAGCCGTCACGGTGGTGGTGCTTTCTCAGGTAAAGACCCTTCAAAGGTTGACCGTTCAGCAGCCTACGCTTTGCGTTGGGTTGCTAAGAACGTGGTTGCAGCAGGCTTGGCTGATCGTGCCGAAGTTCAGGTTGCATATGCGATTGGTGTTGCCCGCCCGGTTGGTTTGTATGTTGAAACTTTCGGCACCGGCAAAGTTTCAGATGACGCGATTGTGAAGGCGATCAACACCGTGTTTGATTTGCGCCCTAAGGCAATCATCGAAGAGCTTGATCTTCTTCGTCCGATTTATTCAAAGACTTCAAGTTACGGACACTTTGGTCGTGAACTGCCAGAGTTCACCTGGGAATCAACCAACCGAGCCGAAGCACTCCGCTCGGCAGCAAATGGCTAGTCTCTTTGCCAAAGTGGTGATTGATTCACCACTCCCGCAACTTGACCGGCCCTTTGAATATGCGGTTCCAGAAGACCTCGCACCAGCAATAAGCGTCGGCTCGAGAGTTCGAGTTCCGTTCGGCAGGGCAGCAACTCAAACCGACGGGTTCGTCGTTGGGCTCAGCCAGACTGCCGAATTCCAAGGCGAACTGGCTTCACTAAGTTCGCTAATTTCGACGCTTCCGGCGTTAGCCCCAAACATCTATGACCTAGCTAGGGCAGTGGCAGACCGCCAGGCCGCGACGCTAAACGACGTTCTCAAACTGGCAGTACCAACCCGGTCGGTAGCCGTAGAAAAGCGTTGGTTAGAAAATCAACCAAGTATCTCTCTGAAATCAGACACTGCGGGGCAACAACTTCCGGCGCGAAAGATAAGTCACCTGGCTGCGCCGATTGCTTCGAACGGAATTCCACAGTGGTGCGAATACTTTCTGAACCTGGTTAGAGAGCAAGCTGCTCAGAATAGATCGACCGTCATCTGCGTTCCCGACTTTAGAGATGTCAACGTACTCAGAGGCGCTTTGCTTGCCTCAGAACTCGGGCCGAACCTGATTGATTATTCGGCGGACAGAACCAATTCAAAAAGATACGCATCGTTCCTGCAGTGCCTTGAGCCAGGTCCGCACGTAGTGGTTGGAAACCGGTCAGCGATCTATGCACCGCTTCAGAATCTTGGTTTGATTTGCATCTGGGATGACGCTGACTCTAGCCATGCCGAACCAACCTCACCGTATTCGAATACCCGCGAAGTGGCCCTTATCCGTCAGAGGCTTGAAGAGTGCTCGCTAGTCTTTTCGTCACACTCGAGATCGAGTGAGATTCAACGACTGGTCGAAATTGGCTATCTTGAGGAGCAGGTTGAGCAATTTGAGCCTAAGATACTCGTCAGCGATACAGAGAGCCGCGTCGACGGATTAGCTTGGCAAACAATTAGAAACGGCTTGAAGGTCGGCCCAGTTTTGGTGCAGGTTGCCTCAAAAGGCTTTTCGAAGAGTTCTTACTGCGCTAAGTGCTCTGAACGGGCAAAGTGCCACTCTTGCAACGGGCCGCTTTGGCTAGACGCAAAGAATCAGCCTCGATGCAGATGGTGTTACTCGACAAACCTCAATTTCACCTGCACTGGATGTGGCGGTCGCGACCTGCGGCCAGGTAAACCCGGGGCAACCAGAACCATTTCTGAATTCGGTAAGGCCTTTCCTGGCTCAAGAATCATCGAATCCACCGGCGAGAATCCCATTGAGTGGGTTGATGGCTCGAATTGCATTGTGGTTGCCACCCCCGGCGCTGAGCCAAGGGCCAAATCCGGATATTCGGCCGTTGTCCTTCTCGATTGCGCCGAAATGCAATCCCGAGATTCACTGCGAGCCACAGAGGAAGCCATCAGAGTTTGGTCTAATGCCGTAGCACTGATGACAAGGGACGGACAAGCTATTGCGGTCGGTTTGCCGGGTACCCTTGGGCTGAAATTCAGCCAATGGAAGCAATCCGAAATCTCTGCTCACGAACTCAACCAACGTCGCGAGTTGCGATTCCCGCCCGCTGTTCGCATGGCCTCGCTCGCGGGAGTGCGAGACCTACTCGACAAGGTGCTGGGCGAATTGACCGGCAAACCGGGCGTCGAAATTCTTGGACCTATGCCGATTCAAAGTGCCGGCGCCACCGCAGAATGGCGCGCGCTTTTGAGGTATGAGTATGGCCAGGGTGCTGAGCTTGCCGCGCTACTTAAGGCTCAGGTTTTGCAGAGCACGGCTGGGCATCGCAGGGTCAATGCGAAGTCTGGTCGAGCAATGCGCCCAATCAAGATAAACATGGACGACACCGAAGTAATCTAGAACTTCGAGAGGTTCGGTTTGAGAATAGTTTTTGCTGGCACACCTGCCAACGCTGAGGCAACCCTGGCAGCCATGGTCGCCGGCGGGCTTGATGTCGTCGCAGTTCTCACCCGACCAGATGCCCCAATCGGGCGCAAGCGAATCCTGACCCCGTCACCAGTTGCCTTGACTGCCGAACGGCTCGGAATACCGGTAATAAAAGCAGCCAAGGTCGATTCTGGCACCGTATCGACAATCAAGGCGTTCAAACCCGATTTAGGCGTCATCGTTGCCTACGGTGCGCTTCTTAAGCCCGAAGCGCTAGAAACCGCTTCACTCGGTTGGATAAACATTCATTACAGCTTGCTTCCTGCTTGGCGCGGAGCGTCACCCGTGCAGTCAAGCATCTGGGCGGGTGAAAGAGAAACCGGCATCACCATATTCCAACTTGATCAAGGTATGGACACGGGCCCGGTGCACATGCAAATACCGACGCTGATCGAGCCGGGGGAGAACTCTGGTTCACTGCTCAAGAGACTTACAGCCCTAGGGATTTCGGGGCTACTCGAGCTCGTGCCTCGTATCGCTGCCGGTTTGTCGGCACCGGTTGAGCAAGACCCTGTGTTACTGAAGTCGCTCCCTACGGCAAGAAAGCTAAATCGGGATCTCGCGAGAATCAACTGGAATGCCTCGGCTCGAGAGATCGAGTGTCAGGTTCTAGCGATGAATCCCGAACCAATGGCCTGGACGACGATTGGCGGCGATTCGATACGAATCCTCGATGCCCGCGCCTTAGGTGCTACATCGACTGAAGCGCTGTCGCAAGGGGATTCGATGATCGGGTCGGTTTCGATCCACTCCAACAAGGTTTTCGTGCACTGCGGCAATCAAACTCTTCTTAAATTACTCGAACTACAGCCTGCTGGTAAGAATCCAATGGCTGCAACCGATTGGGCCAGAGGCCTCAATGAAAGTGTGATTTTCGATGGCAGTAAATAACACCAACGCGCGAGCGGTTGCCCTCGAACTTTTGATGGCTGTCGAGTTCGATGACGCCTACGCCAACCTATTGCTGCCAAAACTTCTCTCTGCCTCGAGCCTCGACTCTCGCGACACCGGGTTCTGTCAAGAATTGGCTTTTGGAACACTGCGCTGGCAACTCTTCTATGACCGAATTATCGAGGAGTGCGCCGGACGCTACAGCGATGAGATAGACCTCGGAGCGCTCGTAATTTTGCGCCTAGGTGCTCACCAGCTTTTGGGAATGCGAGTGCCAGCACACGCCGCTTTGAGCGAGACAGTTGATTTGGCAAAGCGTCGACTAAGCCGAGGAGCTATTGGCTTTATCAACGGAGTCTTGCGTCGAGTCTCCGAACGCGGCCGAGAAGAATGGCTGGGAATCGTTCTAGACGGATTAGAAAATCCGCACGAACGCCTCGCCGTCGAATTCTCACATCCGATTTGGGTTGTAAGGGCTCTTGAGCAAGCCCTGAAAATTGACGGACGAGAAAGCGAATTGAAAGACCTTCTATGGGCTGACAATATCGCACCTCTGGTAAACCTGGTTGCCCTGCCTGGCTTTGCGGATGAACGCGACTTCGAAGACCTAGAGGTTGGGCCAGCTAGCCCCATTGGAACCCAACTCGATGGCGGTGATCCAAACCAACTTCGAGCCGTGCGAGAGGGCCGAGTTAGAGTGCAGGACCAAGGATCTCAGTTGGCTGCACTCGCTCTGGTTGTAGCCAGCGAAATCCACCCGGGCGAGCAGTGGCTGGACATGTGCGCGGGCCCGGGAGGTAAGGCAGCCCTGCTGGCAGCCGAAGCGCGACTGGCCAAAGCAAAATTGACCTGTAATGAGGTTTCACCGCACCGCGCCAAGCTGGTGCAGCAAGCTCTCGAACCAATCGACGCCAAAGTTGCGGTGACGATTGAGGATGGTCGCCAGATTGGCAAATCTTCTCCCGCTAAGTTTGACCGCATCCTGCTTGATGCGCCTTGCACGGGATTGGGTGCCCTTCGACGCAGACCCGAAGCCCGCTGGCGAAAGAAGCAAAGTGATGTTGCCGAACTCAGCAAACTTCAAGAGCAGTTGCTGGAGAGCGCTTGGGCGGCCCTTAAGGCTGGTGGCACCCTCGCGTATGTAACTTGTTCGCCTCACCAGGCCGAAACCAACACGATTGTTGCCTGGGCCGAGAAGAAATTTGGCAGCGAACTTGAGTTAATTGACGCCAACCGGGTGCTTCACGAAATCAATCCAAACCTGCCTCTGAATTCAAATCGAAAGACGACTCAGCTTTGGCCACACATTCACCACACCGACGCAATGTTTATTGCCCTGATGCGCAAGCAAATAGGCTAAACCCATGCCAGCGAGAATCAATCCGAGCATCCTTTCAGCGGATTTTGTTAACTTTGAACGAGACTTTGGTTCAATTGCCGGCGCCGACTTGATTCACGTCGACGTGATGGACAACAACTTCGTTCCAAATCTCACGTTCGGCCTTCCGATGGTCACGCGCATGCAGCAGATTTCGCCTAAACCACTCGATGTTCATCTGATGATTGCCAACGTTGATCGATGGGCGAAAGGCTACGCCGAGATTGGTGCATATTCAGTCACTTTCCACGCCGAAGCAGCCCAGGATCCGGTTAGAGTCGCTCGCGAATTGCGCTCAATTGGCGCCCGGGCTGGCGTTGCCATTAAGCCGGGTACCGATGTGGAGCCATTTCTAGAGATACTTCACGAGTTTGATCAACTGCTCGTGATGACGGTTGAACCCGGCTTTGGCGGCCAATCATTGATTGAGTCAACTCTCGCCAAGGTAACCAAGGCCCGTCGAAAAATCGACCAAGAGCGCCTCGATGTGTGGCTTCAGGTCGACGGCGGAATCGATGAATCGAACATCGAACGCGTCGCCGAATTGGGAGCTGACACTTTCGTGGCTGGCAGTGCCGTTTTCCGAGCTCAAGACCGAGACGCCCAAATCAAGCACCTGCGCGAGTTGGCTGAATCAGGCATCTCGCATCGCCATTAGAAGCTAAACCCGATAAATCAGGGGTTTCTAGCGGTAATCTTGAAGTCATGAAGTCGTTCGATCAACTTTTCGCCGAGATTAGCGAAAAGGCAACCACCCGCCCAGCCGGTTCTGAAACCGTTAAGTGGCTCGAGGCTGGCGTGCATACGATCGGAAAAAAGGTTGTTGAAGAGGCCGCCGAAGTATGGATGGCAGCCGAACATGAGACCAATGAGCGAACCGCCGAAGAGATCTCACAACTCATTTATCACCTTCAGGTTTTGATGGCCGCCAGAGGCATCAGCCTCGATGACCTAAACCGCTACTTCTAAATTTTTTACGAAACGAAAGAGACGACATTGCTAAGAGTTGCCGTCCCAAATAAGGGCATTCTGTCCGAGTCCGCCATCCTCATGCTTAAGGAGGCCGGTTACACCGTTAGACGCGATCCGAAGGATTTGCACGTGGTGGACCAGACCCACGGCATCGAATTCTTCTACCTTCGTCCACGCGACATTGCCACCTACGTGGGTTCGGGCTCGCTAGATGTCGGCTTCACCGGCCTTGACCTACTTTTGGACAGTCGCTCAAAGGCCGTGAGCGTTGCCGATCTTGGCTTTGGCGGATCAACATTTAGATTTGCCGGTCCGGTTGGCGTATTCAGGCAGTTGAGCGATCTTGAAGGAAAGCGCGTTGCAACCGCATACCCGCACCTCGTCGAGGACTTCTTGAAGCGCGAAGGCGTTTCGGTTGAACTTGTTCAACTCGACGGCGCGGTAGAAGTAGCCGTTCGACTCGGAGTAGCTGACGCGGTAGCGGACGTTGTTTCTACCGGAAACACGCTTCGACAGGCTGGACTAGAGATTTTCGGGCCGATCATCCTAGAGAGTTCGGCACACCTCATTGTGGCGCCTGGTCGCGAAACCGAGCACGCTCAGCTTCTGCGTCGCATGCAAGGTGTACTGGTTGCCCGCGAATACGTGATCTTCGATTACGACTGCCCGACCGAATTAGTTGAAAAAGCTTCGGCCCTCACGCCAGGCATCGAATCACCGACCATTTCACCATTGCGAGACAGCGACTGGGTAGCCGTTCGCGCTTTGGTAAAGACCGGCGAGATCAACTCAAAGATGGATGAGCTCTATGCACTGGGCGCTCGAGCCATTTTGGTCAGCGCAATTCACGCCGCGAGAATCTAATGTCGCTCTCGGTTCGCGTTATACCTTGCCTGGATGTTGCCGATGGTCGCGTTGTCAAGGGAGTAAATTTCCTGAACCTGCGCGACGCTGGTGACCCAATCGAATTGGCCGCGCGCTATTACGCCGACGGTGCCGACGAACTGACTTTCCTCGATGTGCACGCCACGGTAGACAATCGCTCAACAATGTATGACTTGGTTACCAAGTGTGCTGAACAGGTGTTCATTCCACTTACCGTTGGCGGCGGAATTCGCGAAGTAGAGGACGTTGCCCGCCTGCTTGCTGCTGGCGCCGACAAAATCAGCGTAGGTTCGGCCGGAATCACCAATCCTCAGCTGCTCGCAGACATCTCAGCACGATTCGGTAATCAGGTGTTGGTGATCTCTTTAGATCTCAAGCGCTCTCCGAAGACAAAATCTGGCTATGTGGTGACAACTCACGGTGGTCGCAACGAAACCGAGCTAGATGCCCTCGAGTGGGTTGCCAAAACTATCGAGCTCGGTGCCGGTGAACTTTTGGTCAACAGCATCGATGCCGACGGCACCCGAGCCGGTTTCGACGAAGAAATGTTGCGCGACGTTCGAGCCATTTCCTCTGTCCCAGTAATCGCATCCGGGGGTGCAGGTAAGGCCGAGGACTTTCCTCTTGCCGCGGCGGCGGGAGCCGATGCGATCTTGGCGGCTTCAATTTTTCACGAGGGTTCGGTAACAATTTCTCAAGCTAAAGCGGCTTTGAAAAACGCCGGTTACGAGACGAGGTAGCAATGCCGTTTGATAGAGACGTAGTTCAGGGCCTGAAGTACAACGAAGCGGGCTTGATTCCGGCAATCGTTCAAAGCTATTCGACTGGCCGCGTTTTGATGATGGCTTGGATGAACGCCGAGTCGTTAGAACAGACACTAAAAATCGGCGAGACCGTATTTTTCTCCCGATCGCGGCAAGAGCTTTGGCACAAGGGTGCGACTTCTGGAAACACCCAGCGGGTTCGCAGCATCGAAGCTGATTGCGATGCAGACACCCTTCTGATCAGGGTCGATGAGAACGGTCCGGCCTGTCACACAGATGCCGAATCGTGTTTCGACGTTGCAACGCTTTTCATTGCGCAGGAGCCAGACGAAAATGCCTAAAGTCCAGATTTCACTACAGGAGCTCGCAGCTCTCGCGAAAGACCACCGCGTCATCCCCGTTATAGAAACCCTCTTCTCGGGTAGCGAGACTCCGCTATCAATTTTCGAGAAGCTTGCCGCCGACAAAGAGGGAAGCTTTCTTCTAGAGTCAGCGGAGCAAGGTGTTTGGGCTCGCTACAGTTTCGTCGGAGTAAATAACCGAGGCACTTTGGTTCAGAGCAATGATGGTCAGGTCTCTTGGATTTCTAACGGGGGAGCCACTCCACTTCCAAATCCAGCCGATGAACTCGATTCAACCGCGCTAGGGGCTTTGGAGCAGGTTCAGGCTGCCTGGGCATCAGCCGTACCCGCAGGACTACCGCCACTTACCTCGGGTCTTGTTGGAGTCATGGGCTGGGATTTGATTCGTGAAATTGAAAATTTGCCACCGGCACTTCCTAAAGATTTTCCAGCTCCGGTGATGGCCTTCGCCATGTTCCAAGACCTAGTGATTCTCGATCACCAGACCAGCAGCCTCATGCTGGTGTCTAACGTTTTCGTAAGCGATGGCGTTTCTCTGGAACAGGCATACCAGGAAGCACTCGATCGCATCGACACAATGCGCGGCGATTTGTTCAAGAGCACGCCGACCCTGCTTGCCGATCTTGATCTAAACACCGCCGCAACGCCGACTCACCGGGTTAGCCACGAGGCTTATCTGGCAGCGGTCGAGAAGTCGAAGCACTTCGTTCGCATCGGCGATGTGTTTCAGGTTGTCATATCGCAACGATTTGACATTGCCTGCCAAGCTTCGCCGCTTGACGTCTATAGAGTGCTGAGAGCTCTAAACCCAAGCCCTTACATGTATCTACTGAATTTTGCTGACGAAGACGGCCCCTATGCGGTTGTTGGCTCATCACCTGAGGCTCTTGTAAAAGTCAACGAACGTCACGTGGTGACTCATCCAATTGCCGGTTCCCGCCCTCGAGGCGCGAACACCGATGTTGACCTCGCCAACGCCGAAAGCCTGCTGTCTGACAACAAGGAAAAAGCCGAGCACTTGATGCTTGTCGACTTGGCCAGAAACGACTTACTAAAGGTATGCCAACCAGCCAGCGTCGCGGTCACCGAATTCATGCAGGTTCACCGCTTTAGTCACATCATGCACCTGGTTTCAACCGTTGAGGGTGAACTACTCGACGACATGACTCCGATTGACGTGTTCAGAGCAACTTTCCCCGCGGGAACTCTTTCGGGCGCACCCAAGCCACGTGCTCTCGAAATCATCGATGAGCTCGAAGAGGCCAACCGCGGCATCTTTGGCGGTGTCGTTGGCTATTTTGATTTTGCCGGCAACGCAGATCTGGCAATCGCGATTCGAACCGCCTTCATTCGTGACAACGTTGCTCACCTTCAAGCTGGCGCCGGAATCGTTTTAGATTCTGTTCCCGAGAGTGAGTACCAAGAGACCATCACGAAGGCGGGCGCTCCGCTTCGAGCCGTAGTGGCCGCCAATGCAATGATCAGGCGCACGAATTGAACCTGAACAAAACGTTTTCACGTAGGTCAGTTTTGACGCTGTGGCTAGCCTCGCTTGGGCTTGCCTGGATTTCCGCGAGTCAAACTTGGTTCACCATCGAAATGTTTCCTGATGGAAAAACCGTCGAACTTCAGCAATTCGACGGAGTCACCACATACCCGTTTTTGACGGCGATTTTTATAGCCAGCGCCGCCAGTCTTTTTGCTTCGCTGTTCGTGCAAAGTCTCGCACGCAAAATTGTGGGAGCGATTGCCGGGCTGATATCAGTCGGAGCTATTTGGCTCATCGCCACGAAGGTTGCCGGCCAAGATTTGAGTGGAATCAGTAAACAACTCGAAACACTTACCGGTATTGCAGCAAACCATGGGGCCGGCGACTACGAGGTTCTCGCCAGCGCTTGGCCATGGGTCACCTTGGCGACTATGTCGCTGCACCTTGGCGTAATCGCAGTTTTTTTGTTCGTCGAATCGACCTGGCCGAAGCGAGCGCAAAAGACTGAAAGGTCTTCGGCTGCTACGCGTTCAGAAGATGAACAAGACTCAATCGGCATCTGGGACTCGCAACGCAAGTAGAGCCGCGTGGCTTGATAAGATTTATCTAGATTTCAAGAAAGGCAATCATGTCGAAGAACGAAAACCTTCCGGTAGGCGACCCAGGTCACGGCGACTCAGTCGCTTCATGGGCCACTGTCAGCACCATCATGGTTGCTTTCGTGATTGGAACCTTCGCATTTTGGTTTGACCAGCCTGCAATCGTTTGGGCCTCGGCAATACTTGCCGTAGCCGGACTAGGACTCGGATTCGTTCTGAAGCGCGCTGGCTATGGTGTCGGCGGCGCAAAGTCCAAGAGCTCGCACTAGTGCTCGAAGAACTCTACGCGGGTTCTATTGCCGATGCCGAAAGGCGTCGAGAGGACGCACCTCTTCAAAGCGTTGAATCAACAGCTCTCAGCAATATTCCTCCGCTCAACGCACTCGAATTTTTAGCTCCCGCGAGCCAAATCAAAATCCTTGCAGAGGTAAAGCGAGCGAGCCCTTCTCGAGGTCAGATGGCCGAAATTCCTGATCCGGCACTCCTTGCCAGCATCTATGCTGCAAACGGCGCGAGTGCGATTAGCGTGCTCACCGAAGAGCGCAAATTCAAGGGTTCTCTCGAAGACTTGATCGAGGTCCGAGCCAAGGTTCAGTTGCCACTTCTTCGCAAAGACTTCATCGCCAACGAATATCAAATCCTTGAGGCTCGAGCAGCGGGCGCCGACATAATCCTGTTGATCGTCGCCGGACTTGACCAAAAGACCATCATTCGACTAAAGCATTTCACGGAAGAGCTTGGGATGACTGCATTCGTCGAAACGCACAGCGAAGACGAGCTAAAGCGAGCAGTCGACATTGACACGAAGATGGTGGGTGTCAACGCTCGCGATCTTTCGACATTCGAAACCGACCGTGACCTATTTGCCAAGTTGGTACATCTAATTCCGAGCGGGGTAATCAAGGTTGCCGAGTCAGCCGTGCGCACCGCGCAAGACGTCGCCCACTACCGCGCCGCCGGTGCAGATGTTGCCCTAGTCGGCGAAGCATTAGTCACAAACGATCCCGCAGCGATGTTGCAGTCATTTCTTCAAGCCGGCCAGTCTTAGGATTTAACCCATGTCTAATCTCAGAGAACAAACAGGACCCTACTTTGGCGAGTTTGGCGGCCGTTTTGTTCCTGAGTCGCTAATTGCGGCGCTCGACCAGCTTGAGGCTACCTACCAGACCGCTAAAGCCGACCCATCTTTTCAGGCTGAGTTGGCCGAGCTTCACCGAACTTACACCGGGCGCCCTTCGATCATCACCGAGGCAAAGCGGTTTGCTTCTCACGCCGGCGATGTTCGCATTTTCCTAAAGCGCGAAGACCTAAACCACACCGGTTCGCACAAGATCAACAACGTGCTTGGTCAGGCTTTGCTAACCAAGCGCATGGGCAAAACCCGCATCATCGCTGAAACCGGAGCAGGTCAACACGGTGTGGCAAGTGCTACAGCAGCTGCCCTCTTCGGTCTTGAGTGCGTTGTTTACATGGGCGAAGTCGACACCGAGCGTCAGGCTCTAAACGTTGCCCGCATGCGACTGCTTGGCGCCGAGGTAATCCCTGTAAAGACTGGCAGCCGAACCCTAAAAGACGCCATCAACGAGGCTCTGCGTGACTGGGTAGCTAACGTAGACAACACTCACTACCTGCTTGGCACTGTTGCAGGCCCACACCCTTTCCCAACAATGGTTCGTGACTTTCACTCGGTAATTGGCACCGAGGCCAGGGCACAGATGCTTCAAGAGTTCGGTTTCCTTCCAGATGCACTTGCCGCCTGCGTGGGTGGCGGTTCAAACGCCATCGGCCTCTTCCACGCATTCTTGGATGACGAGCAAGTCGAACTGTTTGGGTTCGAGGCTGCCGGTGACGGTATGAACACACCACGTCACGCTGCGACCCTTAACTATGGACGCCCCGGAGTCTTGCATGGCGCCAGAAGCTACATGCTTCAAGACGAAGATGGCCAGACTCTCGAGAGCCACTCGATTTCGGCAGGTCTTGACTACCCGGGAGTTGGCCCAGAACACTCCTGGTTGAAGGATTTAGGGCGCGCCCAATACCGAGGAATCTCGGATGCCGAGGCTATGGATGCCCTGCGCCTGCTCAGCCGCACCGAAGGAATCATCCCAGCTATTGAAACCGCCCACGCCCTGGCTGGCGCATTGAAACTGGGCAAAGAATTGAAGCCAGGTTCATCGATTTTGGTTAACCTGAGTGGCCGTGGTGACAAAGACATGGAAACAGCGGCCAAGTACTTTGGCATTTTGGATGGTGTTCAGGATGGCAAGTAAGACTTCAGCCACACTCGTCGAGCGCAAGCAGGCCGGCAAGGGTTCACTGATCGGCTATTTCCCAGCTGGTTACCCAACTCTTGATGAATCGGTCGAAGCTGCAATCGCGATGTGCAAGAGCGGAATCGACGTTCTTGAGCTCGGTGTGCCCTACAGCGACCCAGTCATGGATGGTTTGGTTATCCAAGAGGCAACCATGCAAGCACTGGAAAATGGATTCAAACTAAAGCAAACATTTGATGCGGTAAAGGCAATCACAGCCGCCGTCGACACGCCAGTTTTGGTCATGACCTACTGGAACCCGGTGTTGAGCTACGGGGTCGAGAAATTTGCCCACGACTTGGCCGAGGCCGGGGGAGCAGGGCTAATCACCCCTGATTTGATTCCAGATGAGGCCGGCGAATGGCTTGCTGCATCAGACAAATACGATCTAGATCGAGTCTTTTTGGCAGCGCCTACATCGTCAACCGAGCGCATGCAAACCGCCTGCGAGTTGTCGAGGGGCTTCGTTTACGCGGTATCAACCATGGGCATCACTGGGGCCCGAAACGAAGTTGACCAACTTGCCAAGACCGTGGTTTCAAACATCCGAACCGCATCAACCAGCGCCAATGCTGCTGTAGGAATCGGAATTTCAACCGCAGAGCAGGTTGCTGATGTGAATACCTACGCAGACGGAGCAATCGTGGGTTCGGCCTTCGTTCGCGCGTACCAAGAAGGTGGCATCGAAGCCCTCAAAGCCAAGGTTTCGCAACTAGCATCGAGTTTGAAGAAGTAACCAGGAGAAATAACCGTGAACACTCTAATTTCAAGCATTCCTAGCCCTTCGATCAGTTACATCGACCTAGGACCAGTGCGAGTGCACTTTTATGCGCTATTCATTCTCGCCGGAATCATCATTGCGATTCTGATCGCCAATAGCCGACTGGTTAAGCGCGGTGCACCAAGCGGTGCCGCACTAGACATCTCGCTCTGGGCAGTGCCGTTTGGCATCATCGGCGGTCGCATTTTTCACGTGATCACTCACCCAAACGACTACTTCTATGAAGGCGCAGACCTAACTGCGGTCCTTCGAATCTGGGAGGGCGGCCTAGCAATCTACGGGGCCTTAGCACTAGGCGTAGTTGGAGCATGGCTTGGTGCCAGAAGCACCGGCGTACGTTTCACTTCGTTCCTTGATGCTGTCGCACCTGGAGTATTGATTGCTCAGGCCCTGGGACGCTGGGGAAATTACTTCAACAATGAGCTTTTTGGTACGCCAACCGATTTGCCTTGGGGTCTAGAAATCGCGCAAGACAACGCTGCTTACCCTTCGGGTCTTCCAGCAGGCGTGCTATTCCACCCAACTTTCATTTATGAATCGATTTGGAGCCTTGCCGGCGCCGCTGCGCTGTTGTTGCTTGACCGCAAATTTGAACTTCGTTGGGGCAAACTATTCGCCCTGTATCTCGTCTTTTACTCGACCGGACGCCTCTGGATTGAAGCCATTCGCATTGATCCAAGCGAGTACTTCCTGGGCTTGCGCACCAACATTTGGTCGGCGCTTTTGGGTATTGCCTTGGGTCTAGTCGTCTTCTTCTTGCAGCGTCGCAGACACCCGGGACTCGAAACCACAGTGCTGGTTTCAAAAACCGAGAAATCGCTTGACGAAACCGCCGATGCGGTAGACTCGAAGCTCAGCTAAATTCCTCCTTGAGGATTGCGAACTTCCTGTTTACCGCATCTAACGATGCACCTTTCGGGCCAATGTTGTCCCTCTGATAATCCCTGATTGGAGTGCGGCATGCTCGGTATGTCACCGTTCGAACGATTCAGCACTGCGCCTGCAGCGACTGGTCTGTACGATCCAGCTAACGAAAAGGACGCCTGTGGCTTGGCCATGGTTGCGACACTTCGCGGCACTCCTGGGCACGACATCGTTCGCACTGCGCTTGACGCACTGACAAACCTTGAGCACCGAGGCGCCGTTGGCTCTGACGCCGGCACCGGCGACGGAGCTGGAATTCTTACTCAGATTCCAGACTCATTCTTGCGCGCAGTTGCAGGTTTCGACCTTCCTGCAAAAGGTTTTTACGCGGCCGGACTAGTCTTCTTGCCAACTTCGACTGACGAGCAAAACAAAGCGGAAGCCGGTTTTGCCGACTTGGCCGACCTAGAGAAGATGCGCGTGCTTGGTTGGCGCGAAGTTCCTACCAACCCAGCCGTTTTGGGTGACTTGGCTCGCGAAGCGATGCCGATTATTCGCCAGGTTTTCGTTGAGGCCGTTGACGGCGTTACCGGCATCGAGCTAGAGCGTCGCGCGTTCCGCCTTCGCAAGCGTGCCGAGCGTCAGCTAGGAATCTACTTCCCGTCGCTCTCATCTCGCACGATCGTCTACAAGGGCATGGTCACCACCCTTCAGCTTGAGCCGTTCTACCCAGACCTTAGCGATGAGCGCTTCGACTCGACCTTGGCTCTGGTGCACTCACGCTTCTCGACCAACACATTCCCGTCTTGGCCGCTCGCGCACCCATTCCGAATGATTGCTCACAACGGCGAGATCAACACCGTCAAGGGCAACCGAAACTGGATGAGGGCCCGCGAAGCTCAGCTTTCTGCCGATGTTCTTGGCGACATCAAGGAGATTTCTCCGATTCTTACCGCGGGCGCCAGCGACTCGGCGTCATTCGACGAAGTCGTTGAGTTGCTTTACATGGGTGGCCGCAGTCTTCCTCACGCGATGATGATGATGATTCCTGAGGCCTGGGAAAAGCAGAGCGACATTGATGAGTCACGCAAGAACTTCTACGAGTATCACTCGATGCTCATGGAGCCTTGGGACGGCCCAGCCGCGGTTGTATTCACCGACGGCTCACTTGTTGGCGCAACCCTTGACCGAAACGGATTGCGTCCGGGTCGCTACGTAATCACCGAAGACGGCTTGGTTGTTTTGGCTTCTGAAATTGGCGTTGCCAAGATCGACCCTAGTCGCATCGTACGCAAGGGCCGCCTGCAGCCTGGCCGCATGTTCCTTGCAGACACCGTCAATGGTCGATTGATCGACGACGAAGAAATCAAGGCCGAAATTTCAGCGCTTGAGCCTTGGGGCGAATGGCTCGAGCAGAACCGCATCACCTTGGGCGACTTGCCTGAGCGCGAGCACATCGCACACACTGCCTCATCGGTCAACCGACGTCAGCGCACCTTTGGCTACACCGAGGAAGAGCTACGCATTCTGCTTGCACCGATGGCCCGAAACGGCATCGAACCACTCGGAGCAATGGGCTCTGACACTCCGATCGCGGCGATTTCAGACCGACCACGTCTACTGTTCGACTACTTCGTTCAGCAGTTCGCTCAGGTCACCAACCCGCCACTCGACTCAATCCGTGAAGAGGTTGTTACCTCGCTCAGCACCGGCATTGGCCCTGAACGCAACCTGCTCTCGGCAACCCCTGAGCACGCACAGCAGGTCATCCTTGGTTTCCCGGTTCTAAACAACGACGAGCTTGCCAAGATCAAGCACATCGATGAGAAGCCGGGCGTTGGACAGGCTTACGTTGTCAAGGGCATCTATCGTGTCGACAACGGCGCAGAGGGCCTAGCGGCTCGCATCCGTGAAATTTTTGAAGAGGTAACCGCCGCAATCGAAGCCGGTGCGACTTACCTGATCATCTCGGACCGCGACAGCAGCTATGAGTCTGCGCCAATCCCGTCGCTGCTACTCACCTCAGCAGTTCACCACCACCTAATTCGCGAGGGGCTGCGCACCCGCGTTGGCCTTGTTGTTGAAGCCGGTGACGTGCGCGAAGTGCACCACGTTGCAGCTCTAATCGGCTACGGCGCCGCTGCGGTCAACCCATACCTAGCGATGGAATCTGTCGAGCAGATGGTTAAGTCTGGTCAGATCTCGGGCATCACCGTCGAATACGCTCAGAAGAACCTGATCAAGGGCCTCGGCAAGGGCGTTCTGAAGATCATGTCGAAGATGGGAATCTCGACAGTTTCTTCTTACTCAGGTGCACAGACCTTCGAGGCAATCGGTCTAAGCCAAGAGTTCGTCGACACCTACTTCACCGGCACCACCAGCCAGCTTGGCGGTATCGGCATCGAAGTTATTCACGACGAAATCAACTCGCGCCACACCGCTGCATATCCAGTTGAAGGTGCAACCAACGTTCACCAGCAGCTCGAAACCGGTGGCGAGTACCAGTGGCGCCGCGAAGGCCCACCGCACCTATTCAACCCAGAGACTGTCTTCAAACTTCAGCACTCGACTCGCACCAAGCGATACGACATCTTCCGCGAGTACACGAAGCTGGTCGACGACCAGGCTGAAAACCTGATGACCTTGCGCGGCCTCTTCACTCTCCGTGAGGGTGTTCGCCCGGCAGTATCAATCGACGAGGTTGAACCGGTTTCGGCAATCGTAAAGCGATTCTCAACCGGTGCGATGTCATACGGTTCGATTTCTCCTGAGGCTCACGAGACTCTCGCAATCGCAATGAACTCAATCGGCGCAAAGTCGAACACCGGCGAGGGCGGCGAAGACGTTGAGCGTTTGCTAGACCCAACCCGTCGCTCGGCAATCAAGCAGGTCGCATCTGGTCGCTTTGGCGTAACCAGCATGTACCTGTCACATGCCGACGACATCCAGATCAAGATGGCTCAGGGAGCAAAGCCTGGTGAGGGTGGCCAGCTGCCTCCAAACAAGGTTTACCCGTGGATCGCCAAGACTCGTCACTCGACTCCGGGTGTCGGTCTGATTTCACCACCTCCTCACCACGACATCTATTCGATCGAAGACCTAAAGCAGTTGATCTTCGACGTAAAGCGCGCTAATCGTGCTGCTCGCGTTCACGTGAAGCTTGTTTCGCAGGTTGGCATCGGAACCGTTGCCGCCGGTGTGGCGAAGGCTAAGGCCGACGTGATCTTGGTTTCTGGCCACGATGGCGGTACCGGCGCTAGCCCGCTGAACTCACTCAAGCACGCTGGAACCCCTTGGGAGTTAGGACTTGCCGAGGCACAGCAGACCCTGATGCTGAACGGGCTTCGTGACCGCGTTTCAGTTCAGGTTGATGGTCAGATGAAGACCGGCCGCGACGTAATCATCGCTGCTTTGCTCGGCGCCGAAGAGTTTGGCTTTGCTACCGCTCCGCTGGTTGTCGAGGGCTGCATCTTGATGCGCGTCTGTCACCTAGACACCTGCCCGGTTGGTGTTGCAACTCAGAACCCAACCCTTCGCTCGCGTTTCACCGGAAAGCCTGAATTCGTCGTCAACTTCTTCGAGTTCCTAGCTGAAGAAGTTCGCGAGTACCTGGCTGCACTAGGTTTCCGCAGTCTTGACGAGGCAATCGGTCACGCAGAGCTAATCGATGTAAACCGCGCAATTCAGCACTGGAAGGCCGATGGTCTAGACCTGACTCCAATCCTGGCAAGCCCAGCGGTCTCGGCAGATGCCTCGCGTCGCCGCATCACCGTTCAAGACCACGAGCTTGAAAAGCACTTTGACCACAAGTTGATTGCTCAGGCCGGCCCTGCTCTTGAAGACGCAAAGCCGGTAACCATCGAGCTCGACATCACCAACGTCGACCAGGCGGTTGGCACCATGCTTGGCAATGAACTGACCAAGCGCTACGCAGCTGATGGCCTGCCAGAGGCAACCATCGATGTTCGCTTGCGCGGTTCTGCCGGTCAATCATTCGGTGCTTTCGTGCCGAAGGGCATCAAGTTGACTCTCGAGGGCGACTCAAACGACTACGTTGGTAAGGGCCTTTCGGGCGGAATGATTGTCGTTCGCCCAGACCACGGAAGCGTTTTCCCTGCTGAGCAGAACATCATCGCCGGAAACGTTATCGGCTATGGTGCAACCAGCGGAACCATGTTGCTTCGCGGCATCGTGGGTGAGCGATTCTTGGTTCGCAACTCAGGCGTTACCGCTGTTGCCGAAGGCTGTGGAGACCACGCTCTCGAATACATGACCGGTGGTGTTGCTGTGATTCTGGGTAGAACCGGCCGCAACCTCGGTGCAGGTATGTCTGGTGGCGTCGCCTACATCTACAAACTTCGTGGAGATCGCGTAAACCACGAAGCTTTGGCCGCTGGCGAACTGCACATCGGTGAACTTGAAGCAATTGACGCAACTCGCTTGAAGGCAATTCTCGAGCTGCACGTTGCCGAGACCGGTTCGGTTTTGGCTGAAGGCATCTTGGCGAACTTCGAGGCCGAACTTGCTAACTTCACCCGCGTCTTGCCACGCGACTACGCAAGCGTGCTTGCAATTCGTGCAAAGGCAACCGACAACGGCATTGACCCAGACAGCGATTCTGTCTGGCAAGAGATTCTGGAGGTCACCAATGGCTGATCCACGTGGATTCCTCAAAACCACCCAGCGCGAGACTGCACAACGTCGCCCGGTAGCGGTTCGAATCATGGACTGGAAAGAAGTCTATGAACGCCGCGAGCAGGGCGTGGTTGTCAACCAGGCGAGCCGCTGCATGGATTGTGGCGTGCCGTTCTGTCACCAGGGATGCCCTCTAGGCAACCTAATTCCCGAGTGGAACGACCTCGTATGGCGCAATGATGGCAAGAATGCCATCGAGCGCCTTCACGCAACCAACAACTTCCCGGAGTTCACCGGTCGCCTCTGCCCAGCGCCTTGCGAGAGCTCATGTGTACTAGGCATTAATCAGCCAGCGGTAACCATCAAGGAAATCGAAGTTTCGATCATCGATAACGCCTTTGACAGCGACTGGGTAAAACCGCACGCTCCTGAGCGACTAACCGGCAAGACCGTTGCCGTTGTTGGTTCTGGGCCTGCTGGTTTGGCAGCCGCTCAGCAGTTGACTCGTGCCGGCCACACCGTGGCGGTTTACGAACGCGATGACCGAATCGGTGGTTTGCTGCGCTACGGAATTCCTGACTTCAAGATGGAAAAGCATCACATCGACCGGCGTATTGCCCAGATGGAAGCTGAGGGAACTCGTTTCCGCGCTGGTGTAAACATCGGTGTCGACATCACCTGGGAAGACCTGCGATCACGCTATGACGCAGTTTTGGTCGCCACCGGTGCCACCAAGCCTCGTGACCTAAACATCCCGGGCCGTGAACTTTCTGGCGTGCACTTCGCAATGGACTACCTAACCCAGGGCAACCGTGCCGTTGCGGGGGAGTCGATTGAATCTCAGATCGTAGCGGATGGCCTGAACGTAGTCATTCTCGGCGGTGGCGACACCGGCGCAGACTGCCTGGGCACCGCGACCCGTCAGGGCGCCATTTCGGTTACCACCCTGGCGATCGGCAAGCAGCCGCCAACCGAGCGCCCCGACCACCAGCCATGGCCAACCATGCCAACTTTGTTCGAGGTCGCCAGCGCACACGAGGAATTCGGTGAGCGCAGCTATCTTGCCTCAACCGTCGAATTCGTTGGAGAAAACGGCAAAGTCACCGGAGTAAAGGTCGCAGAGACCGAATTCATCGATGGCAAGCGCCTCCCGAAGGCCGGCACCGAGCGAATTATCCCGGCTGACCTTGTTCTTTTGGCACTAGGTTTCACCGGTGTCGAAGGCGATTTGATTGCTGAGCAGTCAGCAACCGAATTCGATTCACGCGGTAACTTGGCGCGCGACAAAAACTGGTCAACAAACGCTGATGGCGTTTTCGTTGCGGGCGATGCCGGTCGCGGCCAGAGCCTGATCGTTTGGGCAATCGCCGAAGGTCGTGCAGCTGCAGCTGCCATCGACGAGTACCTCGAGGGCTCAACGGTGCTTCCAAAGCCGGTCAAGCCAACCGACCAACCGATTTCGATTTACAGCTAAAAAACAAGAGTCAAACAAACCTTCTTGATCACACGGTCAGGAACCCACAGAAAAAGGAACAAATGAGACGCGCAAAGATTGTTGCCACACTAGGTCCGGCAACTTCAAGCTACGAGCAAATCCGCGCCATTATTGACGCCGGTGTCGACGTTGCCCGCATGAACCTCAGCCACGGCAGCTACGACGTCCACGAAGAGATTTACCGCACCGTGCGTAAGGCTGCCGCCGACGCCGGTAAGCCAGTCGGCATCTTTGTTGACCTGCAGGGTCCGAAGATTCGTCTTGCTCGTTTTGCAAACGGCCCACACATGCTCGAAAAGGGTGACATTTTCAAGATCACCATCAACGAGGTCGAGGGCACCAAAGAGATTTGTGGCACCACCTTCAAGGGTCTTTGCGGCGACGTAAAGCCTGGCGACTTGCTGCTTATCGACGATGGCAAAGTGACCCTAAAGGCAACCGAAGTAACCGCCGACACAGTCACCACCGTAGTTGAGATCCCTGGTTACGTCTCAAACAACAAGGGCATCAACCTTCCAGGTGTTGCGGTAAACGTTCCAGCGCTTTCTGAGAAAGACGAAGATGACCTTCGCTGGGGCATCCGCCTAGGCGTCGACATGATCGCGCTTTCATTCGTTCGCAACGCCAGCGACATCGTACGCGTGCACGAAATCATGACCGAAGAGGGCAAGTTCCTGCCGGTTATCGCAAAGATTGAAAAGCCACAGGCAGTTGCCGCTCTCGAAGAGATCATCGACGCCTTCGACGGCATCATGGTTGCCCGTGGCGACCTAGGTGTCGAGCTTCCATTCGAAGATGTTCCTTTGGTTCAGAAGCGTGCCGTTGAATTGGCTCGCCGTTGGGCAAAGCCGGTCATCGTTGCAACTCAGATGCTTGAGACCATGATCGAGAACTCGCGCCCAACCCGCGCTGAGGCTTCAGACGTTGCAAACGCAATTCTTGATGGCGCAGACGCAGTAATGCTTTCTGGCGAGACTTCAGTGGGCAAGTGGCCGGTCGAGACTGTTCAGGCAATGGCTCGCATCATCGAGTCAACCGAAGAGAACGGCCTAGACCGCATCCCTGACCTAGGCACCCGCCCACACACCCACTCAGGTGCTGTGTCGCTGGCTGCGGTTGAGATCGCCGAACTTCTAGGTTCAAAGTATGTTTGCGTCTTCACCGAGTCTGGTGACTCGTTCCGCCGCGTTTCACGCTTGCGTTCATCGGTTCCAACCATCGCTTTCACCCCGAGCGAATCAGTTCGCAACCAGCTGTCGTTGGTTTGGGGCGCACACTCATACCTAGTTGCGCCGGTAAAGCACACGGATGAAATGATGCACCAGGTAGACGAGATCGTCATTGCCGAAGGCATGGCAAAGGTTGGCGAAGAAGTAGTCGTCGTAGCCGGAACCCCGCCTGGCATCCCTGGCTCAACCAACTCGCTTCGCGTTCACCGCGTTGGCGATGCAGTCAACGAGGCTGCGCCTGGATACGGCCGCCAGTAATTCAAGCAATGAAAAATCCCTCCCCGCACAGGGGAGGGATTTTCTTATTTTTGGTGCCGAAGGCGGGACTTGAACCCGCACTCCTTTCGGAAAAGCATTTTGAGTGCTCCGCGTCTGCCATTTCGCCACTTCGGCAAGTGAGATAACTAGTAAATCTTAGTTGATTCTTTCAAGTTCGATAAATCGAGGGTTTATCTAATAAGGTAGTCGGCATGGCAGATGCAACCGCAAAGCGCAGAGTGATCGTCGCTGAAGACGAGTCACTAATCCGTATGGACATTGTCGAAACACTCATCGAAAACGGCTTCGACGTTGTTGCCGAAGCCGGCGATGGTGCACAGGCCGTAGCGCTTTGCGCGGAGCACAAGCCCGATTTGCTGGTGATGGACATCAAGATGCCGAACATGGATGGCATTGCAGCCGCCGAGCAAATCGTGCCGATGAAAATCCCAGTTGTTCTGCTAACCGCATTTAGCCAGAAGGAACTGGTTGACCGGGCGAGTGAAGCCGGAGCGATGGCCTACGTTGTCAAGCCGTTCACCCCGAACGACCTGTTGCCAGCCATCGAGATCGCGCTTAGCCGTCACGCACAATTCACCGCGCTGGAGCACGAAATTCAAGACCTCAACGAGCGCTTCGAAACACGCAAGCTAGTCGATCGTGCCAAGGGCCTACTAAACGAAAAGATGAACCTGAGCGAGCCAGAGGCCTTCCGAT
>ERZ650308.164-NODE-164-length-37689-cov-8.375884_pt1 | contig 37689 bp, 55 predicted proteins | sample MGYA00376244_ERZ650308 | MGnify/ENA primary metagenome ERZ650308 (study PRJEB26733, sample SAMN07839295) | wastewater metagenome | biome: small river; feature: stream; material: water | place: USA: North Carolina | collected 2016-04-26 ... | reverse complement strand
CATTAACACATGAAGCACAGGCGCGAAAAGTTTAACAGTTAGAGGCTGGGTACTTTTCGCACTTGATTGCTGAGTTATGCCTTTTTGGAGAATGTTATGAGAGATATAAAGCAAGAGTGGTTTAATAGGCCACAAACAGTTTATGAGACACCAGATGATATATTTAACCCCCTGCGTGACGAGTTTGGAATTAACCTTGACGTGTGCGCGTTACCTGAAAATGCGAAGTGCGAGCAGTTTTTCAGCCCTGAAGATGATGGGCTTTCCCGCGAATGGTATGGGGTTTGTTGGATGAACCCCCCGTTTGGTAGGGAAATGAAAAAGTGGGTTAAAAAAGCGTTTCAAGAATGGGAGCGTGGCTGCACAGTGGTAGCTTTGCTACCCGCTAGGACAAATACGGCTTGGTGGCACGATTGGGTAATGAGAGGGGAAGTCCGATTCATTCGTGGAGAGGTAACTTTCAAAGGGCAAAAGAACGGTTTATGGATGCCTATGGCGATAGTGGTATGGGCATAACTCGGTATTAGGCGGCATATGTCGCCTAAATACAAATTATCCACAGTTAATCAAGCCTTTCCGCTATTTCGGTCGCCGTATTTTCCAGCCTCGCACCAATACTCAGGTCGTGAGTATTGGTCTAAGTCGGTTTTATAAGTGACTGACGCATTAACATCGCTATTAATGCGCTCAGCTAGTGAGTAGCTATCCATTTTTAGTTTGCCAATCCGCAACAATTGCCAATATCATCAACAACGTATTGCTCTAAAGATGTCGGTAACACATAAGGCGCAACAGGGTAGAAACAACACCATGCACCGCTCAGTTGATTGTTTTCGCTATCCCAACGACAGCCACTACCGCAATCGTCAATCATCACGAATGAGCCAACGTGTGATGAGCTTGTCATTGAGCCGTCCTCATTGAGATAAAAACCATCGGCATTAAATGCGGTGACTAAAGCGTTAACATCACTAAAATTTAGACAACATTCGGAAATACTCATAGCGATACCTTTGCTAATTGTTGTGGGTTTAAATAGTTATAGACTCTAATGCGGGTTATATATCCGCACAATTGATTTGCACTTGCCTCTGTGTTACCAATATGAAATTGAGTTAATGTCGGCATAGCGTTAGTGTTTGGAAAAACAGCATGAATTTTGTTATTTTGACAAACAGAAACATAAGCCGCCCTCGACGATACACCAACGCCGCAATTTTGCATGGAAGGTGTTGTAAATGGCGATGTAAGCGTGACAGTTGTTGTGCCTGTTGATACGGCAACTGGGTTATTAGTTGTGTTAATACGGAATACAATGCGATTTGTTGATGTACCATCGCTAACTTCCGAAAAAACGCGAGTGGCCGCGAGATGGTACGGAAAGTTAACATTAGCAACCATAGAAATCCCAAATGACGTTTTTAGCGCAGGAATCACAGAAATAAATGTTGTTGATGTAAATATCATTGCCGAGCGAGTGACATTGCCACCGCTTGTCACGACTGGACTCATTGTCAACCCTGTCGCACTTGCTGTCGTCGTCGCATGATGTAAATAACAATAACCACCGCCGCCGGACGTATCGGGGAAAACGCGGACAGATCGTATAATTCCAGAAGTTGCATTAATAATAGTTGATGCTAGTTTAAAGAGCTTTCCGCCGTTTGGCCCTAGCTGACCCGTTGGCACTAAACTAAAGCCCGTAGCAGTGCCAAGTGTGGATGTAACGACTCCTGTCGCCCATGTAATGATTGCGTCACCAACGATCTGCGAGTTTGTACCATCCCAAGTTGCAATTTTTGAAACTGTAGCAGTACCTTGTTCGATAATTGTATCGGTGATTTGCGTTACGCTTGCTGATGTTGAACCAACTTGCGTAATGTAATCACTTGCTGCCGCCGCCGTTAATTTACTCGCAACTTGACCGCTAATACATGATGTGGCATTTGCTCGAGTTAATCCACCCGATTTAACCCAAACTGCATTGCTAAAATCACATGACCATTTTGTTATGCAAGCAAATGATGGTTCTGGGAAATAGCCCCATGTTCCAGTTGTAGGGTTGTATGAAGTATGAAAAGCGTTAGCCGCAAGTTGTTGAAATGCTGCACCATCCCAATAATAACGTACCGATGAACAAGTATAAGTAAAGCCCAGCGCTGTTAGAGCGGCAGGCAATGCAGATAGATTAGCGTTAAAGCTAACATCTAAAACAGGCACAGGAGTAGGCTGTACAAAGTGTCTCATAAAGCCCCCTTAATCTCGTGAGCCACCGAGCTTGAGACCAATCAAATCACCTGCCGTCAATGTCAAAGCCGACTCTGCAACTAAGACAACATAAAGCTTACCCGTTGTTGTGCCGCTGGCAGGTCGCCAAATGTCAGATGCTTCGTAAACTGTAGAAACGCCACTAGCGCCCAAAGAACCCCTTGGTGCTAATTGAATCACTGTTGACAGCTTATCAATGTCAGCCGCAGCTAACACAAAAGCAGCACCGTCCGTGATTGTTGATGCTGAAGGATTAGCCTTGAAAACATAAGCATCAATGATTGCCGTCAAATTAGCACTATCAAAGCTGGCCAATAGTTTTTGGATTACACCACTATCTACGCCGTCAGTAAAAAATGCAGGAAATTCATAGAGGCCACCGATGCAAGTACCTGCCGCATAAGATGTTGCTACTTGAGATGCTAACGATGTTGCTGTGACACTGACTGCTTTGCCGGATATTACGGGAAGTGGGTTTGCCGCACTAACATCTGCGCCACCAAATTTTAATTTAATGCCACTTACAATTTCTTTGAATATCCCCGACAACCACCCAAACACACCACTACCGCCTGTAGGTGGGTCATAGCTTGAGCCTGTGCCTTGTGTTCCTATTTGACTAGACTGCAAAGACACATTGCCAGTCACCGGCATTGGATTATCTGTGCTTGGTACCTGCAATTCACCATCTATGTTTTTAAAAGCACTCATGAAATACTCCTATTCTGTGTACGCTAATAATTCAATGTGGCCTGCACGCAACTGATAAAGCCACGTCATGTCTGAGCTTGAAGGGATGGCATTATTTAACTCACCCTTTGTGAGTGCGTGTTCAAGTGCATCCTGAATGGTTAATGTTCCGGATATGTCAGCATTCGTTAGGATGCGGATACGGATCGTCTGTCCTTCTTGGTAATCGGCACTTTGCGCTAAAGTTATTGGGAATCCTGAAACACGCTCAACTGAATCAGTGATATGAATATAAATGTCACTAACGATGTCGTCGCCAGTAACAAAAATAGGGTCGCCGTCAGTCGGGTTTGTATACGTCCGTGCGTTATAGGTGGGCACCGATACTGCATATGCCTTTAGTTGTGCGGTCGTCACTTTTTTATTGCCGCCCTGAACAATCGGAATATATTCCGATCCGTCCAAAGCGCCGGCATCATCTAAATCTGTAATTTTTTGGTCTGGCATGATTTTTTCCAATAAAAAACCCGCCGGGGCGGGTTTGGTTTTTTAGAATTTAAGCGCCTGATATAGCCTGACGCACATTAACGCTGGATGCTTCAGCCCTGATAAGGCTATCCTCGCATCATCCTATGTAGCATTATTACCAATTGGTATTTGGAGTAGCTTGTATACAGGTAGAAATTTTTTGAACAAGCCCGTCCAGCGCCTTCAGGGTATTCTCATTGCGATGACTCATCCATTGATCTTTTTTGGGCATTTTCTTGTAACTGTCTGGGGTTCCGTACCCAACGTTTTTTTGCAGGAACAAGATGTCTTTATGTGATATTTTGAATTTATTGTCCTTCGCTGAGAAATCGATCACTGACTGCACAGAGAAAGTGATCAAGTTAGCCTTAACATCAATCCTGCTGTTGGCATAAACAGACCCGCAATAAGCGGCGAGCATCAAAACAGCAAATAAAATCTTCCTCATCACGACATCCTTTTAGTTTATTCTCCCCCAAGAATAACGCTAAACAACCGCCCCGTAAATCGTGCCCATCACTGCCCACGTAATAAATGAATTGCCATTCACCGCAAAATCGCCAGCATCACCAGCCGCACCAATTGCGCCTGCAAATCCGCGGTAAGTTGTTGCGTAATGACTGGCGTCGGCGCTAGTCGCTGTCACGGACCCAATAACATTCGCTCCATTGCCAGCCTTTCCGGCCTCTGCATAGAAAAATGCACTGCCGTAGTTAGTTCTGCTTGCACCGCCAAGGCCAAACGTGCCAATGGCTGACAACCCTCCCATGGTGTCGCCAGCATTGCCTATTTGGATCAAGAAGTCGCCGCCGCTATAGTCGGCAATAGCTGAATCATCAAAACTAATTTGCCCGCCTCGACCACCGGCGCCGTATGGCCAGCCACCACCACCACCGCTACCTGACTGACATCTTGCATATGCCGGGCCACCAGCTATCGCGCCGCCGCTTGATCCACCGCCACCGCCGCCAGGCGCAAAAACACCATTATTGGTAATGGTTAGCGGGTATCTGATTTTTAGTCCATTTCCGCCTTTTCCACCTTTAAGCCCCTTGCCGTAAAAGTACAAAAAGCCATGAGTCGGCGGGTTTTCATAAAAAGCTCTGCCGCCACGCGCCCCGTTTCCGCCACGACCAACGACATAAGCGCCAGCCTCAACAATGAGGCGAACAATAACACCAGCGGCCCATGTATTTGGGTTTGTTAGTGCGTATGTTGCTGCGCTTGAAGCACTCACCAAAACGCCTGTTTTGATTGTAATCTCAACAATTGTACCGGCTACAGCTGGGGCGAATCGTGAATCATGCGCAGCTTTCAGATCGAGATCAAAAGTGTCGACATCAATATTGATTTGACGTACTGGGTTTAATGCCTTACTAAACGCAAACTGTCTGGCCGTGAAAGCCCATGTCGTTCCTGTCTTAATTTCTTTGCGCTTAATGACCTGTAGCAATAACTGTAGTGGGGAGCCATCAAAATCCTGATATTGCGGCGATTCTATTTGCACAAAATCGGCAAGCTTTAAATTTCCATCCTTTGCATCTAAAGCAAAATCTGCTTCGACGGGGGCTAAGGCATAGCGCTCCAAATATCGATTAGCAAGCTCAGTTGCCGCTGCGCTATCTGTAATCCATCGAGACAATAGCTTCTTTATTCTGACGTCGCGGTTTCTGTTTTGCCCTTGATCATCAACATTGGAAGACACGTAAAGTAGTTGGTAATTCGACTCTTCATCAAGGTTTTTTGTGGGGTCAATAACACCGTAATAAACCCAAACCTCATTCACTCGGTCATCGTTAAGATCGTGCAGCTTTAGCGTATCTGCCAATAAGTGATATTGACTTGTAATATGATTAACGGTTTCGCTTGGGCTATTCGGTCGAATAGTCTGGAACCTGATTTTCTCGCTAACTTCGTCCCAAAATAGGAAAAAGCCAATCTGCTCGCTTAGCTCGGTCAGTAGCTTACTAACGCCTGTTGGGGCGGTAATTAAAGCGCTGTATAAACGCGGCAAATAAGACGTTTGCTCGGCGTCCCAGTCGGATTTTGCGATGTAAGACGGGTTAACGCCTGCATAATTAACCAGCAGGTCATAAACAATGTTTTGGGCGGTTTTGGCAGCATATACAAGACACAGTTGCACGGTGTCTTTAGCTGCATGAGTTGCAGCTGCTGTGCCTTTCTGCGCCCTGACGACTGTCATCACGTCGCCTGAGCGGGTAAATGACATTAGCTCCGAGCCAATACGCGCATAACCACTAGCCGGATAATCAGAGCCTACACCAGTCGGGATGAGTGCGATGCTGGTTGAGCTGGTTGTCATATCGGCGTTGATTTTGCCAATGCTTGCTGCTGGGGCGACTGCGCGCTCATCGTCCGCCAATTTCAGAATGTCTTTGCCGCTTATTTTTGTTATGCCGCTAGCATCAACACTATCCCAGCCATCAATAAAATAGGTGCGTCGCTCGAATTTATCGGCAGTAAAACTACCGTCGTCATTCAGGTAGCCGTTATATACGCGCATGACTCTCCCGTTGTAGTACGGGTTTCGAGCTTTGAGTTTGCCGAAATAGGTGCCACGATTGACGGGAATGTATGTCCGTTCGTCAACATATGGATCGACACGAATATCTGAGTGCGGAAAGTCTTGCAATGAGATCGAGCAGGCCGCTCTCAACCCAAGTCCTTTTCCTGCATCAATTTCAGCTGGGGTGATGCTTAGGCCGCGTAAACAGGGTATAGCATCGAGGCCGCGCGGTACTCGCGCGCCATTAGCAGAGCAGAATCGATATGTCTTGGTGGCTCGATTAAAATTTGGCGTGTCGTTGCAGGATGCAAATGTGTTGTAGCATTTGTCGTCGCCAGTTTCTATTGCTGCGCAAGGCGCAATCCCAGCAGCGTTAGCGCAATAGTCTAGGTCAATCTCGACATAGCTAAAAGGCTGACGCCCCATGCTTGATTGATTAGCAAGATACGGGATAGCGTCAACAAGCGTGCCGTCAGGATTATATTGAACCAATAGCCATGCGAGCATGAGTGATTACTCGTAGATAACGGTAATATCGGCCGCTGTGCCGGCTGCGGTAACTACGGTTAATCCAGTGGAAAATACCAGGCTGTACTCAAGAGTAGATATGCTTGCGGTAGTATCAATCACGGCAATCACCATTCCGCTGCCTGCTATATTGTCGTAAATTGTCGCTGTATTTGAGGCTGCGCCCTTAGTGTTGATAGCAATGCGGCGTAATATCCCTGCGCCCGATTTAACAGTTGTTGTCGCGATGCTGTTGATATTTCTAAAGTTAGATCCTTTGTTTTTGGTTTCTACCGGGTTGGCGCGCAATTGGGTGTCTGTTAAAAAATCCCCGCTAACTGGAATATCGCCTTGGTCGTTGGCAATTGCAACTGGCACTGAGGCTGCCATCGCCGCCTGACCCAAATCTGGTGTTTTAGTATTCAGTTCAATTAAGGTGGTTTCGCTGGCCGCGCCATCTGGCAAAGGCAGTTCGGCTATAGTAACCGCAATATCTGCATTGGTTAGATTTACATCAATGCTTGACCCAGTAAAACTCATGTATGTAGTTGGGTTTAAAGGGTCAGCGAGCGTAATCACCTGCCGATGAACAAGTCCGTAACTGGTCGTGACGGTTACTGTATCCAAAACCTTGCTTTGTGCTGGAACATTAACGCCATTGGGTGTAATCGCCATTACTTAGTGACTCCTTCGAACGTAATACCCACTGAGCCATGTCCAGCGCCAATTCGATCTTGCATTTTGGTCGCGGCAAAGCTGGTTTGATATGACAATTGGTTGTTGAACAATGGCGTATTTCCCCACGAGTAGATAAATGGGTTAACTTCTGCCGACTTTTTGAATGGCAGCCACTTTGTATATATCCAGTCGTGGCTTAGTTTGTCTAAGTTAATGGTGACTGGTTTTGCGCCAATACGAGTTATTGAGCGGCCAAGAAATACGCCTGACTCTGATTTATTATTAGTGACGATAACATCCTCATTTAATGTCGGAGGTTGTGCGCCATTATAAAAACCCAACTCAAACTCTAATCGCTGACCAATAGCGATAACGCCTATTCTGACAGCGACAGCACAGGTGAATGTTAATCTGTAATATCTAAAATTGACGGAATCAAGCTTTAAGCATGCAACGGGATTATCTTCTACTGTTTGGCTGGCTATTGCTGTGTTGGTGTTGTGTTTGTAGCTTCCAGAATAAACAGGCGGAGTGCCTGCGTTATCCAATGTAAGCGTCGCCAGCGTTGTACTTGTCGCGAAATTTGAAACATTGGAACCTTTCAACGTTATGTTTGTGCAATTCGCCGTAAATAATTCGTGAGCAGCCAAAGCGAAATAGTCAATATCAACAGCATAACCACAATCAATCTGAATATAGCGATTAGAGCCTGCATCAAACTGGCAATAGTCGAACGCTTGCCAGTTTTTAAGGCTGTTGGCACTAAAATCACTACTTACTCCGACCGCTGATAGCGAACTAGACGAGGCGGTAAAATAGTTTCTATAGCCAATAAAAGCGTTATCAAAAGCCATTAATTAGTCCTCAGGACTGCACCGTCTTTAACTTCTACGTTAATTCGTTTAATTAAATCACGCACTGAATCCTTAGAGAACATCGCGTTTTCCGATCCATACAGATTGATGTCAACAAAGCGTTGTTGTACTGGCGCTGGCGCTTGTTGAGTTTGCGCCGCCGATGCTGCCCCGCCAACTCCGGCACTACCGCCGCCCGATGACCCGCCGCCGCCAAAGGTTGCTGATTGAATGGCTTTTAGGTTAGCTACTTGAGCCGCGAAAGCAGTAGCGCCGAACGCAGCTCCTAGGACTGGGCCGCCAACCTGAGCGCCAATTGTATATGCCCCGCTAACAGCCGAAGGGATATTCATTGCCGCTTCTGCGAGTTTTGCTGTTTTATTTAATTCAAAGAATTTGCGATTACTGCCAGCCGCCGAACTTAAATACTCACTATTAAAGGCTAGAAAACCTTGAAGATTGCCCTTATTGAATGCGTCGGTGACTCTCTTTTTACGTTTTTCGCCATCATCAGCAATGGCAGCGCGATCGGTATTGTATTTTTGCTCAAGCGCCATTTTTGCAGCGTAGAAGTCACCCTCTCCAATCAACTGAGCATCCCAGTCCGCCTGCAACAGCAGCAGCTTCTCGTCCAAATGGGCCTTTAACAGTTCCTGCTCAGTTAACCCATCTTCAATAATGGCCTTGATTCGCTCATCCGCCATGGCTTTTTCTTTTTCACGCTGAGCTATGGCTGCCTGTTCTGCCTGTCCGCCGATTTCAGCCTCTTTGCCTATTTTCTCAACAAATAATTGAAGCTCTGCTTCATCATACTGTTTGCGGGTAATGCTTTTTGATGACAAAAAACCATCTAATTTTTTAACTTCGTCGTTATAGTGTTTTTCGTTGAGCGCTGATTCGGTTAGGTTTAATTCGCTTACTGTGTCGAGATACTTTGCGGCTTCTTCTTTGAGTCTGGCAGCCTCTTTTTGTTTCTTTTCGTCCGCCTTGGTGCTTCCCGACTGCTTGCCACTGCCTGCTACCCCAAACTTTCCAAGAACGTCTGCTTTATTTTTGCCAGCAGCGGCCTCACTGTCGTAATTTTCCCTTGCAGCATCTGCGTCAATTTTGCGATTTGCAGCGTCTTTAGTGGTCTTTTCTCGCTGTTCTAAAATGGCCTCTAGCGACTCTTGATAGGCTAACTCAGCGCGCTTTAGATTGCCTTTTAGGTCATAGCTAGGCGACATCGGGTTAAGTGCATTGGCTATTTTAGTGCCGTAAATACTAGCCACGTCAGCTGTGTATGCAAACTCTGTGATTGCGATCTGGACAAAGGCACGAATGTTTTGTGGCAACTCCGAAAAAGCCTTGCTGAAAAAGACAGCAGCCTCTTGAATCGTGCTGCCGTTATCACGGACAAATCCATCAAAAATCGTATTGATTTCGTCGATGGCGTTTTGTACATCCTCAGCCCATCCGCCGAACGAGAGTCCAATCGCTTCGATATATCCCTGCATTTGTCCGCTGGCGAGCATTGCGTTGACTTCACTAATTGCATTGCCAACACCAACAAAAGCATCCTTCAATAAATCGGTTCCGCCAGCCTGCCCGACTTGATAAAAAAACTGATCGAATGCATCACTGAGATTAGAAAGCGCGCCATCAAGAGAATCCATGCGCTTTTTCATTGCGCCATCGAAATTAACCTCACCCATTTTGATGAGGTATTCCTCGATGGCCGCTGAGTTATTGGCAACAGTATCGGTTACGCCACGGAATGTGAACGCAATCGTGTCGCCTTGATTCTTGGCTTTAATGCCAAACTCTTTTAAGCGCTCAAATTCACCGGTAGCCGCATCAGCCACCGCCTCAACCATCTGGGATAGGTCTTTGCCCAATGCTGCACTAGTGTCACCGTAAGATTTTAAGGCGCGCTCACTGGGGGTTAATCCCAAGTTAACTAGCTGAGTAAAGGCTTTAGTGGACTGAGCCAAATCATAAGGAGTGGTTTGGGCAAATTGCTGTAATGCCGCAAATGCCTCTGTCGCGCCTTCTGCCGAACCAGTGGCGGTTTCAAGCCCTGCCTTCAGGATGCCAAACTCGCGATTAACCTCAACGAGTTTTTTTAGCCCCTCGGTAGCTGCAGCCAAGCCCAATAACGACCCAAGCGCATCCTTGATAGCTTTACCAGCCTCGCCCGCGCGCGATTGTGTAGTACGCAACTCACGCTGCGTTTCGTTCAGTGCACTGCGCAGCTGGGTGATATCAGCGCGAATGGAGATAATTAGATCATCAGATGAGGCCACGTTTTTTGAAATCCTCTAAAATATCGTCATGGTCTTGTCGTGTCATTTTTTCCGCCGATCCAGATTGAAGATTTGACTGCTCAACCCGTGCGTCCCATAGCGACCAAAACTCTTTCGGAGTTAGCATCCATGCTTCGCTCGGCTGAATGGATAAATTCACGACCGCACTCCGCCAAAACTGCATCCATACCGACGTTTTATTGTCGGCTACGGCTTTTTTTCTTGTTCGTCCGCCGAGATGATGTTGACAGTGGGTGACGCCTTAATTGCGTCTGCGAGGAAAGACAAAATAACCTCAAAAACCGCCTTAAAACCATCGTCCATTATCGCCTGACCAATACCTTCGCTATTCCACCAATCAGGCAGGCGCACACCGAAACAGGGCTTGGCGCAATGCTGAATGATGGTGACAACGTTATTTACTCGCAGTTTGCGACTAATGGCCGATTCGACAACTTCAGAAACAGACAAGCCTAAAGCGTCTTCAATGCGCGACAGATTTTTGAAGGAAGGCTCCAGCTCAAGGTCAAAGCCTTTTAATGTGAACTTAACAGCGCCACGAATTGACATATATCACCTTAGGTAAACGCAATGGTTCCGGCTGATTCAAGGCTAAAAGAGTACGTTTGTTCTTTGTTATACTCACCGCCCAGCTCAGCGGAAGCCACTTGGAAGTCACCCGCAAACGCGCCAGTCCCGCTAACCAATTTGAAATTCTCAATGCTATTGGACATGACTGCCTCTAGCATGAAATCATAACCAGCGGCGTTAGAAATGATGCCTGCACACTTTACCGACATAGACTGTACGCCAGCACCTTCAAGTAGTTCGCGCCAGCCAGCGCCGTCCTTATCTGTTACATCGACGGTTTCATTATTAATGGTCATCGACGTTGTACGCATTGCCGAAACCGTTGTGAAAACATCGGGGCCGCTTGCGGTTTTTGCCTGCAACACCAACTCTTTGCCTTTATATTTGGCCATCTCAAACCTCACTCACTAAAAGAGAAAAACGCATCACGCCATGCCGGGTAATGCCATCAGAATCAGGAACAACATCAGAACGGGTAAATCGACACTGCACCACCTGACCACTTTCTGGAGTCAGGCTGGCATCATGCAAAAGGTCGTGGCATTTCTGCATGTATTGACGCAGTTCTTTCGAGCCTCGGTACTGGCTACCTATATGCAAGACGATCTCAGCATCCAGTCCATCATCATCTTTATTCGACCAGTCGCTTGCGCCGCCATCTTCAATCCATATTTTTGGGAAATGATCTTGATCACTAAGGCTTTCTTTGACCTTTCCCGCAAGCAAGACATCACTATTCAGGGCGGCATAAGCTGCTTTGAAGTAGTCGTTAAATAGGCCCATTATTGTGAATTGCTCTCGCGAATCGCCTTTTTAACAGCGTCATGTACGACTTTTTCGGCCTTGGTGCGCATTTGTTTTAATGCTGGGCGCATGAAAGGTCGCGGATATAGATTTCTACTCATGTCGCCATATTCCAGCGCTCTGGCATATGGTGCGATTGAGTGAATTGAAAGTATTTTTACTCGTAGGTTTTGCGTTTCCGGTTCGACCTGAATGGATCTGGCAAGAAAACCTAAATCTGTAGCCGGCGCTTCGCCTGGCGCAGACGCCTTGTGTGTGCGTTTCGGGTTTGTCTTTTTGTAGACCCTGCCGCTGCGTCCTGACTTCTGAACGCTACGCCGAGCCTCGGTAGCTACCAACTCGCCAGCAATCACTAACGCGCCTTCAACTCGTTGAATGATTTTTGCCTCAAGGAGAGCTAACCGGTTATTCGCCATGACTACTCCAGTAAAATTGCACCACTATCATCTTCCAGCAGAAAATAGCCACCATCCTCCAGTAACAAGTAGCTGCTTTCCGGCACTTCTTCGGTCAGGGCACCACTAGACTCCATCGAAAAGCTGAACAATTCTTCTTTGTTGTGTTCGCCCGAACCTTCATATGATGCCAACTGAAATGCGCCAAGCAACACAACGGTTCCGGTCGTAATCCTGAATTGCCGTATCGCTCCAGAAACAAACCAACCCTGCATCAAAGTGAATGCGGTTTGACTACTGGCAATACCTCGGCCTTTTAGGGTTGCTGATTGAATGCCTGCGCCCTGCAACAACTCCCGCCACCCGTTGCCGTCCTTATCTGTTACATCGACCGCTTCACCGTTGATTGTCACTGAGTTTGATCGCATGCCTGCGATTATGTGATAGTTGCCACTAATCAGTACTTCTATATAAAACAATCGCCCTTTTTGCTTCATGCTGTTGTCGCTCCCCACAGCTCGCAAGCGATGTCGTAAAAATCTGTGTCGTATTGGTTTTGAGAGATGCCCAAAACTCGGAAATATTGGCCGCGGTGTGTAATACGGTATTTATCAGATAGTCTAGTATCTAGTGCAAAGGGCTGTTTTTGCCGAATGGTAAACGTCACACCTTGTGTGTGCTGATCCTCACCCCGATAAAACCGGCTACTTGGCGTTGATTCTTTGGCTTTTGCCCATGGATCCCCTAATGTTGCCCATGTCGTCGAAAATCCGCCTTGCCCGTCTGGCGCGCTAGTTTCTTGCCCAATCAGCAGTTTGTGTTTTAGTTCGCCTGCGTGAATGCGGCTCATTGGCTGAATACCCGCAAATGGCCAACCATAGCCTTAACCGATGCAGGGATTGCTGCCGCCTCAACATTGCCTCGATTGTAAAAACGGTAACTGAACAGCTCCAGCAACGCATCCTTGAGCACCGGCATAATGCTGGTCACGGTATAGGTAAAGGTAAAACGGAAAGCGTCAAATTCGATTGCGGGCGAAAAACTAGTGGTCGGAGCAATACGCCCAGTATCAACCCGCACGGCAATATTTGTATCTGCCGCATAGACGGCATCACTGTCGGCAACCTCAAGTACAACAGAAGTGACAGGGATCATCGGCGCATAAATTGGAGTGTTGAATGTGTCGGCATATTCCGCCCATACCTGCGTAATCAGTGGTATTTTGAGCCACTCTTCCAATTCGTTACGGCACGAGCTAATGAGCGCATCAACAATACTGTTTTCGTCAGTATTTTCTATTTTTGCGTAGGCCACCGCTTCGGCACGCGAGACTGGTTCGGTGTCCGATACTGAAACACGGTAAGCCATGACGTAATCCTAAAAAGCCCGTCCGTGGGCAATGATGCTTAGGCTGAGCCAGCGATGCGTAGACCGTATTTAACAGCCGTACAGCCCACAGACAGTGTTGAGCCTGCGGCAGTAACAGCAGTCGCGCGTACATAGCGCTTGCCGCCAATGTAGCCAATCTTGGACACGCCAGCAGCAGAAAGAACAGCGCCCGCTTCGGTGCCGAGCAGGTCAGTGTCCGATACCGCCGAAGCATCTGACAAGCCAGAATCATCGCCTTCTTCAATCAACGGGGTAACACTGCCGTCAGTGTATGCGCCCACTTGAAAGAGAAATTCCAGTGCGTTACAGCCCTGCATGTCGATGATATTGCCTGTTACGTCTTCGCCGTTGGCTACTGCCGTCAGGTCAATGCCGGAACTGATGCTGATTTGATTATGCAAATCGGTTGTTTTCATTTCGGGAAACCCTTTTGAATGCTGATGGGGTGGAGTTCAAGGCTTACGCCTTGAACTCCAGTACGCGGTAAGCTTCGGAATTGACGACATCACCACCAACACGCTTAGACATGTTCCACTTGGTTTGACCAGGCGAAGTGATGTTGTCACGAATAACGCTAATCCCGCGGCGTTCAGCGATTTGATAGGCTGAATTCAAATCACCATAGAAAATCGACAGTGAGCTGTTCGCGATATCGGCCATGTGATCAAAAGAGGCGTCTACTGCGTGGCCTAAGATCGTGCCGAACTGCGATCCAGCCAATTGGAAGTTTGGCAGCCAAATATAACGACCCTCACTGTCCTTCAGCTTCATCACCTCGGCCAAGGTGAACCGATTCATACCCCAGATCGCACCGGACTGATAAATAGCACGAAGACTAGTGGCCATGTCGATTAGCTTGTCGCCACCATTGGGCGCAGCAGCAAAGCCGCCGTTTACACCAGTTTTGAACTTCTGAACTTCACCCCATGTGCGACTACTGTCGGCAGCGTATGCGAATGTTTGCGCCATAAAGCCGCGGGGTTTTTTAACGCCATTACCCAGAACAAACGCATGCGCCTCACCTTCAGCAAAGCCCATTGCGCCATCCTGAATCATCAGGCCCTCAATGTCGTAATCAGCGTCATCGAGCATGGTGTTTGAAACTTTCGGGTACGCCATGAGCTCATGCACCCGAATTTCGTACTCACCAACTTTTTTAGTGTCGGTTTCACTACGTGTTTCTGTTTCGCCAACCCAGCCGTATGAATTACGGCCATTGTTGATGATACCCGTCAGAATGCCTTTGCTTGTTGGCTTGACATTGGCATAACGACGCACTGGTGACATACCATACACCTTCGTGATGATGCGCCCAGTTGTGTCCGCGCTTGTCAAGAAGCCGCCATCAGGGTTTGATAGGGTTGACAACGCTTTGCGCTCGGTGTCGCTCAGACGATCAATTTCACCCTTGCAGCGAATAAATTTATCGAGCGCAGCTTTGGCGGACTTCTGCTCACCGGTTAATGTACCCTTTTCGCCATCACCGCCACCCAGTACCGCTGCACGCTGTAAGTCAGTGATGGACTTAATCAGCCTGGCAATATCGGTTTGCTGCGCCTTAATGCTGGCTTCCAATTCAGCAACGCCTTCGTTTTTAACAAACTGCTTAAGTTGCTCTTCATGCGATGTACGCATGTCGGTGACGCTTTTGTTGACGTCATCAATAAGTTTTTTGATTTCTGCTTCGTTACCCATTTTAGGCACCTGCGATGGTTGTTTGTAAGGCTTTGAGGGAAGACATCAAATCGCTAGGCTCATCTTCAGGATCCGCATCACGCGCGCCCTTGATCTTCGCTATTAATGTTTTTGACTCAGTGCGGCTCAATCCACAAACATCGCGCAGGTAGATTTCACATTCTTTTATACTGCCTAAGTCAGCAGTTTTAACGCTTGTAAACTTAGCTAACGGATTCATCATCGATGTGACGAATGAATACTCATAGCAAGACAATTCTTTAAGTAATCGAACACCTTCATTGTTGTATTCGCGGTCATGTACCCAGTAGCCAATAGACATGCCTTTGACTGCACCACTTTGTGCAAGTAATCTGGCATCGTCGGCCTGAGTAACGCCAAGAGTTAATTTGCCTTCGACATAAAGACCATGATCGTCTTCATACATTTTTGTAGTGATACCGATCGGGCTGCCAAAGTCATGCTGCCAGCACACAGACGGAAAATCAGAGCCTATAGATGTTAGCCACTTGCTGAAAGCGCCCTTAATAATCAGGTCGTCGCCAAGGTCAACATTGCCGAAAACAGCCGCATAACCACTAAACGAGCCATCCTCGCCTATCGCCTTGATTTGCACCGGCAGCGTAAAGCCTTTATTGCCCTTATCGCCCTTATTCATCTGTTGTCTCCTCTGGCAAATGGTATCCAAGTACGCATCGGCAATTAATTGTGTTTACTGGTCGTCCGTTGCGATCGCCGGGGTACTTCAACTTGTCGCCACCGACATTAAACGGGGCGCCTATTGGTTGTTTTTGGCCGTCAGCATGGCGATGGTTATCGCGTACACGACTGTCATTAGTAGCAATCCATTCAACCAGAACATCTATTTCAGCATCTCTTGCGCTAGCTTTTGCGCGCTCGTATTGCGCCATATTTGCTGCGTTGTGCGTTTCGGTGCGGGCAATAGTCATCGCTCGACTGCGCGCATTAACGCCGCCGATTTTTAGTGCAATAGCTTTTGATATTTGTTGTGGCGATACGGGATTTTCTTGCGTTGATTGCGCCATCATTTGGGAAATAATGGCGTTTGCCATGGCGACGGTTGTTTGCGAAACGCTCGTTGCTGATATTAGTGCGTTAGCTGCCAGCATTGAGTAAATCTGATTTTCAATCACTGTCTCGAATTCAATAGCTTTTAGGCTTTGCGTCGGCATCGCCAAAAAAACCTTGCCAGTCGCATCGGTTAACTTGGTCAAAACATCTTTAATTCTAAAATAATGATCGCGTTCGATATTTGGAAACCGGGTATCACCGTACTCCAAAAAAGAAACCGCCAGTTCATTAGCTGTTTTTTTGAGCTCGGTTAGCACAAATTTTTGATGCCTGAGTGTTATTTTGTCCTGAGCCAATAACACTTTGCGGGCATATTTCAGCCGATCAATGCGCTTCAAGATATTGGAACACCCAATGGTGGCACGTCAGCACCAGCCATTTCGAGCGGAATCTTTCCGCCATCTACCAGTACAACATCGCCGCCCTCGGTTGAGCCATAGCCCATCGCTGCGCGTTTTTCGTCGGTTGTAATTGACTGCAATCCGTCGATGTTTTTATTGCGTTCAGCGCGGCGCGGCTCCAGCGCAGTGATGGCATCAGCGTCGACAATCAGCCTGTGGCCGTCCAGTTTAAAATCCTTCTTCAGCCAGCGCATAAGGTTTGACAACAGACTATTGACCATGGGGATGACTTCATCCTCATAAAACGCTGCTCGCGCTTGCTCGTAATTGGCAAATGTCTGACTGCCTTCGATCCCAATAATTTGCGGAGGTACGCGTAACACCTGACAAATATCAAGCTGACTAAGGCGTTTACCGCTTACAAATTCCATATCGCGCGGGCTAAAGCTTGTACCCTGCCATTTCAATCCACCCTCAAGCAGTAGCGGCTTTCCGTTGTTTTTTGCACCGACATATTTTTCTTTGAATTGATCTTGTAGTCGCTTAAATGCAGTATCACCGACCTCTGAATCAGTCCACAAAACACCGCTTGGTGTCATGCCGTTTTCGAGCATGGCCTTGTTTGATTTTGCGTACTCGTTGAGTGTGTCGATGCTGTAAGCTGCTGAGTAAAGCGGACTTAAGCCGCGCCAACGGAATAGCGGGTTGTACTCTGCCCAAATCAACACATCGCCGACACCATAGGTTTTTGCTTGGCCCACATCATCAACGCCAGGCGGGGTATATGTCAGTGTTGCTGGGATGCCTGCCGCGTAGCTCGCAATCTCCAGCCAATCCGGACGCAACGGCCACAACTCCAACGACTGACCAACCCCTATTTTCAGCACATCAGCTTCGCCGCCAATGTCATAACTGCCAATCATCTGGTTGAGCAACTGTTCCCAAGACTGCATTGTGTTTGGGTTTTTTATTAGCTCAAGGATCTTATGGGTTTCGATAACCTTGCCTTTTGAATCCACCAGCAACACCGGGCATTCAATAGCTGCTCTTTGTTTTGCGCGGATGCAGGCGCGCACGGTTGGATTGTCGCGATAACCCTCTTCGGCAAACGCCATAAAATCGCGTGCGGACCATGTAGCCGAGCTTCGGCGAATAAGCGCCTGTATTCCGCTGGTGCTTTTTTGTTCGCGCCGCCAGAACTGCCACCATTTCGCCATTACAACTCTCTCATTCGTGGCTGCGCTTTGCGCTTGATAAGCGGTGCAAGGGCATACCTGATTGCATCAATAAAGTGGTTGTATGCGTCGACGATATCCGTGAGCACGTCGCCAGACTGACGGTCAACCTTATAGCTGTAGAGCCGCGCCTCTTTAAGCGATTCCTTGCAGCGCGAATGGATGATGATCTCTTTGTAGCTGCGCAGATGCGCTACTCCATCCTCGACACTGCCGTGCCACTTCTCGACGCCTTCAATTTTTGGAAGATTAGATCGGCGATTTTCGCTGCCTTTGCTCTTAACATGACTAATCGTTTCGGGGCGGGCTGAATCGGCACGCACTTTGTGTAGCTCAATGCCCGGCAAACCCTTGATCATGAAGTCGGCTATATCGTCGTTTTCTAATCCAACTTTCCCGGCTTCATACTCAATGTATAATCTGTCATTGTGAACCCAGCACTTAACCCCAGCAGTTGGGTCTTGACTGAATCCCCAATCAAGCCCGTAGTAAGGGCCATCCCAATCTGTACCGGGCTCAAACTCTTCTACGCGATACTTACCAGCAAGAATTTGCGCGTCACTGTTTTCTCGATACGCGCCATCCCAGATCCACGCATAGGTTTGATCATCAAGGTTCGCTTGATCTCTACGCCGCTCCTGATCCAGAACTTCTGGGAACCATGGGTTGTCGGTGTGATTCAGCTCGACAATCTTTGAGCCTTCAGGCGCATTCTTGCGGAAACGCTTATCTGTCGGACTGCCGTCTTTTTCAGGATTCCAAGTGATCCATATTTCTGAGTTTTGTTCCCTGACGGTTGGGGATAGCTTTATCCAGGCTATTTCGCTTACGTTTTCCGCCTCATCGATCCAAGCCAGCAGGATCCTTGCTTTGGACTTTAGACTGTCAAGGTTATGCCTAAGCCCGCAGAACACATACGACACGCGCCGGTTTTTGGTGCGAATGTATTTTTCGCCAATATCAAAATAAGCATCCAGCCAAGGCACAGAGCGAATAGCCTGCTTAATTTCCTCCATGGAGGAATCTTCAAGACTATTCATGAATTCACGGCCGCACAGGATAACGCCCGATATGCCGGCCTCTGCGAACATATATGCCTTGATGGCAGTCATAAGCGCAAACGATCTAGTCTTTGCGCTGCCACGGCCGCCGTGCGACCCACGGTAACGTGCTGGCCCGGTAAAAACCGGTATCAGCTTTGGCGGCAGCTCAATGCGAGCCTTTGTCATCCGGTGCCACCAATTCGATTACAGATGGCATCATGGGGATAGGGCCTCCACCGGGGCCGGAGTGCTCTTGTTTATTGGTAAACTTGCCGCCAATATCCATTGCTGCTTTTTCAAGCGCCTGCATTTTTAACATGTTGTTTTTTCCAGCGCCGTCAACAATTCGCTGATAGTGCTGGAGACGTACCGCAAGATTTGCAATAGGCACATTCTTGGGTGACTCAAGAAAGTCTTTACGTGTTGCCTCAAACTCAGCCTTTAATTCCGCTGACAGATCCTGACCGGCTCGCTTTGTCGGGTCATATCTTTCGCACTGCTGGCGAGTAGCCTTTATTCCAAATTCAGTGTTGACAGCTTCGGTTGTCTCTTGCGGCGTGTTGAACATTGCCAACGACCGCGCAATAAAGAGCTTCACCTCTTTTTTTAGTTGTACCATACCTCACCAACAGTCAACGCATGTCAACGAAACCATAAAAAATTAAGCTGCCCGAAGCAGGCACGTCCCGCACGCCCTCGCAATATCAATACTGGCCACTTCCGGCTTTTGTTTTGCCGCCTCCACCATGCGTTTCACATCGTCGCTAGCACCGTACCGGCGGACAACGCCGATAAACTCTTCAACATCGTGACCCTGCATTGTTAGCTTTGGATTGCCAGTGTCGCGATCAAAGGCAGGGAAGCCAAACTTATCCAATGCTTGCGCTATGTGAAAAAGCTCATGCTCAACCAGTGCGCAAAATTCGACATCGCTGCACTCCGAACAATACTGAGCATCCAGGGTAATCAAAAATGCCGGCACGTCGCCAAACCAGTCGTTCATCTGCATTTCTTGGCGCTCTTTCTTCCAGCCACCGCAGTTAAACATCACTTTTTCGCACTGGCCTAGTACATATCGCCCTTGCTTCTTGAATCCGTCACTTGCCCACAGAAAGGACAATTCTGGCATTTCTAAGTGATGAAGGTGCTCGTGATCTGGGTTGTAAAGCTTTGATTGTTCATCAAAGAAAGAGTTTTTTACCCACTCGAATATTTCAGGAGCGGGTAAAAATGTAGGCATATCCGTTGGCGGATAAGGGCGCTTCATCATTCAAACCGACGAGTGCGCTTTTTTAGGGTTCTGCTTATTGCGTCAACCCCGATATAGCCAATCCAAACAGCAACGCCCCAGGCTAAATTCGCAGGAAGCCCAAGCCAAGCAAAAATAGGCTGAACACCAAAAGCTCCTGCCGCAAGAAGCCCGCCCTCTATCGCACTGATCAGAAACTCTTTCCCGTCTCGCATTGAGCGCAAAAAACCAATGACTAAGGCTAGTAGCGGTGCGCCCCAAGTAACAGTGCTATCAAAAATCTCTTGGTCAGGCTGCATTATGCGTCCGGGGTTACTGTGTGAATTAGTCCAGCTAGACCGAGGCCTACCGTGATAATTGCTTGAGCCTGCTCTGGTGATATTCGATAACCAAACGCCGTTACTATTGCGATTAAGCCCAGCCACGTACTGCGCTCTCTTAAGCGCGCTATGGTGTAGTTTTTCATGGCGCGTTCTCATGGCTTTGCAGTCAGGATATTGAGGGCTTTGTACCAATAAGCTTTGCGCTTCTCTAAGCCATTTGTGCCGCCATTGATGGCAATTGAGCAGGCTGTAATGCCACCTTTGTCGGCGTGCTTATTAAGCCCATGCTCTTTCCAGTACCAACATGCTGATGCAATGGCATTAAGAGGCATTTCGAGCAATTCAGGACTTTTAAGAAGCGGCAATTGAAGCGCTTGCCCGCACTTACGGTAATTATCTTTGCCGGTAACTTGAATCAGTCCACGGCCACGATACAACTGGCCATCACCGTCAGCCTCAGGCGTATTACCGAGATTTTTTGCTAACGGGCCAGTGTCATATTTTGCGAGGTATTGATTATTACCGAGCTCTTTCAGGAATAGAAATTCCATCGACTCATGCAAAACTTGCGATAGAAACATGGCAACACGAGCCGAGGTATTAATTTCCCAAACTGGCAATATCTCATTGAGCAGAGGCGCGTAAACTTTTGCTTTTGCCTTGCCTTCATTCGTGATGCAGATTTGTTTTAGTTGCTCAGAACTAATCATCATGCACCTCGAATTTCAGGCATAAAAAAGGCCGCCTTGTGAGCGACCTTTGTAAAAACTTTTGCTTTGGTAATAAAAATACCAGCTTAGGTGTAAATTACTGCCAAACTGCCACCGAGTCAACGATTAACTATCACATCATTTAAGATTACTGAAGATTCTGACAATGCTGATTCCTCTAGTTTTCTCAGTTGCTCCAAGACCTGTTTACGCTTGCGAAAAAAAGTCCGTGCTGACTGCTCACAGACGCCAATTAATGCCTCAATTGCACCGCGCTTAATCGCAATACTTGCCCACGTCCAAATCATCAACCGCTTAAAATCATCACTCGCCTCAACTTCAACAATCTTCACCAACTCATTAACCGCCTGAGCTCTTTCCTGCTCATCTGCACCGTATTTGGCTACAACTGCGTAGAATGCCCCTCTGCTAACGTTTCGGTGAATTCTTGCTCGCGTCATGCAATCCTGCGTCAGCCTATCCTCTGCCGACAAACTCTCGACGTTACTGTGCTTTTTCGTCAGATCCTCAACATAGCCTGACGAATACTGCTGCTGCCACCCGCTTGGCTTGCATGTTGTTATCGCGTCCACCGCCACCGCTCTAATAACCGCATGTTGCTCATCACGATATATCGCCGACATAGTGACCTCGTTATTATCTAACCGCACAAAAACTAATTTTTACTTACGGACAAACCGGCTGCATTTCCGCGCAGCCAGTCAAAAAAACGGACAGACCAGCCCAATTAAAATCAATCCAATAACAAACAATTTGATGTTATTTTTAAGCAACATTTCGCCCCTCCAACCATTCAAAATCGACACTCTGCTGCAACCAGTTATCGCGCAAATAAATACAACTAACCCACACATAACCATCGTCTGCTGGTCGAGCAAAACGCACCGACTCGCGCACGAATAAGCGGTCATCTCTGTACAGTACGTCACCGGCATCGCCGGACTTCAAGCAGTCAAGAATCGGCTTGGAATAATTGTCCACATCATATCGCGGGTAAGTGTCGATGCTGTAGTTTTTGCTCCGTTCTGGCGGCTGTATCATTAGTCGCGCTTCCATTGGCGCGGTAATGTGTTTCCAGCCAATTGCAGTCAGTAACGGCAGATACATGCCATGCACTCGGCGCTTGTACTGCCTTGCCGCCTTCGATAATAGGTTTGTATCGCCGTGGCTGCGCCATAGCGCATTTGCAGATACCGGATAAGGCAAACGCACAACTACGCCCATATCGTTGATTTTTAGCCATGCTCCAGCAGCCTCGTGAATGATTCCGTTAGCCACTGGCGTGCTGGTGATTGCTTGTCTTGGCAAAACTTTGAGTCGAGTGCGTTTTACTGGATTTCTAATTCTTTCCAGTAGGCCTTGTGCATTTGCTTGCTCAATCGTCATCCGCATATCACCCCCTACACTGTCTAAATCCGACTTAATCCGTCTAATTAGACCAACTAAAAACTAAAACTGACTAATGCGTTTTTCACGCAGCCAATACAACGTGCTTGACGCTTGCCGTTGGTAGTCTTGATAAACACTTGCTGGTCTATCGACTTGTACTGGTGACAAGCTATGCAGAAAAAATCTTTCATACGGCACCCAATAGTTTTTTCATGGCCGACAAATGACCATGCGCGACTTCAGGCTTCGCTTTTTCAGGCTCTTTGCGCTCAATCGCTTTAGGTACTTCGGGCAATGGCTCACCACGCATTACCGCCTCGACCGTCAGCTTGTAGGCGTTTTTGAATGCGCTTAAAGCCCGTTCGTGAGTCATTTGCCCAAAGTCAAATAACCCGACTTGGCAAATTGCGTGATATACCGCAGGGTGTGACCATTCAACGAAACCGACATAGCCGCACTTGCTTGATACTTCGCGGTATGCGGCCTCGAAAGTAGGCAGGCCAAAATCTTCGGCAGTGGGCTTGCACCAAGCGACAAACTTGGCGGGTGCTGGCCAAAAGTCACCGCCTTCAGCGCGAGCCTTTCTTAGTCCTGCGGCAAGTTGTTTACTGGTGCAAATATTGGACTCTTGAAACGCCCTGAACCATTGGCGCTTTGCGGCGTTTAGGTGCTCAGTTGTTGGTAACGCTTGCCGCCAAGCTGGAAAAATCGACTGTAACTCAATGAAGAATTTGCCAAATTGTTCAGCAAAGCCTTCTGATTGTTTCGATTGCAATTGAGTATTCATTTGACTGGCTCCAACAAATCTTCGGTAAACCATGACGTATCGTTGTTGTTTGGTGATTGGCTTCGACCTCGCCCCGCATTGCTTTGTGCTTCTGCTTTTCGCAATCCCGCCCAATCATCAACAATCGCTGTCATGAACGCTGCGTCAAAATCAGCGTAGGCGTAACCATTGGCTTGGCATTTGCGGACAAAGTTATCGAGATGTTCATCCAATCGGTCATAAAACCTATGTATTGCCCATGAGCGAACTTTTTCAGATACGGCAAAATCAGGCGGTACAGGCCGCTTAATTGAAACAACTGTTGCGTTTTTTTCTCGCGCGTTAGAGTGATTGTTTATATGTATATTGGTGATAGGTGATGTGCGCCCTTCCTCGCGATTTTCGCCCGCCCTTCCTTCCGCCCTTCCTTCCGCCCTTCCTGTGCTTGAAACTGTTGAAGCTGTAGTATTTTCGTCCGCCCTTCCTTCTGCTTGTCCTTCTGCCCCAACAGCCGCCCTTCCTCCGCCCTTCCTTTTTTGGACGGATTGATACTGCATGGCCAATGGGAGGCAAAAAACAAGTGGCCCGTCCAGCTTTTCTATTAGTCCGTGCCGCTCAAGTTCAGCTAAAACCACACGGATTTTCTTTTCTGTGACTTCTGTTTTGGCCTGCTTGCTACCCCAGTCAGGAATCACCGTCAGTTGCTCGCGAAACGACTGATAAGAGTGGCGGCGCGCTCTGCCAGTGATGCCGTTGCTATCGGCATATCGGCGTAACTCAAACACATACAAAACGCGAGCCTCCAGGGTCATGCCCTGGAGTGCTGACATTTCGTCGGTGTTTAGATAGGAGAGCTGCGTCATGCGGCAGCTCCAACCGCTTGCTGAATCCGTTCTCCAATCCACGCCATAACAGGCACAGCCATTGAATTACCCAACGCCTTGTAACGAGGGCTATCAGCGGCTAGTTTGCCTTTGTGTGGGACTACCGTGTAATCATCAGAAAATCCCATTAAACGTTCACATTCTCGTGGGGTTAATCGGCGTACCTGCGTTTGCGTTTGAACAGCATGAACATCAGTTTTAGTGAGACATGGAGATAATTCAACTGGCGGCTCAGTAGCATTGCCACCGTTTTCTGGTTTGCGACCAATCCAATTGCCAGGGATGCCATAAGAAACTAAAGATTGAGCCTCGACACTTGCATCACTATTGTTATATGGGTTTCCAGCTCGCAAGCAGGGCGACACATCCGCTACATACGCAACCGCAACACTCGCCTGCCATTGCGAAGAGCCACACCCTAACGAATGAGCCACATCTACACTACTAATAGGGTCTTGAGTGGGATGAAAAACGATAGGGGCTTCGTGATTGCAGGTTAGCGTAGGACTACGATTTATCGCCACTTCCGCACCACCTTGACCATGAACCATACAGGTTATGCCACCGATGGGCGTTCCCGCTCCACGACTTCTTCCAAGGCTCGCTTCAATTGTGGCGGCAACATCTTGTTGCGACTCTCGGCTCGGCGGAGTATTCCTTCGCAAGCTGTTGCGCTCAAAAAGAATTTGGGTGCAATCAATGTCTGCTCTAGCACTTGCGATAACGAACACACGGCGGCGACGTTGGGCCACTCCGAAATATTGAGCATCAAGGATTCTCCATGCAATTGTTCTTTGTGGTCCAAACACACAACCACTGTTTGTCCATTTCTTCCCTGACGACTGCAATTCGCTATCTTCCCCTGCAAGCCCAGCCAAAAAGCAGCCGAACGCATTGTCTTTGGAACTAAGGACGCCAGGGACGTTTTCCCACACGATGATTGCAGGCTTTTGTTTTCCTCTTGCCCGAATAAAGTCAATTGCATTAGCTAATCTCACAAACTCTAAAGTTAATTGACCACGGCTCTCGTCTAATCCTTGGCGTAACCCTGCCACAGAAAACGATTGACACGGCGTTCCGCCAACTAATACATCAGGGGCATCCACGCTCTGCGTCAGTACGCGGGTCTTAATTTTGGTCATGTCGCCAAGATTAGGTACATGGGGATAGTGATGAGCTAATACAGAAGAAGGAAACGGTTCAATTTCTGCGAACCAAGCAGGATTAAAACCTAGGCCATGCCAAGCTGCTGTTACTGCCTCTATTCCTGAGCAAACTGAGCCGTAGTTCATTACGCCACCTTCGCTTTTTTAACTTGATTTAACATCGCCAAATCTTCTAACAACTCAGCAAGCATGAGTTTATTGATATTGCTACCTTGACGAAGTAGTAGCGCGTAATTCGCCGCTTTTTCTTCTAACGTGACTTCGCGCCGTTTTTCGGGCAATTCAATGAATTTGCCTATTACTTCAACAAGCGAGCAAATCACTTTTTGCTGTGGCGCAGGCGATTTACTAGCGACATCTAGTGCGTCGTCACAAATCGCTTGCAGTGTCTCGAAAATGTTCATAAAATAATCTCTACGTTGAGTGATTGCCTTGCGGCAGTTACTGACTCAAAGCCCGACCATGAATCGGGCTTTTTGTTGACCAAAATTTAAGAGTTGACGGTGTTATGAGGGCTTAAGCCTTCAATACTGACGACTTCTAATGCACCGCTATCAATCTGCTCTTGAATGAACAGATTTTGACGAAGCAAATAGCCTTCTAACTGCCAGATTTTTTCACGGGCATTGGCGCGGGCAATCTTGCGGCCAATTTCTTCATCAAAGTTTTCAGGTGATGCGCACGCAGACTCGCCAGTAACGGTAAAACCGTTTTCAAGGTATAGGCAGCAGATGGTGACGGTCGTACCGTTAAAGCGGTGGTAGTCATCACCAATAATTACGCGGTCAATGTCGGCTGGTGTTAAGCGTGGAGCATTTAAGCCTTTGGCTTGGATTTCGGCTTCGATAGCATCTTCTGTTGCTATTGCTGGCTGCAATTCAGCCGTAGCGCACTCGACAACACTATGCTTTTCGGCTTGCTGCTTCTGATAAGGCATCCAGTCCCAAGATGGAAAGCACGATGTTTCGATTGTGGCGTCAGCATGAGTTACGGATGTTTTTAACCCTGCCTCTGTGTCATTTTGGTCTTTGCCAAACACATACAAGTTGAGGCAAAAAATACCGTGAACGGCAGCCACGATTGCTGCGCGAACTACGTTGTCATTGCCGCGATACCAGACGATGCGGCCTACTGTGGGTGTAATTGGATTCATGGAATAACCTTTTAAATTGGTGGAATTACAGCTAATTAAAATTTGTTGTTGTCGCTGGTGCTGAACCCCAGCTCAGTGCCTCGGTGTTTTTTCATAGCAGCCGCGAACTTAATCACGGCCTAGCACGTTTCTAGCTGCTTATCTTCTCGCGACCGTTTGCGTATCAGCCTACGCATTCACAACAACCAAATGCAGACTGGCAGTCCACATTTGGTTGTTGGCTCTACATTCGGCACAGCAAGAGCCTGTCTGTTCTATCCAAGGATGCTTAAATCCTGCCTACCCTGTTTTTCCTACTTTGCGTCTGCTGGCAGGGAGCTAACTCGCGCATTTCGTTTTTGCCGACAGAGTGATGGCTGGTGCTCTTTCAAATAAGGACGTTTTCTCTGTTACGCCATGCCGTCAAAATCGTCATCGTTACGGCTTTTGCGAACGATATAAATCAACCCAAATAAACACGCTAAAATCCAAACGATGTATCCGCTCAAAAGCTGAATTAGAGTCATTCCCCGTTACTCCTGTTCTAATCGTTCTATTAGTTCTTTTGACGTGCCCAATGCCTTTAACCTACAAATAGCTTCATGCCGAATATCGCTCACATGGTCTTTGGCAACTTTGGCGAGGTAAGTGCATGGCTTCATGCCCGCATCACCCGACAAACTTCTGACCGCCTGAGCATCTTCAGACGTGAGGTGTATCGTGAAGGCTTCTGATAGGCTCATGCGGGCAGCTCCGTTAGGCGGCTTTTGGTTGTTCTGTTTTTACTTTTTCAAGAAGACCAACAAGCGCATTGCCTGTGTTGTAAAGACAATCATCACGCTTGCCGTTTTTCAGGTCGCTAATAAACCCCTGAGAACAATTTGCTTCTTTTGCAATGGCATCTTGCGTCATTCCTGCATCAACCAACGCATTGATTACTTCTTGCCAGTTCATTTTTCTGAAACCCCAAAAATAGCTTATGCAGTAATATATCGCTTATGTTATACAAAATCAATCGCCAAGACTTTATTTAGTTATATCACTATCGCTATGAATTTGAGGTGATAGATGAATACGTTTGGTGATCGGCTTTTAGCAGCCAGAAAAGCAAAAGGGTTTACTCAAAAAGAGCTGGCATCTAAAGCCAATGTCTCTCAAGCAACGATTTCAGATATTGAACGCGGCAGGAATAGCAGTTCCGCTGAAGCGTTGCCGCTTGCAAAAGCACTGGGCATTTCAGTTGAATCATTGATGACGGGCAAGGATTTTGCGCGAGAAGAAACCTTTCCTCGCCCAGCCAGTGAAGAAGATTTCGCGTTCATCCCGCTTTATAACGCACTCGGTTCATGCGGCGATGGCTATAACAATGAACACGTCGAAGTGTTTTAACGCAAAACTTCAATTGATTAAATTTTAGGCAAACGATAACTTGAGCGATAAATTTATAACTTAAGCTATTTACTTGTAATATAACTTGTGCGATATTAACCCCATGCAAACAAAACACCGTTTGCGGTCTGCCCCGACATAAAACGGGCTAGTGTCTACCGCGCTGCGACACGAACAAAAACGACAAGCGACGGCAAAAACCGACAGTTCATGCTCTCCTGAGCCATTCGACAGGACTGTAAACGACTAGCTGAATCACAGCGAACAGGTCGGCAAGTAGCAAGCTAAAAGGTGGGAGCCTGAGCTACTGGCACAGATAAGTGACATTAAAAACGCATGACCTGCTGTTGCACAACATGGCCCAGAGAATGCTCAGGGCGAACACCGAAAAGCCGAACAAGAATACCGCTTATGCGGGGCGAAGTAGAGCAACAGAGGTCATGCGTTTTTAATGACAGGAGACAGCCATGAAATTGGGTAGCAAAGAGGCTGATGTGGCCTACGACCGCTGGATACAAGGTCAGGCGGATGAGTATTGGGGTGCTGATGATTCAGGCGACGAAGATGCTGAATCGGAAGCTCAAGAAAACGCAGCAGCGCAAACTACTGAGGACGCTCAAATGAAATGGCAAGACTGGTTAATTTTAGCCGTGCTTTTCTGCGGCTATGGCTGGGCAGGCAGCAACGATTATGACTATCGCTGCAAGCAGGCTCACGACATGAACAAACAAGAAACCTGCCGCATGGTGGCAGCCAAGTAGAGGTGAACGCAATGCAAATAGTCACTATCCGTGCAAGCTCGCTGGCTGAATTATTTGATTGCCCAGCAAGATGGGAGGCAAAACACCTGTTGGGCATGAAAAGCCCTAGTTCTGGTGCGGCTCAACTGGGTACCGCTGTACATGCAAGTACAGCCATGTTCGATGAAAGTCGTTTGCCTGGTGGATCGCCACTAAGCATTGATGACTGCGCTGGCGCGTTGGTTGACGCTATTCACAATCCCGAATACGACGTTGACTGGGAAGATGCCAACCCTAAAGATGCTGAGAAAATAGGGTTAGCACTGCACTCTCGTTACTGCACTGACATTGCACCAATGCAGGATTATGTGGGCGTTGAAGTGGCTTGTGAGCGATTAGAAATAACTGACCTTGGCATTGCATTAACAGGAACTACTGACCGTATCCGCCGCATTGAAGATGGTCGGCTTGGTATTACTGACTTAAAAACTGGTGCGCGGGCTGTTGGTTCAGATGGCCGAGCTGTCACCGCTGGCCATGCTCCGCAATTAGGTGTTTATACCCTTCTTGCTGAAGATGCTGTTAAGCAGTCACTTTCGGCACCCGCACAAATCATTGGCTTGCAAACCAGCAAAACTAATCAAAAAGTTGGTGTCGGGGAAGTCGAAAACCCGCTCAAGATTTTGCTTGGCGATGAAGAGTCTCCAGGCTTACTGACCCATGCCAGCAATTTAATTCATTCAGGCAGTTTTTATGGTAACAGCAAATCAATGCTGTGCTCGCCCCGTTACTGCCCTCGTTTCTCTACCTGTAAATACAGAGGTTAATCATCATGGCTACTGCCACCGTTTCTGAATTACGCAACAAAAAAGATATTTCGACGATGAAGCCGAAAGACCAAATTGCCTACTTGCTAGATCAGCGCAAGGGTGAAATCGCCAAAATGTTGCCTAAAACGCTTAATGCCGAACGCTTATTGAAGGTGGCACAGATTGCAGCCACCACGACTCCCGCACTTCTTGAGTGCGAGATTCCGTCGCTGATTGGTGCTATCGGTCAGTGCGCGCAAATGGGCTTAGAGCCTAACACGGTCTTAGGTCACGCCTACTTAGTTCCTTTTAATACTAAACGCAAGGTTGGTGGTGTTGAAAAGTGGGTTAAGTCGGTACAAGTCATTATTGGCTATAAGGGCTTGATTGACCTTGCTCGCCGCTCTGGTCAAATCGTTAGCATCGCCTCACATGAGGTCTGCAAAAACGACACGTTTGAGCTGACCTATGGCCTAGATGAGAAGCTGAACCATACGCCTTCGTTAGATGAACGTGGCGAGGTGCTGGGATTCTATGCCGTTGCCAAGTTAGTAGGCGGCGGATACGCCTTCGAGTTTATGAGTAGGACCCAAGTTGATGCCATTAAAGATGCATCTCAAAGCAAGGGAAAATATGGCCCATGGAAGGACAACTACGTTGAGATGGGACGCAAGACAGTAATCCGCCGTCTCGCTAAATACCTGCCGCTCTCGATTGAGTTTCAAACTGCTGCGGCACTGGACGGAATGGCAGAAGCAGGTAAAGACCAGCATGCTGAAGCATTTGATGGTGAGTTTTCTGTGTTGGGTGATGACGCACCCGCAGTTGATGACAATCAGTTAGAGCATGAAGAACAGCAGGCCGATCCAAAAAACCAAGGGCTTTCCGCAGAGGATCAAGCTGAAATAATCCGTAAAGAGCGCGAGAAGGCTGAAGCCGAAGAACGCGCCCGCTTTGGCGACCCAGAACCTGATCCAGCGCAGACACAAACAAGTCGCCGTACTCGCGGCAATCAATCAGCCATGCCGCTCGAATAAACAACCCATTAATAGCCCTCTCCATTGTGGAGAGGCTTGGAGTACAACATGAAAATTACTGCTCTCGCCGTCAATAATTACTGCGGTATCCGTTCTGCTCAAGTGGCCATGCAAACGCCAATCACGATGTTTATCGGCCCAAATGGTGCGGGCAAGTCCTCGTTGATTGATGCGATTCGCTTGGTTTTGACCGAGCAACCTACCCGCATTTTGCTCAAAAAAGACTACGGCAAATTGGTCAAGGAAGGAGCGAAGATGGGCAACATCGCTATTTACAGCGGTGATAGTTCAATCGCTGAAATCAAGCTGCCGTCTGGTGACTGTGGCGAAAACCTGCCCGAAGGTATTTCCAAGCTCGCGATGGGCTACGTTTTGGATATGAACCTGTTTGCTAATGCCTTGCCTAATGACCGCCGTGCTGTGCTTTTCTCAATCACGGGCTGTGCCGCCAGTCCTAAGCTGGTGGCAGACCGCTTGCTGAAACGCGGCTGCGACTCCGACAAAGTAGAAACCATTAAGCCAATCTTACGCGCTGGTTTTGATGCAGCGCACAAAGAAGCCAAAAACCGCACTACTGAAGCTCGCGGTGCTTGGAAAGCAACAACTGGTGAAACCTACGGCGACAAAAAAGCTGAGGACTGGAAAGCTGAACGCCCTGCATTTGTTGATGATGACGAAATAGCCAAGCAAGAGGCTGCATTAAAAGAAGTCAACGAACAGCATGATGCAAATACGCAACAACTCGGCTCGCTGGAGCAACAGTGGCGTGATGTGTCGGCAAATGTCGCCAAGATTCAAAACTTGCACCAAAAAGCAGAAATGCTGCCCCGTGCTCAGGCCAAATTAGCGACTGATGAAATCGAATTGGCACGCATTGAATCGCTGTTAAACACAGTCAATCCAACGGAATACACTTGCCCTTGCTGTTCCGCTGCATTGATTAAAAAAGGCGAAACACTACTTGCCAAACCGTCAGGCTCTCAGTTGATGAGTGCTGACAAAATTACTCAATACGAAAAATCGTTATTGATGCTTAAAAATGCCGTGGCTAACGACAAGACAGCTATTGCCGATGCCGAAGCTGCTCAGGCTGAGTTGACCAATTTAGGTAACGCGCCTGACCTAAAGCTCATCGAAAGCAATATTGAAGCCCTTCGTATCCGCTTAAATGCAATCAAAGCCGACCGTCAAACGCTGCAAATCGCCATCAATAAAGCCAAGCAAGATGCTCAAGCATTGGCTGATGCCAACACGAAAAACAGCAAGGCCGCGACGTATCACGCCGAAGTCCAGTCATGGACAAAAATTGCTGAGGCATTGGCACCCGATGGCATACCAGGCGAATTGCTGACAGATGCGCTAAAGGCTGTTAACGCTCGCTTACGTCAATCGGCAGACGATACGGGCTGGAAGCAGGTTGTCATTGATTCCGAGATGAATATCACCGCTGATGGCCGCATCTACGCCCTACTTTCTGAGTCTGAGCAATGGCGTGTGAATGTTGTCATCACTGAGATGATTAGCCATTTGTCAGGGCTAAAACTCATGGTTTTAGACCGCATGGACGTACTTGATTTATCAGGTCGTGGTGAGTGCGTCCAGTGGCTTGATTTGCTGGCTGATGAGGGTGACGTGGACAGCATTATTGTTGCTGCAACACTCAAAGAACTACCTAAGCGTCTGCCGTCTACCTTCCAAGCGTATTGGCTGGCAGATGGTGAAGTTCAGCAGCCTGTTGTTATTAGTGAGGCTGCGTAGATGGCCCACGAAGACGAGTTTTTAGACTCACCCGATTATGACGATTTTGAGGACGACGGCGCGTATGCCGACGACGATTAAGGGGGGCTTCTATGTGTTTCGACGACATCCCAGAAGACATCGAAAACTCTGCCCAGTGCGACATCTGTGGCGGAAGCGTTAAAGAAACATCAAAAGGTGTCTGGGAGTGCGATACCTGTGACTTTAAGTGTGATGTTAACGAGTGACTGCCGTAAGCCGTTAAAACCCTAACCAACGAGATAAAGAAATGAATAAATCAGAGTTAGTAAAAATGGTCGCTGCGAAAGCTGGCTTAACGCAAGTCCAAGCAGCTAACGCAGTTGATGCAGTAACGCAGAGCATCACCGAGGTACTTGTGGCGGGCGATGATGTTGCTTTAGTCGGCTTCGGTACATTCAGCGTCAAAGCCCGCGCAGCCCGAACGGGTCGCAATCCGAAAACAGGCGCAGCGATTGAAATTGAAGCCTGCAAAGTGCCTGAGTTTAAAGCAGGCAAAGGGCTAAAAGATGCTGTAAAGCATTGATTAGGCGTTAAACACAACCAGAAAGAGATTAAACAAATGAGCAACCCAGAGTTAGCCATTGATACGTTAAAAGCGTTGCGGTACGGACAGACTGAAGTAGAGCTTTCTGAGGCTATTTCCGAGGCCGTCCAATGTGCCCGCGACACGGGGAAACAAGCCATAGTGTCGCTAAAAATCACTATCAAGCCGCAAGGTAATAGTGGCCAGTATTTTATCACCGATGACATTACCACCAAGCTGCCGAAGCTGCCAAAAGAACAAACCATCATGTTTGGCACACCTGACGGCAATCTACTGCGTGACGATCCGCGCCAGCAGAAATTACCGCTGCGTGATGTTCCGCAAGAGCCAATGAATCTCATCGTTAAAAACGTCCACGATTTGCCAGCAATCGTCAAAAACGCTGGTTAACCCACCCTGCCAAGTGCGGGTTTTTTATTTCCTGCTCGGCAGTCGTGATTGGCGACTGCTGGGGGGGTACAAAACGATAGTTATTGGAGCTAAATAATGCGCACTCCAACCGAACAAGAATTTTTAAAGGACGTGGCTACGCACCATATCCAGATCCTACGTGACGATGGCATTTATCGCCATGTTCGCTTCGCCCGCACCGGAACAAACTGCTACAGCTTCAACTTGGTTACATGGCCCGGCTATCTGGCTTACTCAGGTGACATGGGTTGCTATGTTTTTAGCCGACTGGAAGACATGTTTGAATTCTTCCGCACAGTTCGCAGCAACCAAAAAGAAGGACTTACCATCAACCTAAGTTACTGGTCAGAAAAATTAACGGCTACTGATGGCGGCCGCCGCGCCGGTGGTGCAAAGCAATTTTGTTCTGAATTGTTCACAAAGGTTGTTCACGACTGGCGAGTAAGCTGGATTCGTGAAAATCGTGATGATCTCAGCAAAGAAGAGCGTCGTGAATTATGGGAGTCCGTGCGCGACGAAGTTCTTTACCATGCAGATGATGACAAAGTGCGCGCTTATGACGCTGCGTACAAGTTCTCTCACAAGGCTGGCGGCCATACTTTTCAGTTTACCGACTTCTGGGACGTAAATTGTGAAGAGTACACGCATCACTTTGTCTGGTGCTGCTATGCGTTGGCATGGGGCATTCAGAAGTATGATGAGCATCATGCGGCAAAAACTGAAACCGCGCTTTCGCAAACTGTTAGTGCGCTTCCAGTTGATAGCGAGGGAGGTCATTGTGACTGAACAAAGCAGTCCGCTACAAGCTCCGGCGCGCTCATATGAAGGGCAATTGCGGCAAATAGCTGATGGCCGAGAAATGTCACTGGCAGCTTATGCCGCAGATGAAATAGCGTGGCTGCGCTCTGAGCTGGATAAGGAGCAAAAGCGACTGGACTGGGCGTTAAACAACACTGCCTATTACGGTATAGGTGTATTGACATACGTTGATGGTAGTGGAGAAGTTCAAAACAGTATTGTCCCGCCAGGCAAGGTACGCGAAACAATGGATATGTTGATGGGGAACGGAAATGGATGAGCCAATGGAACACCATATCCTTGACTTGCCCGCCATCCGCACCGGCTACACAAAGCAGCACAAGGCGATATGGCGGAAGTTAGGCAGGCTTTACTACTACTTCGGCAATTTCTACTGGCCGTTCGATTTGCCTAATGCTGTTGAGATAACAGTGATTAAAGCAATCAAAAAATTTATGGCGGGTACCAGCAAAAGCCGAAGACTGGGCGGAAACGTAATGCCGCATAAGCTGGTTAACGTCTTGCGTAAGGCGTAACTACCACAACAAAATATACATGGGCTAGGTTGCTAAAAGTAATGAAAGTCTGGGTGCTTGTCCTGTTGAATTTTGAGTTAGGCATATTAACGGGCTGACACTATTACGATAAAAAGCCGACGAACGGTAATAAATAACTATAAACACCTCTTGTTTATACTCAATTTGAGTATATAATGAAGTTATACAAGGCAACAACGCCAAATGACAAAAGGTAGAAAATTATGAATAACTTCGCAGCGGCAAACTTAAAATCAGCAACAATTCCAGCCGACCACGTTTACGCTGGTGAAAATGGCTTGTTAGTGGCAACCGTGATTGATGATGGAAAAATGTTTTATGCGGTGTTTGAGGATGAAAAAACAGCTTTTGAAGCATGGGTAAAAAGCAACTTTGTTGACGCTGATGGCGAGTGCTTTGCAGAGATTGAGTATAAAAATGCTTAATCTGCCAGAGGCAGGATACACACCTGCCAATTTAACCGCCCTGCTCTCGCAAGCAGGGCTTAACTTTAGCCAAGCGGCTGATTTGTTGGGTGTGTCATACCGTACTTTTCAAAACTGGACTTACGGCATTGATAATAAAAACCATCGGGATATGCCACTGCAAAAATGGCTTGAACTATTGGCTTTGACTGAGAGTGCCTAACTACCCAGCTTAACGGGAAACAACCCCCACAAGCCTAGTTTGATAAACGGAATAAGTGACAGGGAAAACAGCAATGATTGTCTGGGTTGTTTTCCCTGTTGAAGCGCGAGTTAGCATGATGAACTGCATTTATTGTGAAAATGAAGCAATCGTGTGTTGTGATTTTACGATGGCACTTGAGCCAAAACACGCATTGCGTAAAGATGGGAAGATAACGCTTATTGCTGGTATTAACTCAAAAGTTTTCACTTGCGATGCGCCTTTGTGCAGAAAACACACTGTAGCTGTAGGCCATGTTTGCGGCGAAAACGCAGATAGCATTGATTATTGTGAATTTCATTATTATGAAGATGGCGAATATGAAGTGCTGTTTGAAGATGAGGCGGAAGAAAAACGGCGAGCTTTACACGCAGAGATTAGGCGTTCAACGATGAAAACGGTCGAATGCTAACTAAAAAATTAACCCGTAAAGCCCATTGATAGCGAACTTACGCAATTAGCTGGGGCTTTATCGGGTTGAATGGGAGTTAGAAGCGTGGTAGGTATTGCGATAAAGTGCAGGAGATGAAGATGAACATTAACGGTTATGAATTGGTAGAAACTTGCTGGGCTTGCCCCGAACAATACGACGTTTTTAAAGATGGGAAAAAGGTTGCTTATTTTAGGCTGCGGCATGGTGAGTTTAGAGCTGATGTGCCTGATTGCGGCGGTGAAACTATTTTTGAAAGCGATGATAGTGTTGGTGATGGGCGTTTTGAAGAAGACGAACAAATGGAATTTTTAACGATGGCTGTTAATGCTGTACATGAGTATTACATGAAGCGAGACAAGCTCTAACGCCGTTCGTAAGGGGTGATATGCCGCGCTGGTTTAAGCCTGTGCGGTGTAATCAGGAATATAAACAAAGACTACATAAGTGGCTGGCATATCATCCCACTTCACGTAGAGTTAGATACGAGGCATACGATGAAAGTGTATTCTGGAATGTTGTTAAGAAGTCAGTCGGGGCGGCATTTAGAACCAGTGCCCAAACTAACAAAGTCGTTTAGAAATAACCTGAAAAAATTCAATGATTGGTTAATAAAGCAATATTATGAAGAAATTGTTTTTTTAGGCGGAGATTCGCACAATCAGTATTTGCGTTTTGAATGCAACGACAAAAAGAAACTATCGAATGCCGATAGAGCGATTATTTACTTTTATCTTTTTGGCACGCCGACAGGGTTTTTACCGTGTAATATTGTGCATAAATACCCGAAAGCCGAACAACAAAAACAGGCTAAAGCTATAAATAGTCTTTTGGCTACGCTTGAATTTTTAGATGAGGGAACTATAGCGTATGGCAGTGTAAAAGAATCACTCCGAAAAATGTATTACACTATTTTATTAGAAAATGAGATGGGCTCTAGTGATTTAGTAGAAAAATGTAGGATTAATGATGAAACGGAATTTGACAGCATTGTTAATGCTGAGATAGTAAACAAGCCAAGGCTTGATTTGGGATTTAAAGTATTTAAGTTGGTTGGCGCTGGCTGTGAAATGGAAACAGCCACGAAACAATTGGCTATGAGTATCTAACTAAGTGCGTAAGGCGCAAATACCCGCGCCTTTGTACGCAGAAAACTGTAATCACAAACGTCAAAAGATAAGCCATTGTTGGTTGGGTATTTGTCGCACTTGACGTAGAGTTAGAGTGTTTTTGGAATAGCGATTTATTTTAACGATTGATGCAGATAGTTGTTGACGTGCAAATATAATTGCACTAGAATGCATCTCATAGGGACGCAATAGTGCGACACCTAAACTCTAAGAGAGAATAAAAATGGCAACTTTCAAATATTTCAGTGGTGATGTTGAGTTGGTTTGCACTAAGCCAGTTAATAATGACGTGTTTGCCGATATGGGCGGTGTTAAAACTAAGCATAATCGTTATGACGGCTATAGCCGCATAGTTGGTGCAACAACTATTGAAAGCAGTGCCAATAAAGTATGGTTGCCAGTCACTCGCAAGATTGAATACAAAAGCCGTCCAAGTTTGCACAAGTGTGATGCACGTTGCCAAAACTCAACTGGCCACGTTTGCGAGTGTTCTTGTGGCGGAAAATATCATGGAATAAACGCATGAATCAGAATGAAAAACTAACAGAGTGCGGCCTCGCACTCTTTGGCAATGCTTGGAAGTCTTCGCTTGCCGAAGCGTTGAATGTTGACCCTCGCCGCATTACACATTGGCTTGATAATACTCGCCCTGTTCCTGCTGGGGTTTGGGCTGATATTAAGATGTTGGCGGAACAACGCAAGCAACAGATTGAAGAGTTGATAACTAAACTCTAACTAAGTGCGTAAGGCGCAAATACCCGCGCCGATTTATGCAGAAAACAGTAATCACAAACGTCAAAAGATAAGCCATTGTTGGCTGGGTATTTGTCGCACTTG
>ERZ650308.163-NODE-163-length-37874-cov-6.690552_pt1 | contig 37874 bp, 61 predicted proteins | sample MGYA00376244_ERZ650308 | MGnify/ENA primary metagenome ERZ650308 (study PRJEB26733, sample SAMN07839295) | wastewater metagenome | biome: small river; feature: stream; material: water | place: USA: North Carolina | collected 2016-04-26 ... | reverse complement strand
CACACCCGCCGCCGCACCTGTCAGAGTGCGAGTGGTCCAAGTGTCAGTTGCGGTGCGAACCGCAAGACCGTTCGTCGAAAGACCTTCCACGGCAGAGAGATCGTTTGCTAGAACGAACGTCGGATCTCCAGCGACACCTGCAGGATTGGTGATGGTGAAACCCGCGGATGGCGCTTGGAGAGTCCTTTGCGACCATGCGTTCGTGCCGGTTCGCACAGCGATGCCAGTCGAAGCAAAGGCGGCGATAGCATCCAGATCGGCGTCCCAAGCCTGGACGTTCGTTCCGATGTCAAGACCTAGAGCAGTGCGTGCGCCTGAAGCGGAGGTAGCTCCTGTACCACCGTTTGCGATGGGCAGGAAGTCTCCCGATGCCATCGTCTCGAGTTCGCCCGTATATAGAGCGACTGGGACCTTTGCAGCCATATCATTGTTCCTTAGAGTTTGACGCTCTGCTGAACGTCGATCTTCATCTGTGTGCTATTCAAAGCGATACCAACCTGCACGCTCCATAGGTCCTCTCCAGTAATCGGTACCGGACCTGGAGACATCAGCTTACCAGGAGTAGATGTGCTGAGGAAGTAAGGGGCATTGGGTGTAAGTCCACCACTCTGTCCAGTCACGTAGTCCCATTGGGTCGTGGTGCCCTCCAGCACTCCAAAGAGCATAACGTGAGTGTCTCCACCCACGGAGACGATGGTGTCTGACACCAAACCGACCACATTTCTGGTGGAAGCGTCGTTCGCTTGAGCACGAACCCAATCGTCCCCGAGACCGTAGACAGCTAGACCGAAAAGCAATGAGACACTGTCACCATTATTCTTCTCTACAACAACGCTCTCTGAAGAAGTGCCCGTGCCTGCTACCGTTGACCAGGTTGGATCTGCGGAAGCACCATGCGCTTGCAAGAGCTGACCACTTCCACCTGGAGGCAGGATCGTCCATCCGGAACCTGTTCTAACGAGCAAAGCATGGGGAGTAGCCCCGATTAAATCCAGGACTTCAGAAGGCGTGAGCTCTTCAGGAGCACCCGTTCCAGCTGTCCTACGAGCTAGGACAGTTCCGGAGTCGATGTCTGGATACGATGAGGTGGCACCAGGTGGCCCCTGCTCTAGTGCAGTGACAACATCTACATGGCCGTCGTCGACCACGATCGTATCACTCTCACTTTCTAGAGTGATCTCCACCGAATCTTCTACTACCTCGATAACGACATTCTCTTCTACGACGTCGATAGTAGAGAGCGATTCGCTCAGAACGACAACAGTGTCTGTCATGATTACGGTAGAGCGGTGATTCCCATCGTGATCTTTCCCTCAAGGAAGGGTAGAACGTCCGTGTTAGGAGCGATGAGATGGATGAAATAGTAGTAGGCCGTGAGATTCAACGCAATCGTAGACGTGTGCGGCATGTAGATCTCGACCTTTCCATCAGATGGGGTCATAATCACACCACCGCCACCGACAGTCAGGGAAACCAGGGGAGATGTAGAGTCCAGAACTTTTCCGGCTCGCCAGTTGCAAACAGCCGCGTATCCGGTTAGATCAGCAACAACACCTCCGGGCTTGTACACGAACGTCTTGCGAAGAGTCACTCCCTTGTACACGGTGAAGTTGTAGATCCCGGGTGCGTTCATGGAGTCTCCGAGGTATAGAAACCGGTCGACGGAGTCGAATCAGGCTTGGGCTCCTGTGGATTATTGTGAAATGCCAGAGCCCGATAGTAACGGCCATCGATCTCACCTCTTAGAGACACTTCTGCTACGACAGACGCCCAAGTAGTGTCTGAGACAGTGAAATCGAAGTGCAAAGAAAGAGGATTGTAGTAGTGAGTTGCCTGAGGCCATTCTTGGGGGCGCGAGCGAAACTTGATCACGCGAACACTACCATTCGGAAGACGGCCGAAGTACAGATTATCGGATGTATGGAACATGATCAGTTAACGAATTCAGGTGCGGCAACAAGCTCAGCGTAAGAGATAACACCACCACTCGCCTGCCAGTGAAGACGAAGAGTACGATCTTGTTTTCGAAAGAGGATGGACTTGGGCATGTCACCCTTTTCGTTGTGCCACCCAAGCTTCTGAAGTATAGAGACCGTTCGAGACATGACCGGTTGAGGAACGACAGTCGTCGATGTAAACACCCAGTCACCAATGCAGAGCGCGACACCGCCTCCAATCTTGGTCAATGGATGAGTGGCCCAGACCCAACCTAGGTCTTTCATGGCCGGGTTGCGCAGCAATTCTGTCAGCAGAGTTTTCTGCTCTAGAACATGCTCGCTGATCGTATCGCCTTTCGCCTTGAGTAGAAAGGCGGTCATAACTTGTGCGCCAGATAGAACGCGTGACAAGAAGGAAGTCATGTGTCGTTCCTTCATGTGGTAGATCCGATTAAAAACTTCATGACTGTCCCCTGCTCGTAGACGAATTAAATTGCGCGGTGACGAGCCTAGCTGTGCTCCATGTCGCCTTCCGAGATGACCTCTCGGGCTTTGTCGAGTAGTTTCTGCAGCAGGCTTTTAGGCATCGTGACACAGCCTCCGAGGACAGAGCATTTCTTGGAGATGTACTCCAAGTTGTCCACCTCTTCCTGAGTGAAATAACTGGAGGTAGCACATCCAGACAACAGAGAAATAGAAAAGAAGAGCATCGCAGAAGCGAAAAGCAAACGAGACATGGGAGTTCCTAAGGTTTGTCAACACAGATTTTCTGTGCAAGGACATTGCGGATAAGGGTCACCCCGTCCCGTGAGAACAGGACGGTTACCGTCTCGTTTGCTTTTAGTTTGTCGAGAAGTAGATCATCCCATTGAGTAGGATGTCGCCAACTCGTAGATCCGCTTTATAAGCCGGACCGTTTAGTGCCACTTGAGTGATAGCGTTTGAGTAGTATGAAACTACGATGCCGATGCCAACGTAGAACGTATCTCTGCAGCGATCAGGTGCCAGGGCCCATCCGTCTTTCGGCGGTAGAGCAGCTTTGTCACCATCGATCTCTGACACCATCAACCTTGGCACCCTGCTACTTAGCGAACGAATGGTGGAAGGCGGAGGAGGCGGAGATATTGTAGGTATAGGCGTAGAAACATGATTCGCCATCACAGTGGCGATCGCATGTATCAACAGACTACCCAATACTCCGAAGAGGAAGAGAGACTTCTTCATGTCAACAGGAAACGAATTCCCCATTGGTCAGATATCCATGCCAACAGCCCGGATGGTTCAAGGATGGAGTCAGTGAAGGTTTGTCTCGATCGCCGTTCCATTGCCAGATATCATGGCTCGGAGTAGAGCGAACGAAAGGTATATGGGTTACAGTGCGACAGCCTGGACACACAATCCATACGCCTCGGTCATCAAAACAGATTTCTCCGGGCGTGGGGTGATCGGCTGGATTGTCACTGAAGGCGCGATTGACTAGATCGGTGCCATGTCGAATTGGAATCCCGCTCATAAAAAGAGAATCCCGAGCAGGATGTAGGAAACGAAGACAGGGTGCACGATAGAATCCTTCATGATTCTGGTCCTTCGAGAGCAGGCAATGTTACCGGCATTCCAATTCCACAGAGAGTGCCGATGATACGATGGATAGCGCCGGTATGGATAGTGTACGAAGTGACATACTCTTCCCCATGCGCAGTGGCGCTAGCCATCATTATCTCGATGTCTCTATGAATGGACTGAAGTGCCATCAGGCTCTGCTCTGCAGTTATCATCATGTTTCATGTCCGCTTCCGTTATGGCCGATCTCACAGTCGAGCTACTCGCTCTCATCAGAAAAGTGTTCATTATGTCCTCGTGTAGTTGAAGTTCGTGTTATCGTTGTCGCGAACGATAACTGGTTTGGAAAGTCGTTGCAGGGCCTGACGACGTGGAAGCATCCAGAAGAACTCCTGTGGCTGAACAGGTCGCACGTCCACCTCCCAACCCAGCGAGACATTACGTCGAGTGTTCTGTCCAGTGACAGTCTTTACCTGTAGAGCCTTGCCGTAGGTGCTCTCAACGAGCACGTCCAACGTCTTGACGGTAGGCACGCGCGGAGACAGGAACACCTGGAACGGTTCGGTGCGCTCACGAAGAGCGATATCGCTCCCTTTGCTCAATTTCGGCAGAGCAAAATTGATCGGGTCTGATCCCTGCGACATCTGCAGCTCCACGTGCGTGAATTCTATCGGAGACTGGAACTCTACGCGGACTTCATGGGTACGACCATCGCAATAGAGCAACAAATCCTCGTTCTTGGTAAGTACGACTCCGTCAACTGTAAACTGCACAACATCAATCATCGTGTCGACGTTCCAGACTCGCAGCGCATCTACTCCTAGACATCCGGCTGATAGCAGAACCGTCCAAGTGGCCTCAACAGAGGTTACGCTTGGAATGTCCTTCTCGAGGTTGATGACGGCGGTTGGAGGCAGAAGAACAGTTGGATCTTGAAAGGTCAATACTGACCGCGATCCATGGAGAAGGCTGAAACCACCAATGAATCCAGATCCAAAGCATATAGGGCATGAGACATCCGATTTAACGCCAAAGAGACCACCGTCAAACTCTGTTTGCTCGTCACGAGCTTCGTACTCACGAGGCTCTACGAGCAGAGTGGCTACATCTTGATCAATGGAACCAACAGAAGCAACTCGATCTGACAGGTTGCCAAGAGGATCCCGATTGGCGACATCAAGATCGTCCTCATCAAACAACGAGGATAGGGCCACCGCAGTTGGAGCGCGGTTGTAGGGAAGGTTAACAGTGAGCGTACCATCATCCGCATTTTGCTGGCGACGCAATTCACGATCACTCTTACGTTCAGTGCCGTAAGCGCGAACACCAAAGTTACCCCCGTTCACGAGCAATTCGTTGATGGCGCCTGGAGAGGCTTTGCCGTCTTCGGAGAGGCGGGAATTAAGAGCGCGATTGCGCGACTGACAAGCGCATTTATCGCCATGCTCTAGATACTGATAGAGAATGCCAGCGTATCCATCAACCTGGAATGCGGCATCGACCTTGCGCGCCTGAACCTCCAACGCGGCGTCGACAGTGGCCTTAGCGACGTCGACAGCACGCGCGTTGGGATTGAGCACGCGATTGTTTGTTAGGCTTCGAATAGGCAAGATGCCTCCTAGGTGTGAGCAGCCGAAGCACGAGATCCGTGGCTGGGACCGAAGTGGGCGGGAGCGCAATTCTCGCATAGAGGGGCTCGACAGTCCAGACAACGAATGACGGTGTGGAAGTTGAGACTCGTCTTGCAGGAGATACAAGAACCCAAAAGTCGTGAGTACTGAGCAGCGACGTGGTCGCGCACTAGACCAGCTAGATTCCAGTGTTCATCAGGATATTTGCGGGAGCCGGGCTCCGTCTCAACCATCTCAAGACCGAGCTCTTTATACGCATCTTCCAGCGCATCTCGTACACTCTGCCAGTCGTTAAACTGTCGGCGCTTCATGATGAGCTTGAAGCTCGGGCGGCAAACTCGTCGTCAGTGTGACCATAGTCTTCCGTCGTCTGCATGTCAGCCGCACGTTGGCTGAAGCGATTGTCCATTTCGTTGTCGAGAGTGTTGGCAATAGGCTTAATACGACCCTCAGCTACACCGCGATCATAAGCGTCGTAGGCCTCTTGCTTCGTGAAGAAGCTACCAGAACCGGCTCTCTTCTGAGAAGCATCCTCCTTCCACTTTCCAGCCTTGCGCATCTTATACTCGATCATATCGCCACAGGCTTCCATCTCCTTGACCCACTTTGGATTGTTAGCCGGAGCTCCGGATTGTGGCAGCTCCACTCGATCTTGAAATTCAGAAGCACGAAGAAGGAAGGTGTTCATGGCTTGAGGCCTTTGGCAACGATTGTTTCCCACTCTGTCAACTCTTTGCCAAGACTGTTCAGAGAAGTCAGCATCGGACCCTTGTCGGCTTCAGGGTGGAACATGCGAGCTTTTCCTCCAGGCAAGAGAGCAAATCGCACGAAGCTGAAGTCGTAGATGAGGCCCTTACCTTTGCCGCGAAACTCGCCTACGTCCACCTGGATGGTGGCATCTATCTTCTTGCCTTCAGCCGTGAACGTGTAATCAAAGAGTCCGCGCGTATACGCGCTTCCAGGTGTAGCATACGGATAAACGCCGATGGTGCCTGAAGGGCGAAGCTTCTTCAGGGCGCGCAATCCTACCTGCACACCAGGGGTCACTGCTGTTGAAGACGCACGAAGAAGGAAAGTGTTCATGGTGTCTTTACCGGAGTGTTCATGTCCGAACGATAGTGTATGTGGATGGAACCTGTGTGATTGGCGTATGCAACATGAACAGCACGTGAACGATCAGACGGATCCAGCAGAACACCACCCACTACTCCTGGAGTGTCCACAAGGAGCATATCGTGCATCTTTATGAAGTTGCGAAATTGACCGATCAGGTTAGTGTTGGTTCGTAGGTAGAAGACATGAACACGCGGATCAGGTATCTCCGATCCCACGTACACGGCTCGAATGCCGTAGCGTGACAACAACTCGCAGAAATTCTTGACACCAGACAACTGCTGCGCCCAGGTCAACAAATTGGTTTTGCCTGCGTTTAGCTTATAGACAGCATGGCCGAAAGGATTCATAAGCGTTCCTCGCGAGAACCGATAAGATCTTCGATGACGTCCACAGTCTCAGCGTCTTGGAGTAAAGCAACGAGACCGAAGTGTCTAGGATTGGGAAAGTCCAACCAGTTGCACCACTTGGCCGCAGTGTTTTCGAAGTCCAGACGAGGCCGAAACTCGCGAGGCACAATTCCTAGAAAGTTGTGGTAGGAGAACTTGCCAGATCGATAGATGAACAGCGGTACCAAGCGCATCTGTCCGGTATAACCTACCTCTTCTTTCATCTCTCGAATCGCGGCCTTGCGAGGATCTTCATGCGCATCGATAGCACCACCTATCGTGCCCCAGGTTAACGGCTCTTCAACGTTGCCGCTACGTCGAACTACCAGAAAACGAGAGGTGGAAGAGCAGAAGGCTAGAACTCCTGCGCCGCGCGTGCCCCAGAAGCCTGTTTTGTTAAGAGCTTCCTCATGAGCCTCGTCGTCCATCCCACTACGTACTTGAAGGATCTTCATTCGTGTACAATCACTTGGCATTGAGGAGTGAAACCGGAATTGAAGTCCACAATCACCTCACTCTCAGCATGCGAACCACCGTCGTCACAAATTTCTTGCCAGATCTCACGCAGATTTTTCTTCATGTCCTTGACAGTAACACGAGCCTCAGGAGTATCCAGATTGGCGCCTATCTTGTCCAGGAAGGTGTCAACAGCGGAGTCGAGCACGCCACTCTTCAACAGCTTCCAGAGCAGGTCCCAATGCTTGTGGTGAGCGACCATGAAGCGAGCTGGAATAAAGCTCTTGAGCAAGTAGCTGGTCTTCGAATTGCTACCTTCAGTCATGAAGCCTTCTGCAATTCGCACATCCTCAGTCCAGCTCTGCAGCTTGAAATTCTTCTTGGAGGTTTCAAGCTTGAAAGAGTATCCGATCTTCATGTCTTCCTTCAGGCCGGTGCCGCGAAACACTGGATGTCGACCTTTGTCAAAGGTAAACACAGAAGTGCAGAAATGCACAAAGATCTGTCTCTCTTTGATTTTCGTGAAACCTGAGCCACCGTACCAGTCACTCACCGTTTCAGCGAGACCCCTAAAAGCGTCTTCCGCGAGATTGTAGAGTCCGGACCAATAAGATGACTGGTTCTTTTCCTGCAACGCTAGCGACGGCCGCTGTCCGGAAGACATCAAGGCGTCGAGCACATACTTCTGAAAAGCCTTGGCGTTGATGCCCACCGGAATGCGGCTGACGGTCTGCTGCTTGATCAAACTGTCCTGAACACCATCCCCTTTAGCACCGCCCTGCCGCCCCTTGAACGGCGCCCAGTTCACGCGATTGTTCAGAAGCTTCGTGATACGAGGCTCCAGCCGAAAGGTGAACACAAAGGAAGTAGGCAACTTTTCTGAAACCAGGCGATAGCTCTTCTTGTCAGAAGACAGACGCACTCCGACCCTATCGCCTTTCTTGAAAGGATAAACCTTGCCCCTTCGCGTGGCTTTGAAGGGCTTTTGAACGGTTCCCCACTGATAGTGAGCGTCGTCTTTTACCGCCGCGAGCAGAGTGAAAATGTTCATGGTGTTGACAGAAACTGTGAATAGAGGTGTAGGGAGTGCTCATTAAATTGCACGGAGTTGATAGGCCAAAACGAATAGTACGCTCCAGAAAAGAGGAAGCTTCGCTGCATTGCAAATCGTTCCGCACGCGGGAATTCGCTACGGCACATTGAAGGAGAAACTGAATGTCAGTTCCAAAGAAGACTGAGTGGCTAAGAGTGGTTCAGATGGATTTCCCTCTGGAGATCCGTCTCAATGGAGAAAAACTCTCAGTGCTCGAGATGGCGCTGTATCCACGGCCGCACAATCGGGGCAAAGCGCAAATCGAGATCTTCCTTCCACTGTTAAACTATCCGTCACAGTGGAAAAACTGGATGGATTGGCAACCCGTCATGAAAGAGGTTCCAATTCCAAAAGGTGAACTGCACTCATACATGAGTAGCGTGACTTCTCTTACTGGAGAAACCGTGATACGCGAAACGTACACGGTGGAAGATCTAGACAAACGAGCGACAATCGAACTGACTCTCATGGGCCACACTCTGCTGTTCTACAACTGCGAAAAACCTTCGATTGAAGGTGTCGGTGACAGAATACGGCTCACGACGGTCGGACAGAGAGACCTATAGGATAGAACATGATCATCGATCCTCCCAGTAAAGACGGCGTTTCTAGAGAAGAACTTCGAGCGGTGGAATTGAGACTAACCAGACAGGTACAAGAACTGCAAAGAGCTCTAAGAGCGGTAGCCAGTATTGTCGAAGAACTGACCCCCGAGAAGAAAGACTACTCGGTGAAGGAGAAGCACCAGAAAGAAGAGCAGGCCACCTTTCAGCAACGCGTTGAGTCGTGGATGATGGCGTGTTTTGGCCCCGAGATTTCGGCTGACAAGATCGAGCGCAATCATCGATTCCTCGAAGAGTCTTTGGAACTGGTGCAAGCGTGTGGCTGCACAGCCGACGAAGCACATCAACTGGTCGATTACGTTTACGGTAGACCTGTCGGAGAGCCATCGCAAGAGGCAGGCGGCGTGATGCTGACATTGGCTGCGCTGTGTCTAGCGCAAGAGCTGGACATGCACGAGGCTGGTGAAACCGAACTGGCGCGCGTCTGGGCGAAGATGGACGTGATCCGCGCCAAGCAAGCCGCGAAGCCAAAACACTCGCCACTCGCCGCTCATCCTGTCAGCGCCCCCGCAGTAGCGGAGACACAGCCCTGCCAGCATGCTTTTACATACCCCGGAGTATATGGGGACGATGCCTATTGCATTCGTTGCGGAGCCAAACCAGGAGAGAAGGGGTGAGCCTAACGACACGACGGCAGTCCGGAACTCAGTCAGAGACCGAGCGGATTCTCTGCAACTTTGCCGAGCGTATGTTGCAAGTTCTCGATTACCCAAAGTCAGCGAGAAATCTTGCTATCCCGCTTCAGAATCTGTATCGTCTGCTGGAAATGCGCCGCTACAACGCGTGGTACGACGGAGAACCTCGAGACTGGGAGCGGCGTATTCGCCCGCTGATTGAGCGGCTTGTGCCATATACCGAATTGATTGACAGGCTAGAAGAATCAATGCTCGCCCTGTATTCAGGGCGAGTCCTCAACTCCAAAGCGAATCAAGAACTACGCGCCTTCCTGAATGGAATAGTCGCAGAACTTACGAGGCAGCCATGACCAAATTTGTCGTCGGGGGTAGATACAACTGGAAGAATCAGCCCGACCGGTTGATCTATCTAGGCCGTAACTGGAGCGGAAACGGCTACTGGCATCAGTTCCGGAAGATAGGCGACCCGCGCGCAGTCTGGTGTGAGGTTCTTGACGAAGACCTTCACATGATCGAGGAGACCAAAGGTCATGACGAGCCCTGAATCCACCGCCGTCAAGGCAGAGAAAGAGAAGTTCGAAGCTTGGTTCGCTTCTCAAGAGGCCGCGTTCTACTCAAGGATTGGTAAGAGCGAAGAGGGCGGCTATACCAACACATACGCCGAGGGCTATTCTCGTACGCTGATGTGGCACGCATGGCAAGCTCGCGCGTCTTTGGGAGAGAAGAAATGATTGAGTTCAACGATCCCAAGGCAAGCGACAAAATTCGCGAAGCACTGCGAGCCGTCGAGAAGGATGGAAAGCTGGAGGTTCTAGCGGCGTACACCGGGATCGCCGGTGGTGTGGAGGAGCTCCGCAAGATCATGAATAGCACTGGTGAAATACATATCATGGATCGCGGCATGCTTGGGATGTATCTATCATGAACCAATCAGCAACGAGTGGAACAGATGACTTCAGTGCCAACACATCAGGGCCATTGGAGAAAGAGCCTTTGAGTTATGCTCTAGAGCAGGCCGGAAAGAAGGCTGACCTAAGTCTTCTACATGAAGCGATAAAACAAGAACGTGCCGAGAAGGTAGAACACCAGACGTCCATAGAGAGACAGAAGTCTGTAGCAGCGAACAGAGTAGAAACTGTACATCGCTATAGACCAGTTGTTCGCTGGGAGCCTTTTCAAGGTGACGACAGAGCCGTTGCGAAGATGGAGTTGGCGCCTGATGGGGAATGGGTTCCGTTTGACGCCGCTGGCATGATCAACGAGGTTACTCGAGAGGAAGAAAGACTGCGAAAAGCGCTCGCGAATCTCGTGATGCTCTTCAAGCGACCGGAAGAAAGCAGCTATGAATGCTTCGAACGAGTGGCTCAAAAGTTTGAAGGTGAGACAGGCCATCCTCACCCTGGAAAGACTGGAGCGCGGTCGTACGGAAAATTGACCGGCTATGAGGCCTGGAGCAATTGGGTCGATAGCAAGACAAAAGCAGCAATCGACGCATTGGAGACGAAGTGAAGACACCTGACAAGAAGCATCCAACGGTGCTCCTAGCTCACGTTTTAAATAGCATCCCGCCCGTTGAGATCGATCCAACTAACGAGCTCGGCGTTCATCTCATGCAGCTTCGTTACGACTGTCTTCTTCCGGTACTGGAAGGTATGCGTGATGAGGCACTTCGACAAAACTGGAGCGACCATCACGCGGGTAGACTCAAACTCTGCACGCACATCGGTCACATAGCAACGAAACTGAACGATGCGATCGGTAGTTTGAGAGAAGCCATTCGGATCTGTCAACCCTACATAGACGCGGAGCGAGCCAGCGGTACCGCGGGGAGGGAAAGGAGCCAAGATGAGCGGTGACATCGACTCTGAGGCGCTTTGGCGTCATATCCGAGGAGCTCCAATGCCAATCGAACCATGCTCGCCAGCAATCGCCACAGCAGGAGACCTGCCCCTCACACTCTGGCAGCGGATCAGAGCGAAGCTACCGAAGACGCTGGCTCAACAGGAGAACGAGCTGTTCGAGAGATTCGATGCTTGTCTCTCCGCCATCGAGATTGACAGAGCGCGAAGAGGGGAGCCGGTGGCGATGCTGTTCCGCGAGGGATTCAACGTGGGCGTCGGGCCTGCTTACGGCACTGTTGAGCACCAGCGTGCGTTTGATGCGTTGCCGAGCGGAACACTGCTATACGCCTCACCCCAGCACAGGCCGAGAACGATGCGAGAGACATAGCTCACAAGGGGAATGAACAATGAACACTATCCTAGTTTGGCTCTTGATCGTCGGCGAGGCTGGAGGCCACAATGGAGCATCCCAGCTCGGGCCGTTTGTCGATCAGTTGACATGTGAGCGCGTTGCCGCTAGCAAAACCCTGAGGAAATTCGACAAAGAATGCTTCCAAGTTGTCATGCCTGTCGGTATACCAAAGCCCTAATTCTGCGCGTTCTTTGAGAGACGCTGCCGCTTAGTACAACTTTCACACCGAGCGCAAGCTCACAATCTAGGAGGCGCAATGCGCACACTCACCGATCACCAAGTCAACCCCGCCAACGATAAGTTGATCGTGCAGGCCATCGACGAGCCGGGCTCTGGTGGCGCGCATCTAAAGTACATTATCAGTGGCCACCCGACTGGCCCGACGCTGATCGAGTTCCAGAACGGCCCGATCAACGAGATCGGTGTCAACGGTTTGACGCATGAAGCGCTGCTCGCCATCCTGATCGACCGCCTTCAGGGCTTTCAATCCGGCCCGTATGCCAGCGATGACAACCAAGTCGCGCTGTTGAGTCTACGGCAGGCGCAGAACGCTCTTCAGCGCCGTACGCGCGAACGCATGGCTCGCGGCGTCGAGGGGACCCACACTCCGTAAGAAAACTATTAGGGGTTAGACTGTGAGCACCTGCTGCAAATGCAATCAAGAAATCGTACCCACTGAGGCAGAGTTCATGATTGCGGGCACCGAGTATCGATGGACTCTACCTAAAGGAAATGAAGTAACGTGTCAGTGCGGTGCTGTGAATATAGTGGACTGCTTCGTACCCGGATGGGCTGATGTAGAATCGGAGGGGTACTGGTGGACGGTCAAACTCAAGGAGAAGCAGAATGAAGTTCCGAGTGCGACCTGAAATCGAGACAGAGAAAATTGTTCTACCGCATTACAAACGGCGATCCCTTATAGAGTGGCTTCTCAATCGTAAACGAGAGCCTGTCAGTTACACCGTCCTTGCAGGAAGATCAACAATCACACCGGCTGTCGTGGACGAGTGGCCGTATCCACTAGGTCAGAAGATCGACAGAGTTTGTATAGAAGACCTGATGTGCTACGGAGTGTTTCTCTACAAGATAGAAGGTCAGGAGTTCACTTTATGGATAGATCACATGAGAAAGGAGCAACAATGCTGACCGAACTGGTGTACCGATCATGACCCTCAAGCAATACAAGGTCTTCATGTACGTAGGCGTGCTGTTAGCCACGCTAATCGGACTTGGAGTGGCTTACCTCATCACACACTAGGTGTCACATGAGCATCTATCTCTACATCACCAATACGTACCCAGGTGAAGTGCGTAGAGGCGGCGGGCCGGGTCCTCATCCAGACAAGCATATCACGATGACCGTGGTGGGTGAAGAAGACACGGCGCGTGTCAAGGCCCTACTCCAGCCGATCATCGATGAGCAGAAGGCAAAATCGGCAGAGTACGTGCCCAACATCGCTGATATGTTTCGCTAATCCGACTGTGGGTACAATTCACTGATCGATCATTGGAGAAAGATATGAGATCACGCTAGACTGTTCAGCTACTCAGCGTAGAGCACAAGCGTATAAACGTAAAGTGCATAGCACCCTTCATCAACTACGGAGAATTCCATGCAATCCCACAACTTCTCAGTCATTATCGGCGGCGTCAAGCATAACGTAGCGGTTCTGAATCTGGAGTCTTCTTCAGCAAAGAAGAACCCGCGCACGCATCGTATTCAGATTCTGGATCGCAGCTATAGCATGGCGCACGCGCTGCGCTCAGTAGTGGAGCAGAGCCAACGCTCTGTGGATCTCATGAGTCAAGAGGATCTTCTCTCCACCTTCTGGTTTTCCTCACCGGGGGAACACGGAAACGTCGCGCGTGGCATGCGACCTGGAGAGGATGCCAAGAAACTGCTCTCCTCTATGAGCACGCCAATCGGCTCCACGTGCTTTAGCGAGGTGCTGCAGGAGGTTGAGAACGCGGTAGTCCAATACCGGGATTTGGTGGACCAGACGGTATTGGATCTGTTTACCGACGGAGTGCCGGTTGTTCCGTGGAGCTCCGAAACTGAGAAGCAACGTGTGTTCTCGATCGTAGACCGCATTGTCTCCTCCGGAAACGTGGCAGCTTTCAACACTATCGGATACGGCAACTACTACGATCCGGTGTTCCTGAATCAGATCTCAGATGCGTCCGAGCTGGGTGCTTTCACGCATACCTCCAACATTGAGTCCTTCTTCAACTCGCTGAAACACAACATTTCTGTCTCCTCTGAAATGGTGAATGGAAAGACGGAGGTTTCCTGTGTGGATGGTGAGATTTTGTATCTCACATTGAAGAGCGCACGTCTCTCCGCGTACAGCCTAAACCTTTCACGGCGAAGCCGGAGCAGCAATTGGATCTTCGTGGTTTCACCAAATGCCACCTCTTTTGTGATCAACGGTGAGAAGCACGCTCTTCATGGAAAGAAGGGGGCTCTCGACGTTCCGGAAGATATCAAGCAGGACTTCCTGTACGCCTATGCTGCGGAGTGCTTCCGTAAAGGAGAACGACTGAAAGCTGTGGACATCATGGCTAACAATCTGCGGGATCGTCGTTTGGCGGAACTCTGTTTTAACGCCTTTACTGTCTCCGAGATTGGAGAGGCCTACAACGCTCTGGCGGAAGCAGCCACTCCCGGAACCTGGGGCGACGAAGATCCTCGCTATGTACACGGCAAAGCCGGACCCGGTTTCATGCCAGCCAAGAACGCTCTGTGCGTGATGGACGTCTTTCAGGAAATGATCTCTAGCGCTCAAACGGTGTACTATCTTCCTCTACAGGAAGGAGTACCCGCTTACGAGAGAATCGGACGCAAAGCTGAGGATACGGAGAATCGCTTCACGCCGGATACCTACGATCTCCGCGCACCGATGGGGGATTTCGTGTGGAACAAGGAGAAGCTCAATCTGTCCGTGCGCTTCCGTCGGCAGGGTACTGTCTCGCTGAATCCACGTAGCGCGGGCGCAGTTAAGCTCCCCACCTCCGTTCCCAGCTTCATCTGGCAAAGTCACTCCTTTGTGAAAGACGGCAACGTCAACGTGAAGAAAGCGGCTTTCCTCCTTCCTGAGAAGCTGTATCGATCCATGGAGGAGCGTGGTGTCAAGATGACTTCGACGTTGCCGCGCGAATTTGCCACTGAGAGAATTGAGAATGAGCGTTACGTGCGCGTCATATTGGATCTCAGCAAGCTGCCGATCATCAATCGCAGCTACATTGACAAGTCTGCCTCCGTGGAAGATCTGTATGCTTCCACCATCGCAATTAAGCGTTTGGAGGCGGCTCAGAAGGTTGTGAAGCATGTACTGGACGATGTTCTGAAAGCGTATCCCTCCATGCAGAAGACCGGAGTTTTCAGCGACTTTACCGTGGACCAGATTCGTGTTTTGACAGAGCACGGAATGCGTGACGATGGAAACTACGGAGGCGTGCAGAAAGTGGTGGCCTCGGTGCAGGATAGCGATAGCTACGAGGCACGATTCATCGAGTTTGATCTCAAAGGCGCATCCTCTCTTCCAACTATCCCCGACATGATGCTTATGCTGGATGGAAAGAAGAAGGTCAATCTACCCGGCTCCTATATGGTGGAAGCGTGGAATGTTCTTCAGGAGTCTGTGGACAAGCAGGGAATGCGCATTTATCAACCGTCCACTCAACTTCGCGATGCGTTGGAAGCTCAACTGGGCATCATAAAGAAGCAGTTGCTCGCGGAGCGCAACACGCTCAACGTGCTGAAGATGGCAAAGGTGCTCACCGGTGATGGCTTTGCTGGATTGACTCCTAATGAGAAGGGCCAACTGGAGTTTTCACGTGGCGGATCCAGCGAAACCATGCTCATCAAGATGGAACGCAAGCCCGTTCCCATTGATGCGACGGAGTGAGAATGAGAATACCTGAGGTCCTGGAGGAGGACCTTCCAACGGTCCTCCTGAGAACACCCGTTTCAATGCTAGATATAGACAGAGCGGAATACTCCGTGAACATGGATCTTCCGATGTCCGATCCGTGTCCCTCCTGTGGAGGATTCTGCATGGCCTCCGGTGACTACGTTTGCTGGGGAGTCTGCCATCACTGTGCTAGAGAAGCAAAACCATGAAACTCACCGATGATCAAGCTTTTCAACAGCGAAAGCTGAACAATCCAACGAACTCGCCTACAGGACATTTCACGGGACGCTGTTCACGCTGCGGCTCCAACAATCTGTGGGATGACAATTGCGCCTACGGATGCAATGTCTGTGGAGCGTTCTGGACGGGCATTGAGCCTCGGCTGGTAAGAAGCAGTGGCGAGCAATGGAGAGAAGAATCATGATACTAGAAGAGGAGCAAGCCAATCAACTGCTACAGGAGACGCACAGAGCGCTGGGTGTCTGTCTCAATGTGATGCAGATACGTGATCATCGTGAAGAGGGCTCTATACATCTGAGTCACGAAGCCACGCTAGCTCTATGGCGAAGAGCGCAGGAGAAAGGCCTCCAAACGTTGAGAAAAGTCTCGAACATACTGGAGGCAACGGAGGATTCAGAGGACCCTGGAGCGGTGGGAGCGACGGAGCCTAGACTGACGGAAAAGACGTTCTCCTCCGCGGAGGACCCTGTTCCGATTCGGTATCGTCTCCTTCGAGTAAGAGGAGAGTACTCGAGTGAAGTGATTCTGTAAGGACTCGTACAGCAGAGTGTCTACAATGAGAACGGAGCCCTGTCAGGCTTCGATGAAATATGGAAGGACATTCCAATCGTGAACGCAAACGTAAAGGATAGAGCAAAGGGAGAACAATCATGAGCGTCTTCTGGATGTCTTTCTGCGATCCTAATCTTCCGGAGGGAAAGCAATTCCTAGGTGTGACAATCCTAAGAGCGTCGTCCCTTGAGGACGCGATTCTTCGATCCTGGGAATTGAAAGCTAATCCAGGAGGGGAAGTGCAGCTACTCGAGATCCCGGAACAGGAGGAGTATCGATTCAAGCCTCACCATTTTGACCATCTGCTTTCTTTGAAGGATCTCCAGGATGAGGGCTTCGAGCCGGTTCGCTTGTCTGAGCTAGAGCTAGAGCTAGAAAGCGAGAATGAAGACAAAGAGTCACAGTGACTCTGAATCCTACTCTAAACAAGGAGCAACAATCATGGCGATTTTGATGTATCGTGAAGGTCAAGACTCGGAGCAGTTTATTGCTTTGGGTCAACAGATGATGGATGCTACCGCTGAGCATCACATCAATGAAGAAGCAAAGTTGGTACGTGAGCTAGGTGTCAGTGAGGAATGCGCCGCTGATATCTCGTATTTGCGCACGCGATCACGGCACACGCCTGAATTGGAGGAGCGTTTGATTCGTGAGCACAAAGAAGGCAAGACCATCATGATCTGGGATTGGCCGTATCACTCAGATGGCAACTACAATCCGTTCACGGGTGAACCCCTGTGAAGACACCTAGGTTAGGAGAGCACACATGGGACTAGAAATCAATCTTACACCCGCGGACATCGAGGAACTGGTCAAGCGGACCATTCTGGAGTCCGGGTTCGGAAAGGCCGTGGAGGATAGCATTCGCGCGGCCATGAATCCGAATCACTACAACAATCCTGTGAAAGGGGCCATCGAGACCTACGTGAAGAAGGTCATGCTGGAGCTTCTGGAGACACAGTATTCGACTAGAGTGCGCGCCTACTGCCAGAAGGTGATCGAGGAGACCGTCACAGACGAGCTCCTGGAGAAAGTCACCAAGACAGCAGTGGACAAACTGGAAAGGCTGAAGGAGGACTACTAAGGAGATCACATGTTCGGACTAACGAAGCGTGAACAGCGTTGGAAAGCTGAGCAAGAAGCCTGTTCGCTCCTGGCAAACGTGGCCGTGGAGATCGTTACACAGGCAGCGAAAGTTCGTGTAGCCGAGATACACGCGAAGATGGACGAACTGCGGGAGGAGAACGCTCTTCTGAAGGAGCGAGTGCGGCGGCTTCAAGCCGAGCTAGGGAAAGAAGAGTGAACACGGAGTCCACGCCTTCTCTTGAGTATCAATGCGAGGACTGCATCGGCATGATAGAACACGGATGCTACTGCAAAGCGGGAGGAGCAATTGCACCCGGAGGTCCAGCGTCAATTGAAAAGAAGCGTTGGGTGAGGGTGCCTCTGGTGAAGAACTGCACCACCTGCCGGTATTCAGATCCCGAAGAGCCAGAGACGCTGTCTCGTCTGGATTCCAATCCAACTCTCCGTCGGGAGTGCGGCGAATGCACACCAATGGGCCTTCCGTTTAAGTATCATCGATATCCTCAGTGGAGAAAGAAATGAATTCGCTTCTTCGTGTGATCGCTCTAGTGTTATGCGCTCCTCTATGCACCGGCTGCGTGGACAGTTACGTAGGAGTGGCTCGACTCTCATTAAACGCTTTCCTTGAGGACTGCTCTCCAGGGACTGTGCGTACTTCTATACACGCGGACAAGACTCCGATTCGCACTATGGAGATCACCTGCGAAAGGAAGGAAGACAAGAAGCCATGAACCTCTATCCAAGTGTCTACACTAATCGACCGGTGTTCGATGGCTATGCCTATCTCGTGATTTCTGATCTGTGTCGGGGACTGATGCAAACGGTGCGTGAGTGGAGAGAGGAGGGCCTGGACTTCCTGGATACAGCTGGATTCAATAAGCATCTGCAAGATCGAGTACTCGAGGCCGCCGCTCCTCATCTAGAAGAGGGATTGGGCTGGTTGCGACGAGTCACAACCCACGCGTGTTATCTGAACGGCGGCGTGAGCATAGTGATCACAGGTGAGCAGAACGCTCTTCGCGAACAACTGACTTTCTGTCTGCACTATGGAACGACTCCAGGAAGAAACGCGAACGATAGAGCAGAGTGGAACAGAGAACTGTGCAACGGCACTTCTCCTCTGCTGTATACGGAGATCGAAGAGGAGAACAGAGGTGATGACATCCGTTGATCTTCAAGCTCTAGACGAAGGAATATATCGCTCTCTGGAGATTCGAGCGCGTCACGCTCAGGTGGTATTCGAGAGCAAGGAGTAAACAAAATGAGAATACGCCTGCAAGAGAGCCATTCCTTCACCAGTTGGGAGATGGATCAGCTCACACCGCTCTTGTCGAGAGAAGACGTCACGCTTAAAGAGTTGTGCGATCTCTCCATGCCTCTCGTGATGGTTGACTTCAACGAGCAAACACAGGGACTCCTCATTTGCCATGCCTACGAATACTGAAGAGATGGACGCATCACACATTCCGCAGAATACAGCCTGGATTTCCTCCAGTGCACCGGTACGCTATCGTCTAGCAATCCGAATGCTGGATGGAGGCGGACACACGAGTGACCCCATTCTGCAGGGTCTGTTCGTGGAGCGAGCGCAAACGCCCACCGGCACTCTTACTCGAGAAAGCTGGGAAGATCTACCGCTGACGATACTGGATGTTCACGGAAGAGAGATCAAGACATGAGAGACATGACTAAGTCTTTGAGAACGCTGACCGATCTACTAAACTGGTCCAACTCGGTGACCTTGTGTCTAAGAGATTCTCTCTCGGGGCTAGACGACTTCAAAACGCATCGTGCGTCTTGGCGAAAGGCCATGACAATCCTTCGCGACGGTCCAGGCGTGTCGGATCCGGATGGTCGCGCGTATTGGCAACACGAGATAGCTGCCTACGATCGAGCCATGACAGCGTTCGATGATCTCTTCGAGAAAGCGGTGCTTCAATCGGACCGAAGCAGCTTGGATCTTCTGAGAAAGCATTCCTCAGCCATTTTGATGGGTCTCACTTACGCTCGACAACGCGCGTCAGATTCGGATAACAACGATGTCTACGATGCATGGAACAGCATCCTAAACGAAGTGAAGGAGGCGCTTCAGACTCTGGAAGGCTCGACCACTGGAAAGAATCCAGCTCTAGAAGAATTCAGCGAGAAGGAAACTACGAAATCCAACTCTTCCTCCAAGGAGAGAGGCTGGCCCGAGTATTCCTCCAACGATCCCTCCACTCTATTCCATGCGATAGAGATACCTTCGCGCGATCCTCACGACCCGCGCTGGTATCTGATAATGCCCGGAGGAAGCCCCCTACCGCTCAATCATTGCGCGGAGCACTCCATGGACGAAGCTCGTGCACGATGGATTGCACGAGCCTGCAACGCCGCTCTTCTGAAAGAACGGCCATGACAATCTGTCCCAACGTTCCTGGAGGACACGGTTGCGTCTGCCAGCCTCAGGACGGAGTGATGTGTCCATACGGAATCACACCTCCATGGAAACCGTTCACCGAACAGACGGAGATAACTGTCTGTTCGTACTGCGGCAAGTGCTCGCAAAACTGGTCGGAGAACGAGTTGAGAAGAGGCTCCCGCTATCTTAATGGAGTGCAGGAATACCATTGCTACGAAGCCTACTGTATGGACTGAAATGGATGAAGACATGACAAAGAAATCCCGCGATCCGCTGTACGTCTTTCTGGAGTTTGCTGCTCGTCATCACAGCAGCGACTATCCTGAGCATTGTTCAGAGATCGTGCGTCGAGCGCGATTCCTGTTAAGCGGCCCACCCCCGATTCGAAAACCCGATCCGCGCGACGCTCTCGCTCTTTCGCGTTTAGAGGAACTGCGCATTGGATTCAGCCCCTACTCTCTACGGCGACTCTCTGAGAGCCTATGGAAACCCGGTCCTATTCTGGACACTTTCTATTCGCATGCTAACGCCTGGGAAAACTACGGCGAATACGTGCAGAGTCTGACGTTGAACGATCCGCCCTCGTCTCAAAGCACGGATCTCTGGAGTAAACCGTATCCACACTTCTTCTAGCATCCAAATGAATCTTGCTCTGAAACTGTTCTTCCGTCAGCTATGGTGCTCGCTACGCGGTCACGGTGGTGTTGTGATCACAGGTTATCATAGTGGCTACTGCAAACGCTGCTCCAGGGAGCTGGATCTGTGACGAATACCGGGTCTGCCTCTTCTCGCATGTAGCCTGTCTTCCACCACCCTCGTCTATAGATCCTAAATCCATGAGATGGAGAAGGTGGGCTCAACATGAGTATTTTGATGAAAATGGATCTAGGCAGGAGAGGGGAGAATTCTAGGATATTGACTCTGCTTTTGCTCCACACTCCACTCCAACTCTCATGCATTTCTCCACTCTTTCCTTCCGGGATTTCTCTGCATTTTCTCTACTTTAGCCTCTCCACAAATTCAGGGATTTCTTCACTCCACGCAGAACATATTTGCTATGCAGAAACAACCTAACCGTGCAAACACGGAAATCAAAGCGCGTGCCGCTTTAGGATTCCGGCTCTGCACCGGGGCCATTTCGTTTCGCGTACACGTTCAGCGTATTGCAATGTGCCTCCATAGTCCTCATGTGCGCGCTGCCATATAGCGCATTCCACACGTCCAAACAAGGATCCAAGAGCTTTGTCCTGGAGGCCAGTTTTGACTCTTATATAGACTCTGTAGACATGAGATAGAGGAGTCGTATAGAGCAGTGAAACATCCCCACAATACCCCCTTCTATAAGCCTCTTTTACCGTATGGTGCGCTGTGTGTTGTGTACGTATACGCTATGTGGGTGGGAGTGTGTATTGTTTACCGTTAGGAGGAGGATACGTTGTTACAGCGAAGTGTGAATAGTGAGTGTATTGAAACAGAGGAAATGAATGAGAGGCAGAATCATTGCGCACGATCCCGGAAGCGTTAACTACGGATATGCCGTTCTAGAGTTTGTTGCAGAAGAAAACGCCTCCTCCGTAGATCAACTAGCCTTCAGCGTGCTGCATGTGGGGAAAATGAAGAGTCTGATGAGCACTCTGAAGAAGAGCGGGCTAGCGGAGAAAGAAATGCGCGCTTTGATAGAAGAGATGTCCAGCTTGATAGACAAGTGGAAACCGAGCGTGCAAATCGCCGAGCGATTTATGAGTCGGCGAATGGGAGGAGTTACCATCGAGCTGGTAAACATGGAACTCGGAGCTCTTCGCGTTTTGAGCGTGCAGAGAGGGATTCCGCTGAAGATGATTCCTGCCTCTCAATGGAAGAACGAGCTGGCGCGAAGAGGAGTAGAGCTCAAAGACGCAGAAGGAAAAAGAGGAATGTACTGGGAAAGCAAAGAGCATGGGATCTCGCCACACGAGCTAGATGCGGTTTGGATTGGCATCTATGGAATGTACTCTCTGCTGGGAGCAAGAGCGTTTGAAGGGAATACTCTCGCCCTGAAGAGCGCTGTGAGTAAGAAGTTGAAGAGATTGAAAGGAGGACGGAAATAAGGCTAGCCAAAAGACACACATGCCCGATAACCGACATCGAGATAGAGAACTCCTGCTCGGTGAAATCCTGCATGTACAACTCAGTGTCTCACGAGAACTCCTGCGCGCATAGATACATGCTGTCTTTGCGCGAGAGCGAAAGCTCCAAGAACGAGAAGCGTGAGAAAATAGCTGCGGCCTTCCGCTTAGATGTCTCGGAGATCGAGAGCAGCGTGAGAAGAGTCGTAAGCGTGATGTGTCTAAACGAATATTTCAAACACATCTACGGAAAGAGCGTGATCGATGCGCGAAAGAGCGAACTAACGTCTCTGATCAGCGATCCGACAAGATATCAAATGTGGCGACAGGAATCTCGGAAAGTCTCCTTCGAACACATCGTTATGTCCATTGACTTTCTGTTGAAACAACTGAGGTGAGAAATGAGTGAAAAGCGTATCGGAATCAACGATCTGATGGAGATGAAGGGTCCAATCTGGATCAAGAACACATCGGATCGGAAATACAAAGGTGGGAGCGAAGTGCTCATCATGATCCAGCAGGATGGAGCAGGTGGGAGCATGCTGACGGTGCCGCGAACGTTTCTGCCGATGGAAGCTACTCGGAGATTTCCGCGAGATGTTCTGCTGAAGAGCCGCCATTTCATGGACGCTCTGGACGCGCAGTTGATCACCATCATTTCGGTCAAAGAGGCCGAGAAGCTGGAAGAAGGACCGCTCGCGCGAAGAGAGAAACAGCGTCTTGCGCAATTGGAGGAGGCGATTCGTGCGGCCAGCACGGCGCGAGGAATCGGCAAGAACGTGATGATCTCCACAGGCGATCCGGAGATGGATGCGCAGTTGGAGGCGCAGGCTAACGGTGAGAAGCCCAAATCGCTATCCGAGAATCCAAACGCCTTTGTCGAGAAGAGGACAGTGGATCTCAACGAAGAGGACGAGGACGAGAAGATCTCCGCGCAATTCCGAGCGTGGGTGCTAAAGCTCAACAGCTTTGAGGACGAAGAGGATGCTATGCTGGAGCTCAAGAACAACGGACAGATGGAGATCGATGAAGCCGTCTATCTGATGAAGAACGTCACTCATGAGGCGATCTCCGAGCGCATTCGCAAGAGATTGCTCAAGCTGGGAGAACTTCCTTCTGAGTAAAATCCGTTCCGCAAATCATCAAGGGCCCCGAGGGGCCCTTTTTGTTGATCAGAACGATCGCGGGAACTGTCTCAGCTGATTGACAATAATCTGAGCCTGCTGCGCAAACAGCGCGTTGATGATCAACGGAATGTTCTCCGTGATGATCTGTTTGACTCTCTCACCTGGAACACGCTCCTGTTCGGAGTTGCTCCAGTGTTCCTGCCATTGCGAACCCGAGAGCTCGGCCTCGATCACAGTCTTCATCTTGGCTTGAAGCATCCCTCGAACCATCTCTTTGAGATCCCTCTCCATGTACTCCTTGACCGCTGCGTCTACCATAGACACAAACAGACCAGGAGGAATCAGATCCATGAAGGCGTCCTGGATCTTCTGGCGTACTTTCTCTTGCAGTTGGGACTGCATGGTTGCAAGATCGTTGCTCATTTCTCTCTCCTATGTATCAAGGCCCATATCGACGTCGGCTGGCAGATCGGCATCGCCGGTCGAGAAGGAAGAGCCGTGGCTTCTCCTCCTTCTGCACTTCTTCCCGCCTGTTCCCTGCTCCGCTGTTACGGAGATAGTCCAACCGCCGCCGATATGGACCCTGACGAAACTCCTCTCCTCTACGGATTGGAGCGATTGATGTTCTCTCTTCCTATCGCGTAGTCTAGCAGATGTCTTAGATCCTCTGGCCAGTCAGCCAGGAATTTCTGATCTATCTCCTTCAGAGAGCGTTGAGCCTCCCGATGATTGTTCACCTGAAGAAGCTGATACAGTTGCGTGTTGGTCGCCACTTCCGTTCCCTGATACAGAACGGTTTTCATAGCTCTCTGCCTCCTTTCCGAGTTGAATCAATCTGTTCCGAAACTCCGGGGTGAAGCGATGAAACTCCTTCACCTGTAAGCCGATCTCGTGAGCAAGGTCGTAGCCGAGCTCTCTCCACAGAGACTCCAATCCGAGGAACATCAGTTGGTAGGCTCTTTCAAGAGGATTCTGGAATTTTGGAGTAGAGAGTTTCGCCAACCGCTCGTACTTCTGCTCCGTTGTATGCCCGTCCCACTCCTTTTCGTAGGGAGGCAGATCCTTGAACAGATCCACCTCACTGTCGTGATAGTGCCAGGACACCTGACCGGAGGGCAGATCGATGTAGACGCAGTTGTGCCAGTCATCACTCCATCCCTGAATGGATGTCTTGCGAATCCCAGATGGGAAACAGTGAGCCAGCGCGGCCACCACTCGATTTCTTTCACGGTAGGCTGCGTTCTTCCGACTGGTCATCTCCTCAAGCGCGCATATCGCTTCGTCGAGCATATCCCTCATCTCAAGATATTGTTCACTGATAGTCATCGTTTCTCCTCAATGAAACGCTCCGCCAAGATGAGGCTTGAGACTCTCCAAGAAACTTGAGACTCTACTCTCGGTTAATCCCATGAACGCACATACGTTGGCACGGTAACGATGGTAGTCCGTCTTCTCGATATACTCGTCGTTATCCACTCCCAGGAACTGGGAAAACTCCTCGTCGTGCTTTCCCAGCATGAGAGACAGAAAGCGCCGGTGATGCGCATTGAGCATCCTGCTCTTCAGCAGCTCGTTGAGCGCATGCATGCTTTCCCAGTCCACGGCTCCGCGTGATGAGTTGAGACCGTCCATTCCCACGACCAATAGACTTCGATGTATGTAGGTGCCATCGGCACTCAGAAACTGACCAGTGCCGTCTGTGATGGATGACAGAGATACGGTTGTTCGCTCGTACTTGCCATCAGGTTTCAGTATGAGCTCGTTCTTCCCTTGAGTTGTCTTAGCCTTGATGAAGTTGATGCCCCTTCTCTTCAGGGTCGTCTTTGCTATTGCGATTCCGTGACCGACATCATCGAACCTAGGGTACGCTCTCAGCAGACCGTACAGCGCCCATGTCATCAGATCAGACTCGATACCACCGAATGTCTGTCCGTATGATTTGACTAGGAATCCCATCTTGTGATGTATGAACCGTCTTGCGTAGCCCAATAGATCTGGAGAATGCAAGACAGTGGTGACAAACGCATCTAATCGAGCAGGACTCCAAGATGGTCTTCCCTCGTCGCGCCGAAGTGTTCTCAATCGACCCCGAAGCGGCTTGTACTGCAGAGCATAATCGATGAACACACGATCAGCACGCGTGAGATCGTAGGCCGAGGCTTCCGGATCGCGACCGCTGTACAGAGCGTAGATCCACGCTTTTCCATCTCTCAACAAATCGCCATTTCTGTGCAGAGCGAGTCTCCAGGATAGGAGGTCGAAGGGTATATCCCTCTTCTGCAGAACATCCCGAATATCTTCTTGTCGATTTCCGCGAAACACGTATTGAAAGAGGAGGCCGATCAACGTGATCCGCTTCGTTTCTGGCAGGCGACGAATGAACGTCGCTTCTTCTTGAGTAAAGATTGACACGTAGTGCTCCAAAGAGCGGTGCCCGCCTAGGACACCGCTTGTGTCCTAGTCATTCATCGAGATCGTCATCATCGTCGTCCTCGATATCCCTTTCCGAACGCCCCTTAGCCTTCTTTGGCTTTGGCTCATCCGGCTCTTCTTCATCCTCAGCACGTCGACCCTTTCCTGATCTCAGATCGACTTCCAGTATGTCTCGAGCATCTGGTTTCTTTTTCTTCCCCCATTGCTTGGAAGCCATCTTCTCAAGCATCTCTGGTGATGTCTCCATGGTCGGCGGCTCGTAGTCGCTGCCGGAAATCTCATTGCGATGAGGTTTACGTGGTGCGTACACCAGACCCTTCTTGGTTAGAGCGTTCTTGCGCTTTTGAAAGCGCTCGTCATTGAGAACACTGTCTGGAAACAGATACGCAACGATTGGTGTCTTAGAGTTGTGGAAGTAGTTTTCACCTACCACCGATATCGTTCCGTTGACTCCTACTCCGAGTACTCGACCCGAAAAGTAGTTGTCTAGGTAGTCCTCTCCAACGTGGAAGTAGACTTTCTGAAGGAAGGTCAGGCCATGCTTCTCTAACGAGCCTACGCTCTTCAGAAGCCCCATGAGCACACGAGACTGCTGAGGCGTGAAGTGGCTAAGTATGCCAGCTAGAGTTGCGAACGTATGAGGCCCGGCCTTCCTAAAGACCTGAACGTTCGACATGTAGCACGGTGGAGCAGCGGCGTATGCTTTTACGCCTAGAGTAGAACAGGGCGCTCCAAACTGCGGGTGAGCGGTCCCTTTGAAGTGTAGACAATCGCCGCATCTCAGCGTTAGCTGATTCAAGCGACTTAGAGCCTCGGTTTGGGAATTGCGTTTCTCTGCCTTTGCCACGGCAGTTCTCCTGAAAGGTTTCTTTGATTAGGATTTGTCTGTGGAGAATAGCAATCCTTGATCAGGCAGATGATTCAGAACACAATGTTGTTCTCCTGTAGTTGATGTCAGCGCGATGGGAACAGCCTGCGGTACTCTTGAGCGAGTAATCTCCTTATGAGAGTGTCCGAAGACACTCTATGAAATCGAGTCATCTCGTCGAAAGCTTTAGCCTCCTTTCGAGACAGCGTGAAGTGTTTTGTGATCCTCTTGTTCGGATCGTTGTTGAAAAGCTCGGCTGCCTCCACAACTCTCGTGGACAAGTAGAGCAGCCGCTGTTTGGAAGAATGCTCCATCCTTTCCAGGAGTGGAGTCCAGTCCTTACCGGACATCATGTGATTAGCGACAAGGTGCAACAGATCGTGATGCGCCGTGTCGAGACTGACAGTTGGACCATCTGAGCCTCCGAAGGCTCTTGGAAAGACGTGGTGCTGATTGCGCAGAAAGAGAGGGTCTCCTCCTGCGTCCGCGAGCCGCGTCTTGCAAATCCAGCAGTGGTCCAATCTACTGCTAAACTCAGGCGGATAGCCTTTGCCTATTGGCATGTTCGTGCCCATGTGTCTAGGGCTACCATTATAGCACGACTAGCCTAGTCCACAAGGGATCCGCCAAAGGACGAATACATCGTGTAGGAGGAGAGCTCCTCGTTGGCCAGAGGGTTGTAGCCCTCGAACAGAAAAGCGTGATCAGGGTTCTCTCTCTGAGCCACGAACAGATTGAAATGCATGATCTTCTTCGCCATCACTTCAGCGTACGACTTGAAGAAAGATCGAGTTCGCTGATTCTGCATGCCATCAAAGATGACGATGAAGTTCGGAACAAACGTCGGATCTGGATTGATTACTCCGAGATCACAACGTAGCTCGCAGGCCGAACCGTAGTTGGATGGAAGACATGCTGCGTGTAACGCAGGCCGCGATGTCTTTGGATTGTAGAGATTGCGACAGATCACTGCTCGCATACTCAGGCTGAAGTTCTCGTCAGATGAAAGACGAAGGAAGGCTGTTTCTGTCAGCTCCTCTTCGGGCGACGACAAATACAGAGCAGGTGGCTCGATGCACTTGATCGGAGCTGAGGAAACGAGCTGATGATACTCCGACAGAGTCTCGCCATATGGTATGCCGATAATCATGACTTCATCCCTTGTACGGAAAAGACCACTTCGTGAAGATGAGACGTGAGGTCGGTCCATCCTGGATGGTACAGCGACGCATCGTTTCCATCATCTGCGGTTGAATGAACCAGTACCATGTCGCGTCCCACCACGAGATGGGTTCGGCAGCTTGGTACAGCTTCAGGCTGCGATACTTTCCGACCACTAGATCATGGAACTCTTGCAGAATCTTGGCCGGAGCCTTCTTGTCCTTGTCTAGTCTAGCAGGCGCTTTGCCCTCGCGCTTCTTCTTCACCGTTCTCTCTCGTATGTAGTCATTGGAAATTCCAGCTACGAACTGACGATTGAGAATCGTGTAGCCTGCGAAGGATTCAGCAGGAATACCCGCTCTGTTCAGCTTCTTGGCGTCCAGTGCCACATTCGAGATTGGCAGAACAGCTATGTATCCTGTGAAGATACCGGTCTTCAGCAGCGTTTGCTGAATCTGGTTCTTGTCCTTGTCGTAGGTGTCCAACGACATGCGCTTAAGATCCTGCGACAGACGTTCTTCAAAGGTAGTCGGCGTAGGATTGCGAAGGTTGTGCAGGACAGTCTTGACACCCTCTTCGTAGGTGTCGTACTCTTCCAGAAGATCTTCGATGATCTCGCTCTTCTTAGCGGACTTGTCACGAATCCCCTCTTCTGCTGAAGTGATAGCGTTCTTCAGCACCGTAGAGGATTGGCGAATACCCGGAAGCAGAGTCAGTATTCGAGAGACAATCTGTCGAGCCAGATTGGTCTTCATCGTCTTGCACGCTCCGTGCAGTTCCTCCAATAGTTCGGAGATCTGCTCGTCATCTACCGAGATGTGTTCTGAGTCTGACATGATGGATGTTCAGTTTGGAGAGGCTATCAAATTGCGCTTGTAAGACTTTCAGAGGGGCTCACTCTTCAAATCCTCCTCCGTCATTACGACTCATCCGGTTCTCCCAGTATGAGTGCTATCTCGCCAGCTACGTCTCTAGCGGGTTTCTTGTAGCCGGGCCCTCGCGATTTTCTAGTCGCTTGACGAGCTCTGTCAAGCATCAGAGATTCTTCCACCTTTAGAACTTTCAGGATATTTCTCATCTCGAGATACCCTACATCCCGCATTCCGAGTTCTGTACGCAGCACAGAATCTGTGCTGATACCTATTCTGTCGCCTAGTTCCTTTGCTGACATCTTCGCGTGTTTACGAGACATCCGGATTGCCATGCCTATGGAAGCTCGATCTAATCCCATTTGATCTGCTCCTAGTTGATGTGATGTACAAACGACTCTAGGGCTCCGGATCGTAGACCCGTGCCCTAGATGATTCGGGGACTTAGCCCCCGAGACTTTGACGGTCAGACATCCGGGAAGTCGGATTCCTTGACGGACTTGCCGCCCTTCTTACCCTTCTTACCCTTGCCCTCCTTTTCCTTCTTGCCCTTCTTCTCGGGCTTGTTGGCGCCCTTCTTGGCGGGCGGCCCCTTCTTGGCCTTCTTCTCACCCTTCTCCTTCTTGCCCTTCTTGCCTTCCTTCTCGGGCTTCTCCTTCTTGGCCTTCTTGCCTTCCTTTTCGGGCTTATCCTTCTTGGACTTCTCGGGCTTGCCACCACCCTCGCCTGCGGCGGCGACCGCCTTCGCGAGAGCTTCCAGGATCTTCGCCAGATTGGCTTGGACCTTCGTTGCCTTCTTCAGAAGCGCGACGGCTTTCTTCGACATGATGTGATCTCCGTAAACGGGGGTGCCGATTTGGTTGAATTGCCCGTCTGGCTCGACACCCCCTTTGGGGACCGAACGGGCGGTTTTGAGGGGTAACTCCCCACGGTTTTATTATACTCCAACGCGGTAAAAGTCGCAAGGACTTTCTGAGCCGCGTTGGAGATCTTCTGCGGAGTTTAACCTTGCCCCTAACGCATGGTCTTTCCTCCTATTCAAGCAGTTGCCAGTCAATGAAGCATGGGGAACGCAAACCCCAACGCACGCAGCACCATCACTATCGCGATGATGATGGCCACGATACGAATAACCTGCTTGATGCGAGCGTCCATCGGGATCATGCCTATCAAGTAGACAACGACCCCCAGAACCGCCAGCATGAACAGGATTTGGATCAATGTAGATATCATCTAGGTCCCCTTAGATTGTGGACCTCTCTCAGACTATTCTTCAGCGAGGGCCTCTTCGGCCTCTTCTTCATCCTTGAGTTGCAATGTCTTCATGCGGTACTGATCGGTGCCCGCGAATTGGGAGTGCTCTTCGAAGGCTTGCGAGGCTGCGGCCAGGAAAATGCGCACCTGACCAGCCGGATCCTTGCGCTTCTTCTTGAGATCTTCCATCTTGGCCTTTTCTTTCTTGAGCTGCTCGTCCAGCTTTGTGCGATCCAACGCAGACAGTCTTCGCACCTGCAAATCAAGTATCTGGTTGGCCTGAACCAGAGTGATCTTCAGATGCTTCTGCAGGTATTCCGCGGACTCTTTGCTCTTCAAAGCCTTGAAGACTGTCTCCAGATTGTCCGATGCATAGATCATGAGCTTGACATACTCGATGACCTCCTGCTGCTTCTGGATCTGCCAGTCCAGAGATCGAACTTCTAGCTTCACGCGCCACTTGAGCCACTTTGCGAACAACTCCGGTATGGAGCAGGAGAAGAACTCTACCTTGTAGCGTCCCTCACCGAGTTCCGGCGCAGCGATACGCTCAGTGACATAGATCTCGTAACTTATCTTGCGGGTGGTGGCAACAGCAATCTTTTCAGCCAGTTCCGTAAACTCGTTGGCATTGAGATCCTTATGCGCGCGAACGGCGATGGAAACACCCTTGGAAGATGTGACCCGCGAGACATTGTCCCAGTCTTTCAGACCCTTCTTCTTGACGTTGCCCTTCTTGTCCTTCTTACCTTCGGCTAGGACCTTCGGGTCCACTTCCGGCGCAAACTTGAAGAGTGTGACTTCTTTCTTCTTGGTGTCAATCTCTAGAGGGCTGTGCCACTCCACAGTGCCTTTGCGGTTCTCCATGAAGTTGAGAATCGCCTTCCGATTCTTCTTGGTCTTCGTGACAACGCCCCCATATGGGAACGTGAACACTAGATCCTTCGCGAAGTCGGAGGCACTCAGCTTCTCCCCATCCAGCATGCGCAGCATCAGCTTGAGCACTGATCCTGGACTGAATGAGGGTATGTCGGTATTCAGACCGACTCCGATACCCGACGTTCCATTGAACAGCAGATTAGGAAGCAGAGACGGCAGCACCAATGGTTCACGCTCTGAACGATCGAAGTTCGGAACGTAGTCAATAATCGGAGTGAAGTGCCGATTGAAGAATGTCTTGCCAAAATTGGATAAGCCTGCCGTTGGATAGCGCATGGCGGCAGCCTGATCAGAGATAGTGCCCCAGTTTCCAACTCCATCCATCTGGTTGACCGTGGCTGTAACCATGTTCACCAGAGCACCGTAGATGCTCGCGTCTCCGTGAGGATGGAACTTGCCCATGCAGTCACCGACGATGCGGGCGGCCTTGAGCTGACGAGTGCGCAGCAGATGAGTGGACCACGCTATGCGACGCTGCACCGGCTTGAAGCCATCTCGAAAGTCAGGAACAGCACGCTCCAGATTGACTTCCTGGCCATACACCAGCATGCTGCGCTTCACAAACGATAGCAGATCCTCCTCATTTATCTCAGCACCCCTGATCGGCTTGGACTCCTTGGACTTCTTCATGGTATCGGTTTGTCGTAGAACTCTTCGAGGAGCTCATACTCATTTTGGGCTCCCATCAAACGCGGGTCACCGGTAACAGATCTCCTCCAGAGGTTCTTCCAACTCGGGGGCCGTATTTCTACAATCGGGCCCGTGTACTCCTCGTACAGGAGACCGACTTCTCCACATGGGCCTGATGGTCCACGCATGTCTCGGCATTCACCATGCCACTTCACCGTGGTCTCACCTCTAACTGGCTCCAACACGTTCTTGAAGGCCAGTGGGTGAATGCAAGCGTTCATCTTGAACACTTCTGAATGACCCCACAGATTGTAGCGGTAAAAGCGACAACGCCCGCAAGCTATCGGCATGGCACCACCTGCGCAGAAGGGTTTCCTGACTGGATCGCGACGAGCTTTGGAGCTATACCTCCGTGACCGTTGATGATGTACACGCTGCCATCGTAGCAGACTTCTATCGGATGCCAGGGGTTTCCTGGAATGTCGACTTCCTTCGGAAAGTCTGGCTTTTTGATGACGGGGGTGGCGGAAACAACACCGGAGTCCGGGACCCGCCATCCGGATACCCGATAGACGCAATAGGACAGCACCATTCCTAAGACGCAGGACAGTACCGAGAGCCATACGGGGATCGGTCGTGTGAGTGGATTGCTCATAAGGTAACTCCCAGCACCCGTTTCTAAATTCCCAAGAGGGCCTTGCGACTTTCAGAGCCGCCCGACATGAGTTTGATGAAACTGACCTCTCCGTCAGAAGCTTCAGTAGGTACGATTCGTATGATGTTCCTTGTCTTTGGATTGAAGGCCAGAGTGCGAAGAATATCCGCGTCCACTTCTCCGTAGCCCTTGATGTGCTTGATCTCAGCTTTCACTTCCGCCTCGTCCAGCTTCTTCTGCAGCTTGGCTGGCGAGGAAGCGAACAGAGGCTTTCCGGTCTTCGGAATGGCGTAAAACTCCGGCACCTCCGCGACATAGACCATTCCCATCTCGAACAGACCTGGCAGGTATTTGTAGATGAGCGTCAGCAGCAACGAGTTGATGTGGCAGTTCTTCGATACCACTCCACAACCGAGTACAAAGTTGTGATACGCCGGGACAGTGAGACAGAAGACAGGAACGTTCTCCACTTCCGAAATCTTCACCTTCTCGACGAGCACTCCATGCATCTGATTCATTCCAGGGATGTTGCGCCACGCATGCTTCATCATGCCGTTCTCCTCCGGCGTCACCAGATAGTTCCCAGCCTTCAGTTCACAAGCTGGAACCATCACCAATCCAGTCTGGGACGGAAGGTAATCGTAGGTCGGTTTGGTCTGAGCACGAGCCAGTTCGTGATGCTCACTGCAACGAATCTTCTTGCCATTCGCGAGTGTCACCGTGACCAGTCTATTCACAAAACCTGTGACTTCGCAACGAACATCGTCAGCGATGCAATAGCTCCTACCGTTCCAAGCCAGAACGTCATAGGGAGTGTCATCCCATCGTTCCGATGCCAGATTCTCGATGCGCTCGAGCATCCATTCGCCGTTGAAACGGATGGGAATCTCTGTGTCTCCGACTAGGGGCCCATCTGGGTCCGGGTCGGCTAGTGAGATGATCTTGCCTACTCGCAACTTGCTGAGCGGATCTTCTGCCTTTGGATCGAAGCCGATCTGAGCTAGTACGTTGATGACTTCCTCGTTTTCAAGCGCTTTGCCCTTCTCGTCACGTAGAGCGTTCGTTACCTTGCCTTTCAGCGGAAGCGTCTCCTGATAGTATTCGTCTCGAGCATTGCGGGCGGTGCCAGCGGCTGAAGTTCCCTCAATTAGGAACAGCTCACGCTCTTTGGTGGAGCAGTCGGGAGCCACGGTGCCGACTACCGGAAGGCCCTTCTTGGCGATGGCCCGAAGCGAGGACACGACTTTCTTCGAGGCCATGAACTTGGATCGCAGCGCATGCAACGAAGCTGCTCGGTCACAGATGCGACGAGCTAGTGTGGGTCTCTTCTTGAAGAACGCTCCAAACTCCTCGGACAGCTTCTCAAAGACCGGCTTTCCTGCGCGAACATCGACAAGCTTCTCTTTCGTCTGGCTGTCAAACTGCGGAGCGGACAGCTTGACATTGATGAGAGCCACCAGACCCTCGCGCAATTCACGCTGAGTGAAGTTAGCTTTGCCCGCAAACGGTTGAATGGCCGCGTGTAGAGCGTTAAGCATAGCGCTCATGTGAAGTCCGCCCTCGGCATTGCGCAGACCGTTTGTGAACGCATCAATGTTGGCATTCTCGCAGTTGGTGAAAGCCACGACACACTCATACAGAGCGTCCTGGGACGCAAACTGCGCCTTCTCATCAATGAGCTGAATGGCCTCAGCCTTTTCTCCATCGTTCTCGCGACGCTCTTCTGTGAGCGTCTTCAACTTGCGTGTCACGTAGTCCAGTGGACCGTTGTCTGACTCGAATACCTTGACGTTGCCGGAGTAGTGCGATACACGCAGCGCTAGACCTGGAGTGAAGTAGGACGCCAGACGACACCACTCCAACAGCGAACGTAGCGTAGGTGATTTGCCGCTCATGATGCTGGCAAGCGTTCGGTCCTGCATCACCTCGAAGATCTTGGGGTCAGGTTCCAGGTAGACGAGTGTGCCCTTCTTAATCGGTTGACCAGAGGCCGGATGCTTTGGTGCCTTGCACTTTCGGAGTTCCAGCTTGTTCAGTCCGTAGGCAAACGCGATCTCCCACCACTGGTCCTCACGGAAGGTCCAGACGTGGTACTTGCGAGACAGAGCGTTGCTCGCTTTTACCCCTAAACCGTGCGTGTTTGAAACGAGGACACCCGGCTCCAAGAAGAACGTATGCGTCTTATCAACAGTAATGTCGTAGACAGGAACACGCTCTTTGCGACGGTCGATCTTGACACTGATGACTTCGTGATTCGAGTTATGTGCGAACTCCTTGAGGTCTACATCTCCATGCAGATGCAGCAGAATCGCATTTGCAAAGTCCCAAACAGGGGCGCAGCTCGGCTTCACGGCCATATACTTCTCTTCGGTCCACACGTCGTGTTTGACAAGCGTACGAATGAAATACCGAAGCATCATCCGCAGAGAAGAAGGTGCCCTCATCTTGATCTCAGCCTGCAACCGACGAGATCTCTTGGCTTCCTCAGATTGATCTTCAAACAGCTTCAACGGCTCGCCATCCAACACATGCGCCTTCAGCCACTTCAGGCTCGTGTACATGCGCATTGTTGCGTAACGACCGAAGACTACAGCACCTTTGCGGTTGAAGAAGTTGAATTCTTCCGGAGTACACATGGAAGGATCCGGCTGCTGAACAAGAACTTCAGTCCATGTTTTAATCGACTTCTTCCAATTTGCGATTCGGCTGCGTTCATCCGGAGACTGCCCTTCAGCGTACAGGTCTGCGAGAGCAGCTTCCGCTCTGGAGCTCACCTCTTGCCTAGACCTCAAATACTCAACATGCTCTTGAGCGGCTAAGAGAAGATTGCCTCGGCCGTTGAAATATCCGATTGCTTTCTTGTAAGACGGATCTACTCCACGGCGAACTGAGTCGTACGTCTCCTTGTCCAATCTCTTCCAATGGATGAGAGCCCGGGCCGCGATGCGCGTGACTTTCGTCTGGTGCGCCGTGACGATGAAGTCAGGATCAGCATTCTGATCTGTGAGTCTAGCTGAGTTTTCAGCGCGAAGATCACTCTGATCATCCATAATCCGGCGTGCCAGATATTTGGATCGCGTCTGCTGGTGTTCACGTTGATGTTCAGCTTTCGTCAGGCACTCTAGATTAGACGGACGATTATCCTCGATGTTCTTGCTAACATGATGGATCTCATCGATCCCCTTGCGAACTTCATACAGATGCTCACCCACCACACGATGGACCTTTCGCCAAGAACCTTGCTCGGTCTGCTTCAGGTATCCGTCTTTATCGTGTCCGTAGTACGTGGACACGAGAGAATCACCCTGCTTCAAGCGTTCAGCATGTACCTTTCGAATGGATCCACCACGGTATACATAGAAAGGATGATCCGGTGTGCAGTTTACCACAGATCCGTCGTCGATCTTGACCTTGACGAGATTGCGTGTTTCCTTAGTGATCTGCACATGGCTGATGTTCGAGGGCTCTAGCTTTTGAGTGCGTCGATTGAAAGACATCAACGGAATAGGAGACTGGTCTTCTTGCCAACGCTGGTGCAACTGCTCCATGGTCGCAGTCTTTCCATTCAGAAGACGGATTCGCGTGTCCCCTGTAAAGCAGCCTCGGGCGGTTGCGTAGGCTTTGTCATCAAACTTTCCTGACGTATGCGTCATCGTCAGGACGGCAAGAATGGCTGGGACGGTCGTCGAAGACTTGCCATCCGGGGACTTGATCTTGATACCCTTGACAGGTATCCCTGCCCCATTGTCCAGGACGTAGAAACCCTTCAGAGTCTTGGAATCCTCCTCAGTGTGTATGAAGATGTCACACTTGGACGCTCTTCCAGCGAGCGCCTCGTCTACCACGTTGTCTGCCACCTCACGGAGGATCGTGAGAATACCGTCCTCATTGATGGGACCGATGTATAGCGTTGGCTTCTGGCGGATGTTGTCCGGGAAGCTGAGAGTCTTGATGTGGCTCTCGTCGTAGACGGCTTGCTTCTTTTCAGTCGCCACCTGGATTCCTCTTGTCGGGCTTGATCATTGAGAGTAGATTGGCAAAGTAACCGATGGCTTTTCGACAGTCTTCAGCTTCTACGTAACTGAAGAAGAACGAGCGTGCAAAAGCCTGAGACCACTCGTTACCAGTACGGTCCTCAAACAACACAGTCATTCCAGCCACGCCACTGGGTCCGTCCTTCTTGACGAATTTAACGCGACAGGCGTGTGATAGATGGAATACGAGCTCTGAAGACGAGGGGTCCTCTTCGCCGAAATAGGAACTTGTGATGAGTTCTGGGTCAGCGCTAAAGGTTAGACGGGTGAGGATGGAATCCTTCCGTACCTTGACGTCGTGACGGACCTTGAATCCGTATCTACCGCCGAATTTCTGGAGGAGTTTGACTCGATACTCCAGGTACGCGCGATCGTCCTTGTCTATCGACTCCATGTGAACCATGATCCAGTTGTCCTCGGCCTTAAACGAGAACATTCCGTCGTCATCGAAGGAATCCTGGAACTGCTGCAGAAGAAGATCGTAGACCTCGACCCATTTGAAGACGGTGACTTTCAGTCCCTGCAGGAGGGACTTCTGAAGGATCGGAAGAGTGTCCTTCTGAATGCGAGTGGTTGTCACCGACCGCTCGCGTAGTAGCTTGTAGTCCCCCATGCTGAGAGGAAAGAGCTCTTTGCGAAAACTCACCAACTGTAGAACCGTGTTGTCCTTGGACACAGATAACCCCTAGTTTGGATGTACAAACCCACCGGGGACCCTCATAAGATCCCCGATGGGCACGATTTCATTCGCTCTTCTTGATGATGCCAGCCTGCTCCAGCACCCACTTCCGGTCTTCGCCAGTCAGCTTCGGAAGCTGATTGCTGATCAACGCCGTGATGCGATTGTCGTCACCCTTTGACTGCGCTGTCTTGATCTTACGCAGCAGACTCAGGCGCTTGCCCACGATCTGAAAGCGGTGATAGCCCGCCGGGCAGTGTGGATTGCCGTTCTTGAAATGGCACTCCGGAAGAGAATCGTCATCATCGTCCTCTGCCAGGGACGGAACTAGAGCACTGCACTCCAGGCAGTACGGATCGTACAACGACAGCACGAACGCGTGGCCTTTGATCGTGTCCTTCATGGAGTCGACATACTCCAGAGTCGGAGGCAACTCCGCCTGAATGGTCTCTGTCTCCTCGAGAACAGATCCAACCGATATGGAATCCCCGATGACCTTTGCCTCGTCCTCATCCGGAGCTCTGACGGCGGGGGCTTTCGGTTTTGATTTCGACGTCGACACTGGCTTGGCCGCGGCCTTAGCAGGTGTGGCGGCTTTCGAAGTGGACTTGGAAGAAGAGGAGGCCTTCTGTTCCGCCGGTTTAGCAGCAGTCTTGTCGGCACCCTTCTCAGCACTCTTGTCCTCGGATTCCGTCTTCGCGGATCCTTCCTTTGTTGTATCAGACATGAACATCTCCTGGGTGGTTGATGACGGTCGGGCGACTAGCGCCCGACCTCAGTTCAGAACTCAGTCCTCTTCGTTCCAATCGAACTTCTTACCACCCTTCTTGGGCTTCTCGTCATCGTCATCGTCATCATCCGACTTCTTCTTTTTCTTCTTGGGCTTGTCGTCATCATCGTCCGACTTCTTTGACTTCTTGCCACCCTTCTTCTTGGGCTTGTCGTCGTCATCATCGTCGTCGCCGTCGCCGTCATCGCCGTCATCGCCGTCGTCATCATCGTCATCCGACTTCTTCTTTTTCTTCTTGGGCTTGTCGTCATCATCATCGTCCGACTTCTTTGACTTCTTGTCGCCCTTCTTTTTCTTTGACTTGGGTGCTTTCGGCAGATCGTCATCATCGTCGTCGCCGTCGCCGTCGCCATCATCGTCATCCGACTTCTTCTTTTTCTTCTTGGGCTTGTCGTCGTCATCGTCGTCGTCATCATCGTCCGACTTCTTCTTTTTCTTCTTGGACTT
>ERZ650308.162-NODE-162-length-38000-cov-6.004296_pt1 | contig 38000 bp, 72 predicted proteins | sample MGYA00376244_ERZ650308 | MGnify/ENA primary metagenome ERZ650308 (study PRJEB26733, sample SAMN07839295) | wastewater metagenome | biome: small river; feature: stream; material: water | place: USA: North Carolina | collected 2016-04-26 ... | reverse complement strand
AATTGATCCGGTCGGAAGCGAGTAAGTTCATTGAGCATGCAGACGGGCACGAGCCTCGAAGAGATGATCCTCCAGTGGAATGAGGGCGATAATAGAACGTTTAATTTAATGTACCCTGAGCTGGAACGAATCGTGGAGACTAGCCTCAAGATTCGTCACGTTCGTGCGTCTCGAGGCTACTACGAAGATATCCGGCAAGAGTGCTGGATTGAGGTTATGAAAAATCTTAAGCGCTGGGATCCTCAGCGTGGCAGCGTCAGGAATTTCCTTATCTCATGCTGCACCAATCGAATCCTAAAATTTATATTTAGTCACCAAAAGCGAGACGTCCTTGAGCTTTCTTTGGAGATCCGCGCCGCCGAAGCGGAAGCGGTGCTGATGCAGCCTGCCCTTAATTTGGGAAGCGACGATCTAGACGTCGATTTCAATCCGCGGCTGCGCGGCTTCCGCGTGGATTATATTACCCGCCGCGTGTTCATTGCTATGTTTTACGAGGTATTTGAGGTTGAAAAAAAGAAGATATTTTCTGAGCTTCTAGAAGTCACCCGACTCTCTAAGAGGAAATTGGCTTTTCTTATGGACTATGCATGCGTTGCAATTAGATTGCATCTTATTTCGAGGGCAGAATGACGAACGATTCTATGCGACTCTCCTTGAAGGAGATGTTCTACTACGTCTACAATAATACGCTCATCCCTGAGCTTTTTGAGCTATTGGGAGAAGAGCTTGCCGTGGAATTTATCCAAGTTTTCAGCGGGACAAAGTTAAAAGTGCCCAACTATAAAAAAATACTAGATCTTAAAAGAAACTTGGAGATCTACGAAACGCTCAATGCCGCATCGGGGAATTTTGCAGTCCAGGAGCTCGCGAAAAAGTATAACGTTACACAGGTTTGGATAAGAGAAATTAGTCGTAATATGAAAATTGAGCATCTAAAAATTCAAAAATTCTTGGAAAAAACGAGGGCGCGGAAGAATCTCCACGTCACAACCAGGCGGGATCCACATGCCTCGAATCAAAAAGCCTAAGAGTCTAGACCGAGAGTCCGAGGAGGTTAAGCGGGAACTCGCCGAAGAGACCAAGAAGGTCATGCGGACGCGCCGGAAAGGCGTGGCGAGGAAAATAAAGCCCGGCATCCAGGGCCACAACCCCAATTGGGCTCAGCTCAGCCCGGGAGGCAAGCTCGAAATTGTCATGACCTGGTCTGTGAACGGTGGAACCGTCTATGGCTATCGCTACAGCCGGCACAAGTTGCGGCTGGACTTGGATATTACCGAGCGCGCCTTGGAGGAGATGATCAACACTTGCGAGCGTCGATTTTTGAAAATCTATGATGAGAGTAAAGAGCTGGGCCGGATGATGGCAAAAGCGGTCACCAAGGTCCACTTTCATCTGGAAGAGGACCGCGGTCGTGTCGTAGCCTACGTTGAAGCGATTGAAAGGGAGCGAGCGCGGTGTCTCAATGAAATTGAGACAGCTACCAAGTCAGTGCCGAGGAACCCGAAGGCAGTGCGGGAAAAACGCCTTCTCATCAGTCGATTCTGGCAAATATTCGTTGACCTTGGGACCCAGCAGAGCCTCGCGCTGAATGCTCTGAACCAACACACGATGTCCGAACTCCGCTTTATCGAGACCTTTAAGAAAGGGATTCCTGAGTCAGGCGATGCGCCTGAGCAGCCTAAGGAGCAGATTTTGACCCAGGCCGAAGCGTGGAAACTTATTGAAGAAAAAGGGGCCCAGATTTTGCCCAGCCAAAAGGCAATCGACGGCCGTGAAGGCTCCCGCGATCCGGAGGCGGCCTTCGCCGAACTGAAGGGCCAAGATGTTTAAGCAGCAAGAATTTATTGAGATGGTCAAATGCAGGAACTCCCCTCAGTATTTCCTGGACACCTACGGCTATGTCTCGGGATTCCTCGGAAAAATACCCTTCAAACTTTTCCCCTATCAAGGGATTACTCTTCAGCAATTTCTAAAATATCCGTTCAATATTATCCTTAAGAGTCGGCAGCTAGGCATCAGCTGGCTCGTAGCCGGCTACGCTCTTTGGCTGTGTCTTTTCTTCTCCCACCGAAACGTTTTGATGATTTCGATCAAAGATGAGACTGCAAAAGAGCTGCTGCGCAAGGTCCGCTATCTCTACGACAATTTGCCCGACTTCCTGAGACGCGAGCTAGTTACAAGCAATAAATCGCATATGGAGTTTTCCAACTACTCCATGATTAAGTCCGTCCCCACCTCTGAAGAAGCCGGCCGCTCCGAGGCTCTTTCGCTCCTGATTATCGATGAAGCGGCCTACGTTCGATGGATTGATAGCATCTGGGCTGCGGCCTACCCTACCCTTTCCACTGGCGGCGCCGCCATCCTGTTGAGCACGCCGAACGGTCTAGGGAACTTCTTCGCCGATCAGTGGTCCCGGGCGCTCGCCGGGGGAAATCGCTTTAATCCTATTCGGCTGCGATATTGGTACCGCCCTGATTTTGATCAAGCTTGGTTTGAAGGTCAGAAGGCCGATCTCTATCCTTATCAGCTCGCCCAGGAGATCCTAGGCGACTTTATTGGCTCCGGGAACCTAGTATGCGACGTGGAGGCCCTGCGCGCCTTGCAGGACGTCTGCTCCTCGATCGCGCCAGTGGATATTCTCTATAAAGAGTCCTCCGGTGAGGATAAGTGCGGACTCTACATTTTCAATCGGCCTGAGTCGGGCACCGGCTACCTAATGGGGATCGATTTCGCCGAAGGTGGCCGCGGCGACTTCCAGGCAATTCAAGTCGTGGAGGCTACGAGCGGTCTTCAGGTGGCTGAGTATAAATCCTCCCTTCCCCTTCGTCAGTTCAACGATAAGATTTTTGAGGTCGGTGAGATGTATAATTGGGCCATGGCAGTGCCCGAGGTGTTCGGCGGCGCCGGGAGCCCAACGGTGATGTACCTGCAGGACCGCGACTATCCGTCGATCTACGAGCATCGAGATTTGGCGAACCGCGAGCGCATTGTGAAGATCGGCTTCCCAACCAACGCACAGACTCGCCCCATTCTCATCGATGAGCTAGAGACAGAGGTCCGCGAGGGCGTCTCTGGGCTCCAGGGCATCCGCACTGTGAACGAGCTTATGACTTTTGCCTGGTCGAAGAAAGGCAAGGCAGAAGCCCAGCCCGGCAAACACGACGATTTAGTTATGGCGAAGGGTATCACGTCCTACGCTCGAAAGATGGGTCTAGTGTCCTACGATATGCCGATGGTAGTTTATTGAGGAGAGTACATATGAAAAGAGACAAAGTAAAGAGCTCAAATATAGTTTCGATTGGGTGGGAAAAGGGATTTCTTGAGGTGGAATTCAATTCCGGGACCTATCGCTACGAGGGAGTGCCGGAGCATATTTACCGTAGCCTGATGGAGAGCGAGTCGAAAGGTAAATTTATTGCGAGCATGGTCAAACCTCTCTATAGGGCCTCTAAAATTCCAGCGCTAGCCCTTCCACCAGTTTAATTTCTCATACCAAAAATAATCCTTCTTGGCCTCTTCTAGAATTAGCTCGGCGTCCTCGCGACTGAGGCCAAGCTGATCGTGGATTTTTAAAGCGGCGTTGGCCCTCACGTACTCGAAGGTGACCTTCTTGATGATTTCGCGCCGGCAGTGGGCATGGTATTCCGGGTCTCCGACAAAGTGGGGGAAGATGATTTGGGTCTGGTTCTCCGGAGGGACTTTGGCCAAGGTCTCGTAGATCGTCCCGGTGTAGCTTAAATAAGTGAAGCCGCGGCTCTGCACCTCTTTTTTAAGCTGTGCGCAATAGAGTGCCGTGGCTTGCGCGTAGCCTCCCCACTCTGTAATCCAAAGGCCGTCCGGATCCTTGGTCAACGGAGTTCGATTCAGCATCGAATCAATAGCGTCTGCAATGAATTCGCTCTGCTCTATTAGCGTTGTACTGTCCATAGCTTTGGCCGATTCTTCAAAGCTCGGATAAGGAAGTAAAATTTTCATCGCTTACTCCTTTGAGAGTTTGTGAAATATTTTAGAAAGCTGTTTAAGGGATTGAAATTTCCGATCAGGCCGCAGCTTTTCGCTGGCCAGAGCGATGGCGTTCATCAGCGACCAGAGGTTCCCGGGCTTAAATTCTTTGATCTCGGTGCTAAAATAGGTCTTCGTCACACTATGGAACCATTTTAGGGGAAAGAGGCGAGCGTAAAACACTTCGAAAATGATTAATCGGGCTTGGCTTTCGCTGATGGTTGACCGTCGCATCCTGTCCATGTCCTCTAGCAAAATTTTGTAGTTTTCGATGAAATCGTCAAAGCTGCTCCCGATTACCTCTTGCAGGTTGATCCCCTTGGTGTAGCGTTTCCGGACGCCGATGTGGTCCGTGGAAAATATCAAATTATCGTTGCTGAGCACTCGAAGGCCGGTCAGAATCTGGACCCCAACTCGCTTATTCAAGGAGCTTAAGACCCCCATGCAGCAGCTGACTGTCTTGGCTTTGGGGAGCCGCGATCCGTAGCCGCTCTGTAGATCGATAATGGCGTAGAGCCGGTTTCCGTTGTGCTGGATGGTGATTTCCTCTCTCTCCAGATTGACGTTGTGGTCTGTCATGACCTTCTCGAGCGCTGCGATCAGTTCGTAGTAGCCCACAGGCTGCCAGGTGGCTGAGCCCGCCGGTGTGGGAATTTGTTTGAGTTCCGCCCGGGTGATTTTTCTTGTTCTCACGCTTAAGGGTATGGGTTTCGACCGTTCCATTTTTTACCTCGTCATTATTTTATTGTTGAAATTTTCCTCACGAAGCAGGCCGGACTCGATCTCCTCGCCTCCGGCCAGCTCAATCCCGAGACGCTTGACGTTGTCGCTAAGCACTGAGAACTGAGCGACAAAATCATGGGTGCCCATCGCCCCATCCCGCGTTTTAAGCTTCGGGGCGCTGGCCTTCAATAAGCTAGCGAGCTGTTTGATGGCTGAAGTCAAACTTTTCCGCTTCTCTTCATTGAGGCTCGCTAGCTTTTTTAAAGGGTCTAGGGCTTTCATGCGTTTCCTGCGTCATGAAATTACGCTCGCTTTTGATTTAATTTCAAAGCAAATGCAAGCGAAATTATCGTTGGTTTTATGTAACGTACATGCGTTTAACGAGGTCTTAAAGCGATGATATTTATGCCTTTCCCTCGGTGATTCAAGGGTTTAAGGCCGAATTTCTTATGTACTTACCTGCTCAATTATTTCTATTTTTCTTTCAATTTTTGCTTCATTTTCTATTCGAAAATTGAACGTTTTTTGAGTAATTTTTTCTACAAACTTGTAAGTATTTGAATTTGCTATACTATGTTTTCTTAATTACACAATTATAATGTAGCTATTAAGTTAATTGCAACTATTATTTTTATGCAATTAACTAGTTGCAACGAAATTGCTGTCATTTTTCTCTATAAGTGGTGGAAAATCAATAGCTTGGAGAAAAGAAACAAAAAAGAAGGTTTTGTTTGGGCTATGAGTTTTGCGTGTAAAGGATAGATAGGGTCATGGCTCGAAAGAATAAATCCATGCAAGTGGTGGCCGCGGCGGAAGATCCGGCTTTAATCAAACCCTCGGCGCTACCGACAGGCCGAGTCAGCGTCGATAATACGGGAACCTCTTTTGCGGACATGATCCGAGAATTCGCCGGTGAATTCAATTGGATTAATCCCAAATATCCGATCGAATATCTAGGTGTGATGCAGACCCTAAGCCTGGTCAACGCAGATATCAGTCAGATGGTCCAAAATGTGGTTCATCTTGGGAACACGGGCCATACCCTCCGCGTGGATGCCGGCGGCGAAGCGCAAGAGCAGAAGATTATTGACGAGCTAAATAGTTTCAATAGCCGGGTTTTCTATCGATATGGGGGCCTCGATGGCTTCATCAATTCAGGTTTCGGCCAGGTGGCGCGCGGCGGGGCTATCAGCGTGGAGTGGGTCCCGGAGAAGAGCCTGAATGGTCTGGAAAAGGTCGTTTTTGTGCCGCTCTGCTCGATCCGTTTCCGGTTAAACCGTGAGTCAGGGGAATATGAAGCCTACCAAAAATTGAGCGGCATCGGCGCCAGTGGTCTTGAAAATCAGATTGAGTTGAACCCCTACACATATCAATACATTGCGCTCCAGCTTCTCGATAATAGCCCCTACGCCATTCCGCCGATTCTAGCCGCGCTCGAAGCGGTGATGATCCAAAAGGATATTTTAAGGAATTTTCGTTTCGTAGCCAAGAAGTTTGGCCTCCTGGGCTTTACCAGCTACTTGCTGAAAGCCCCGCAAAAAATCCCCGGCGAAAAGGATGACGCTTATATCGGTCGCATGAAAAAATACTTGGCCGACCAAGGCGAGATGCTGCGGCACAACAATCGAGACGGTATTTTCGTCGGCTTTCAGGGATCCCACGAGGTCAAGCATCAGCCCATGCTGGCCAACGCCCAAGGCGCCGGCGAAATTCATAGGATGACCGAGGAACAGGTATTCAGCGGCATGAACAGCGACCCCGCGCTCCACGGGCGAACTTATTCGACAACCGAGACCTACGCCGGTGTCGTCTACGAGAAAATGCTCTCGATTCTAGTCAACTACCAGCGCCCGATAAGGAACGTGCTGGAGTATGGCTATAAGCTCCACCTTAATCTCGTTGGCCTGCGCTATAAAAGCCTTGAGGTGGAATTCCAACCGAATAAATCGTTAAGTGCTGAAAGGGATGAAACGACTTATGCAACAAAAGTTACGACGCTCCGCGGCCTCTACGCTGACGGCATTATCGATCAGGATCAATATGCTAAAGAGGCCGGCTACGATGCTCCCGCGCTCCCAGGACCTCGAACCTCAGAGGATAATGTGCCTGAGGAAGACGTCAAGGCCAACGCTTACCGATTTTCTAAGCGGGCCGGCTCCTACGTCGCTTTAAAAAAAAAGACAGCTCCAGCAGCCACCCAGAGCGCCATTGACGATATTTTTGAAAGCTTGACGCTGGACCCCGCGGGCTGCAGCTGCGGCTTTGGTCATGGCTATGCTCGTTTTGCTGATCGTAAAAGTGGGAAAATCGCTGAATTTGTTAGCAAATACTTCCGCGCCGTCTTCCCCAGCCTCCGGAATTCCCGAAATGAGGCAGTAAAAGCGGCTTCTGAGGCCGCGGGCAACTTTCCAAAAACGGGCGACGCCGATCTTTTTGCCGATCACGTCTTTGACAGTTTCGATAAAGGCTTTAAGCGCGCCGTCGATGCCTCTGCGCTCGCCTCCAAAATCAAAACCAACGTCAATACTGCATATAAATATTTCCGGATGGAAGATCAAGAGCCCTTCAAAAATAATAAATACAATCCGTCCAATAAAAATCCGATTAAGCCTAAATTCAATCTCGTCGACGGGCAGGCCGTGAAATACGTCCGCGATTCCGATCAATTTTATTTCGGCCGCTACGTCACCGACCCCAAGACAAAGGAAGCCCTTCAAAACTGGTTAAGCAAGGACTGGCTCAAGTCCGGCCGCTCGCTCCAAGATCCCGGCGAGCTTAAGCTCTTCCGCCAGAGATTCGGTGACCGAGTGGGCAAAGAGGACTACAAAATCCGCCGCGTGGTCGAAACCAGCGTGTCCCGCTCGAAGAACTGGGGAAATATTTTGACCGTTGAGCAGTCAGGTGGTACGCGTGTAGAGATAGCGGGCCCGGACGATAACCGCATTTGCGATTGGTGCCGGAGCATGTTGGGTAAGGAATACGAGCTGGCGCCGGTGGTCAAGCACATCAAGCACGTGATGAGCCGGCCTCCCGAAGAGATCCCCGATATCGCGCCTTTCGTCACGAACGTGTTGACTCCTACCGAGACCAAGGCGGCGAGCGTGGATGACCTATTGAAGTTGGGCATCACCCTTCCCCCCTATCACCCCAGCTGCCGCCACCGATTCATAGTGAGTAAATTCGATGACTAGAGACGACCGGGTTTTACATTTTGACGAAGCCACCGACCTTTTCAGCGCCTATTTTCTAAAGCGGCTGGGCGTTGGAGTCACGGCTACTGTCCAAGGCGATCGGCTGGTGATTGAGCTCGATATCCCGCTTCACCATTGCCCTAAGACCCTCATCGTCGAACCGCGGTCTATTTTGGCCGCCCTCGATAAAGAGGAGATTGCACAATGTTAGAGGCCGCAAATATCAAAGAGGTGCCTATGGTCCTATCCATGAACCCAAGATATCGCGTCATTATTATTTTCATTGTGGGACTCATCGCGATCACCGCTCCTATCTGGGCCGGTGAGATTTTCGATGAGTATCTTAAAATCTATAGTATCAGCGATCGAGAGAAACTAGGTCTTCTCCTGCTTCAGGAGCAGCGCCAGAATTTAGACCAAGCCTGCCCAAACAAAATTCCTTAGGCCACCCGATGGGTTTGAAGTGTCCCATCGCATCAGCAGAGCCCCCGCCCCGACTAGGTTTTATCCATTTGCCCTAGTCGGGGCTTTTTATTGCCTACACTATTCTTATGTACTCTACATAACTTTTTTACTTAATCGCATTGACAAAAAGTGTGCAGTTAGCTAAAATTAGCTTCTAACCCTAAAAAAGGAGCTGAATTATGGCTACGATTGAACTGCATTTCCTCCACGGTAAACTCCACGTGCGCTTTGGAGTTATCAAGGATATGCCCATCTACGTCTATAACGGATTTGTGGAGCTGGAGGACGCAAAGCAGGTCTACCATTTCCGAACCAAACTCGCCTTTCCAGTCTATAAGCTCAGCTTCGGCGCCTGTGCTGATGCTATTAGCCTGGCGCTTCATGAGGCTACCAGCTTTGCAAAAGAGCTGATCGTGCGGCCGGAGCCCTTCCAAAATTTTGATAATTTGGACCGCGGCGTATTTATTTATAATTATTTTCGTTGAGACCCCCCGTCCCCAGTCATCTGAAACGTTTATACAAATAGGAGGCTATTATGATGCGATCGACTACCTTAAACGACTATCAACTCGAAATGAAAGAGCGGGCCCGCGCGGCCAGATGGGAACGCCGAGAAGCTATGGTCAGCACGCTAATGCTCGTGCTGGTCTTTCTGGGGCTTAGCTTCTTGCTCGTGAAGAACCGGAGCTTCTTTCTTACGATGTCCGAGCCCCGTTGGGACAATCTGCAAATTGCGGATACGAATACAGTACATAACAATGAATAATAATTTGTGCGAAAAATGGTACTTTCTGCGCTAAAGGAGACTAAAAAATGACGCAATTGGCAATTTTTGAGAGAGGGGTGCGCGATATCGTGCGTGCTTTAACGAACGTGGGCATGGAGCTACGCAACCTTAGTTTCGCCGTTTCCACGCCACCGGTGCCCGAATGGTTCCAGCCGCCGCACAAGAGCCCTATGCCGGTCAATCCCTTTGCACCGCACCGCCGCCCACCTCCTGGGGCCAATAAGGGAGAACTAGCTGCATTCGAGCGCTATGTGGCTGAGCACCAGCTGTGGGAGGCTACCAACGAAGTCGAGCGGCTCAGCGCTTGGCCGTCCTTCTGGATCAATAAGCAGCGCGACCGGCTAATCGCCGAGCAAACCTCCCGAAAAGAGGGGAGGGGCCAAGATGGAAACTAAGCCTCAAGAGCCAGCTATAGCTAGCGGGCCTGAAAAGATAGACGCGATTATGAAGCGCGTGATGGTGCAGCTTAGGAGCGACCTAAAGCCATTTAGAAAGCCACTCCAATCCGGCCCAGTGCCGACGAGGATCATGGTGACGTTTGTGGTTGAGTCGTTTAGCGGCACATCGGGATCAAACAAGAAGACCGGGCTTATCCGGAAAATATCGGAAAGGATCGACTGATGGAAAATTTAGACAGCCCCAGCGCTATCATGGACGAGTGCGAGACCTACCTCGAGCAGCTCAATAAGCTGTGCGCCGAGAAGGCCAGCGGCACGATAGATCTGCCCCGCATGCAGGCCCATCTGGCCGATATCAACCTAACGTTCCGTGGCATCGCCAGCAAGAGCTATAATCCATCCGAATGGAGCTTGTTCCTAACGAATATCCTCTTTCGCGCATTCGCCGTCATGCGTCTGTTTAAGCCAGAGGACTTTAACCTAATTTTAAGCAACGCGCTCGCCGGTGTTGGCGTTCGCGAGTGGAAACAATCAACTATCACGGAGGAAGCCAATGAGACCGGAAATTAAAAAGATGATCGAAAACTGGAGCCAACGACAGACCATTCCTATATCGATGGCCCAATCAGCCCCACTGCTTCTGGAGGCTAGAGGATGGCTTTGGAAGTATCGAGAGCTAATGGCTGGAGCATTTGGTGAGACTGAGGACCTAACTAAACGGGATGCGCTGCGGAGAGAGGTAGACAGCATCGAAATGCTAGGGCGGTCCATCGACGAATTACTCATTAGCTGGAAATTTAACTCCGATGAAATAGGAGGTGCGCCATGAATGCAGAAAGCCTAGAAGCTGGTAAAGAGCTACTTGAGCGTATCAAGACCACTATCAAGCGGCTTGAAAAGATTGAAGCTGTTAAGCGTTTTGATACCGGGTCCGCGGGGCTGTGCTACTTTACCCTAGAAGGTTTAAGACACGATGGCAGCAAAACCAATCTCCAAGTTGATATCCCGAAATCGATACTAGGAAACGCCCCTAAAATCTTTCTCACGATTGCTGAAACTGAGCTAAAAGCGCACTTAGCCAAGCTTGAAGAGGAGTTTAAAGCACTATGATGCAGGACATGCCGAAACTAGAAAGCCCATTCGTGCGGGCCCAAATAGATGGAGAGTACGTAGTAACGCCGGAGATCACTCCCGGCTATGAATGGGTCTTTGAGGACCCTCTAGTCAGCGCCGTGGAGAAGCTCGACGGCACCAACGTCTCGATCTACATGGACGAGGGCCGCTTGGTAGGACTCAATAACCGAACGAATCCTATCGAGTTCCACGCCCTCGCCAGCAACCGCTTTATCGACGGCGTGCGCCGGGCCTACGAGAAGGGCCGCGTTCCCTTGGCCAACGGCCAGCACTTCGGCGAGCTCATGGGGCCAAAGATCCAAAAGAACTTTCTGAAGCTCGAAGCTCCCTTGTGGATATCCTTCCAGTATCTCAAGGAGAAGTTTTCCTACAGATCGTTTCACCAATACCCCAAAACGTTCGAAAATCTCTCAAATTGGTTCAAGAATGACCTATTTTCGCTCTACCACGTCCAACTCCACGGCGAGAAGGTGCAACCCGAGGGCATTGTCTTCACCCATCCAGATGGCCGCATGGCGAAGCTTCGCGGTGACATGTTCGACTGGTACAAGGGTCATAGGCATAAGGATTAGTTATGCAGCTTGCTAGGAAAATCATCGTGGGCGCGCTGAAGATGCTTCTAGCGCGCTTAGACCAACCGAAAGGGCAAATAGTAGAGACTACGTGCGCCGCATGCGGTGGGCCTCATCAGATGCCCGCAATATGTGTTGGCTATAGTCCTAGCTGGGAGCTCTGCTCGGCTTGTCGAGGCAAAGAGAAGGAGAGGTCAGGATCAAAGCCTATTAGCCGTAAGCTCAGGTACGGTACCAGGAAGCTGCGCAAAGCGATTAGCGATGATACTTGGTTGCTGGATTTTTGGAAAGCGCGGAAAGTGGGAAAGAAGAAATGATCAGTATTCAAATAACAGAGAAAATGGTGGAGGCAACTTCTGTTCAAGATTTTAATGCTCTTGAGCTTACAATAAACCCATATTACAAGGATGGGGAGTTGTCAGTAAGTAGAAGCCGCCTGAAAATTAAATACAAAGACTATGAGATGAGAATCAAGTTTGGTTTGTTGAAGCGCGTCGTCAACGAAGCCCAAGTCCAGTTGAACGCACTTGCTCCCCAGCTGATTCAGGCAATTCAAGGCGTGGTCTCGATGGAAGAAAATCTCGAGGGCGATAAGCTATGAAACCAACTGCACAACAGCTCTATGAGCTTATCAAGCAACGATTCAGCCAGCCAGGGTGGGTCACCTTCTCCGAGGTGAGCGACGGCACCGGGGCCAACATCGCGCGCTACGCTGATGCAATCGCCATGGCCATCTGGCCGTCTAGAGGCTACGAGGTCAACGGCTTTGAAATCAAAGTGAGCCGCGGCGATTGGCTCAAAGAGCTGGCCGACCCCTCGAAATCCCATGCCGTCCAAAGATTTTGCGATCGTTGGTGGATTGTGGTAGCCGATGCAGCCATCGTGCAGGAAGGTGAGCTGCCTAAGACGTGGGGACTGATGGCCCCAAAGCCCGGGCCCAAGGGACCTAAGCTGCAGGTCCTCACGAAGGCGCCGCTTCTGAAGACCGATCGCATGGAGCCGGCTTTTGTCGCTTCGATCCTCCGCCGCCAGTTCCAATGCCAGCAAACTATGATTCGAGAAGCTCTTGAGCAGGCGATTGCAAATAGGGTGGATTCGCGCCAGGCTGCCCGCCACGAGGAAAATAGCCTTCGGACTGACGTGATGGCTTTAGAGATAGAGCTTCGGCAGCTAAAGAACAGTGTGGAGGCCTTTGAGAGGAATTCTGGGGTCAAGATTGGCGAGTGGAGCGGTGGGATGCTCGGCGATGCAGTGCGGCGCGTTCTTGAGATCAAAAAAGATGGGCATATCCTACGAGACGCCGAAATATTGGCTGCGAATGCCAAGCAGTTATTGGACGCAATTTCGGTCCGCAGAGATAAGCTTGTAGAAATTCTAAACCCACAATGAGGATCTAGCTATGCCAAAATTTGCCAAAGACACCAGCGTCAGCGTGTCCCAGTCTCGAACCGAGGTCGAGGAGATTGTGCGCCGCTATGGAGCGAATCAATTTGTCTCGGGATGGGATGAAAACCGTGCGATTATTGGGTTTAGCGTGGCCAACCGGCAGGTGCGATTCCTGCTCCCGCTACCCGCGCGCACGGACAAGAAATACCATTTCACGGAAGCTAGGAACCGGGCTCGGACCCCAGAAGCTGCGGGCGTCGCTTGGGAGCAAGATTGTAGGCAGCGGTGGCGAGCCCTCGCGCTGGTCATCAAGGCGAAGCTGGAGGCGGTGGAATGTGGCATCACCTCTTTCGATGAGGAGTTTCTTTCGCACATTGTGATGCCCGACGGCCAGACGGTCGCCCAGCACGTCACGCCGCGCATCGCCGCAGCTTATGACTCGGGCAAAATGCCGCAGCTGCTTTTGGGGGTAATATGAGCGATCTAGATCTACTCACTGATTTCGAGCTTGAGAAACTTGACGTCTATCTGGCCGGGCGTGAAGCTGCCAAAAATAAGAGCGCTGGAGATGAGTTACTCCGGCGGGCTGTCTGCACGATTAAGCATCTCAAGAAAGAAATGCTTGAGCTGTCTAAGGAGCTGGAGGATTGCCAGGATGAACTTTAACCCATACCAACCTAAAGACCACGATGAGCCTAGAGGCAAAAAGGTTTTAAAAAAGTGCAAGCGGTGTCGCGATCCGATCCTGGTCCGGGTGGCCGATGTTAAGCGCGGTTGGGGGAAGTTTTGTAGCAAGCGGTGCAAAGCTATATATCAAACCTATGGATCTGAGGCCTGGAGGCCGAGTCAATGACTACTCTCTACGCTAAAAATTATCGTTGCACTCGCTGCCCAGAACCTAAGCGTTGGGCAGTCACCTTCGTCGGGCTCAATGATCCAGACGGGACTCAATACCCCATGTGCCGTGAGCACGCGGACGAGTGGAAGCTGGACGTCATGCTGGCCCTGTACGATATGGTGCCGATTAAACCAAAAAGCAGATTACCGCGTAATCCTATGCCTACCCCTTCCAAAGGGGCAATACGACGAGATTCAGGAGGATGATGTGGAAAACTTTAAACAAACTAACAGGAGAAAAAAGTAATGACTATCTATAATATAGATCTAAGAACTATAATGAATTTCGTTTTTGTTATACTATTGTTATTCAGTATTCTTCGGAGTTTCCAAGAAGAATACAGCTACAAGAAGGATCGAGAAGCACTAAGGGAAGAGATAAAGGCGATGAAAAACACCAATAGACAGATCGCCAATATTTGGGTTGTTTTGGAGCGCTATCCCGGAACAGCTCTCGAAGTTATTCGGCTAAAGAATGAGCTTGTTCAAGGCTACCAACCAGCTACTCCTGATCCTGGCATTCAGCTAGACAGCTAAAATAAAACCCCGCGCTCAATTGCTTGAGGCGGGGCCGTTTTGCTTATCGTCTGTTGTTCTCATTACGAACGCTAGTCGTTCACCACGCCCGCGTCTTTTAGAAATTTGATTTCGGCTTCAATGGGCGCCGCTTCCCAAGATCCAGTATTGAACATCACCGATCCGTTCACTTGGTTCCGTGGCACACCCATTGCGTCACCCAGGGTCCGCGCCAGGGTTGCCGATCGAAGGCCCAAGCGCTCGGCGAAGGCCACTGCAAACTCACGGTGGAACGTAGGCAGCAGGTCCGGAAGAATCTCAGGCAGATCATTTGCATCACCCGTCTTAAACCAAACCAAAATAATTTTAGCCTCATATCGATCATCCGTCAGTTCGAAGACCGGTTTTTCGAAGGGGGCAGCCCAGACGTCAAAGGCCTCTTTCAGCACTTCCTGATCGCAGGGCGCTTCCTCGTCCGCTTCCGCGCAGAACACTTTGATCGGTTTGCCGTCAAACTCCTGCACGACGTTCGAGTAGCCGTCCACGCGCCACGGCGCAACGCTGCTATCGATATCGATGCTAGACGCACAGCCGGTAGCTAGGGTTAAGAGAATCAGTAATGAGAACTTTTTCATGTCTTTTCCTTTCTGGAAAGTTATGTAATGCACACGATTATAAGCAGTAATAAAAAAAGTGCAACTCTTTTTATTTTTCCTATTGACAGCCCCAAGCGGTTAGGGTAGGATATTGAAATGGTAGGCAATTCAGCCGGCCGGTCCAGAGGAGAGACGAAAATGAAATTTAGGATCTCGGAAAAACGAAATGTGAATTTCAATAATGATAAATCAACGTCTTACATCATAGAAGAATATAAAGAGGACGAATTTGGACAAGGCTCCTGGCACTATCTTGGCCAAGGGTTTGCAGACGGATATGACGCAAGTGATAGTATATGCATTAATGATTTTTTTATTTAGATAATCAATAAAAATAAGGGCAGCAAAATGGAAAAGTCAAAAAACCAAGTTCAAGAGCTCATCGAGCAGATCAAAACCTTGGCCACTGAGAGGGGCCTCTATCTGCACCGCTACCAATCAAAGACCGGTGGCCGCAAGTATTCGATTATCTATGCGCTTCACACCAGTGCCGAGAAGCCGCGCAATTCAAGTTTATGCGACGATACCGCAGTGAATGGGACCAAGGCGCTGCTCATCGGTCCTGAGGGCATCACAGTAAATTGTCGAGCCTATGCCCAGCTATCCAGAATCCTAGCTGCCCTAAAAATGTGTGCTTAAAAAATAATCCTTGACTCCCTAGCCGGTTAGGGGTAGCATGAAAAAAAGGAGATAGCCCATGTACACGAAAGAAGACATTCAAAAAGCTCAAGACCTCGGAAATCAAGCCTTTTACGAGGATACAGCGAGCGTCCCTTACTTGGACAAAGAGATGATGAAGATGATCGCTGAAAAGAGTGAGAAGATTGGAGACTCTATCCCAGCGCTGAAAGCCTGGAATAAGGGCTACACCCTAGCGAACCTCGCGGCGTCGCTACCCATGCTGGAGGTGGCCAATGGATAAGCACACTAAGGGACCTTGGAAACTGGGGAAACGCGTAAGCGCAACCCTAAGCGAAAGTGGGGGAGAAGCGTCGCTCTTCGATTCGGTAGAAGCGGAGGGCTATCTTGCAGGCGGAGGCGTTGCCCTGGTGCACATAAAAGCGGGTCATTCTAATGCGCCGCTAATCATCGCCGCGCCGGATCTTTTGGCAGCTTGTAAATGGGTGCTCGAGGACATGGCCTTTAAAGCCCCAGAGCTCCGTGCAGACCCAGAAATCCAAGAAAGGTGGTTCAAGAGTTTGGAGCAAGCCATCGCTAAGGCAGAGGGGGCAGAATGACAACCAAGCCCACCATTCAGGAGCTCCGCAAAGCCGCTAGAGATTTCGAATTAGCTTTTCGAAATACTTGCAAACTTAAGGGTATAGACAATTGGGAATTTTATAGGCGAGTCGGCGCTGGCCTTACTGTCCCCGAGGCATGTGTAAAGGCCCACGACGATTATACGTTCGCGCTCCATACCTTCTTTCGGGCCCGAGATGGAGAAGAGGGCTTCCTAGGAGGCAAGAGCAGATGATAACCGAAAACATGGTTGCTGCGGCGGGCCGAGTCGCGGCCAAGCGTGAGCATGCCCATCCCTATGCTTTTGATTTTAAGGCTTATAAGGCCCAATACTTCGAGCGCCACCTGGCCAAGTACCGAGACGCGGGGATCGAATTTGATAACTATCGTCTAGCCGCGCTTGAGGTGCTTTTCGATAAAGAATACTACAAACAGTATAGAAAGTTGAGAGGCTACTAATATGAGAAATTGCAAGTGCGGACAGCCGGCCAAGTATCTCAAGCAGGCTAAAAAGTTCCGGTGTGATGAGTGCGCCCTTAAGGAGGGCTTGCTGGTCGAGTGCCAAGGCGAGGCCCATTCGAACCCCTACTTCGATAATTGCTGGGAGTGTGCACCTCGCTGGGGTCGGCATGAGCCCTTTAGAGAGGAAGCCCGAACATAAAACACAAGGAGGAAATTATGGAATTGGAAGAATTTAAAAAAGACTATTGTTGGCGTTCTGCGTTCAATGAGGCCTTTGGAAAAGATTTTCAGGGCTACGGTGATCCTGGACCAAACCCGATTGACGATGTCATGGAAATAATTGCCTGCGAAGAAGGCGAGAATGAGGAAAAAGACTGGATTGGCATATTCAAAATGCGGGACGGAAAATTTCTCGTCTTGCAAGCTGGCTGCGACGCCACTGGATGGGACTGCCAAGCCGGTGGGAGCTACGTAGCTTACGACACGCTTGAAGAGGCGCTATCCCCTCTATCCCTCACCCAGGAGTTTAGGGAGCGACTTTATTGGCAGCTCCGAATATTTTTAAGGGAGGCTATCACCGATGAACCCACGCTATGAAGTTTATGCCCGCGCCCATGCGCGCACGCCTCAAGAGATGGCCGACCAAGGCTGGGCTTACTGTGAAGCGGGCAATGGTTTCTCAGCTTGGCTTTCTGGCCAGTGGCGCGAGTGGGCCGCTTTGAATGGTATCCCCGCCTCGCATACTTACGCCTGCCATCACGCGGCTTTCGATGCCTGGCTTCAGGAAAAATATCCCGTTAAAAAATAAAGGAGAGATTCATGGTAGACCACAATGACCCTAGAATAGCGAATGTCCCTAGCGGGCCGGGCAATCCACGGTATGAAGTCTACGCGCGCGTGCACGGTCGCACTTACGACGAGATGCTAGCCCATGATGAGACCCTCTATCCCGGTGGCAAAATGGCCGGCTTCATCATCTGGATTTCTGAGCAATGGCGAGCGTGGCGGATTCTTCGCGGCGTCCCAGAGCACCAATTTCTTATGCTGCGAGACCATGTTGATTTTGACGCCTGGCTCCAGGAGCAACTTAAATAAATTATGTACTCTACATAAAATAATTGTTGACACCCCTAACACGTTAGGGGTATAATGGTTAAACGATGGGCGATGCAGCTCACGAAGACCAGGAGATTCGAAATGATAAAGTTCAATAAGCACCACGTAACTGACGGAATTACCAAAGCTCGCTGCTCCTACAGCATATCCAGCCGCGTTGATGGCCGGGCAGCAGTTAATATCTATGCCAGGGATTACGATCGTAGCTTGGGAAAGATTTTCGCCACTGAATATAAAAATGAAACTGACAGCATGACGGATTATTTTGATCAAGGGCACGCGACGATTTTTGCAGACCATCCGCTATATGCTGCAGCCAAGGCCCGCGCGGAGCAGAACGACGCTGACTTCAGTAAGCGCTGGGCAGCTACTCAGCAACGGCGTAAAGAGCGCCGTGCCGCTTAAGGTTCCGGTAAGTGAAAACTACAAGCGTAAGCCGCCCGGGGCGACGGGTCCCCGGGCAATTTTTAAAGGAGAGTTAGAATGGATAAGAAAGAAGCACACGCCGAATACCTAAAGCGCTGGAAGGCGTCGGGCGGCAAGACTCGAGAGTTTAAGTGCCCTCTGTGCGAATCCGAGCTAGAACATAAGGTTCCTAAACGCGCTGGAGAGGTTTGGACCTCAGCAATGGGTTGCCCAGAATGCGATGGCCACATTTTCTTAGTAGTCCCGCACTCTGGTCCGATTGAAGTGGAGTCAATTAATGACTAAGCACACCCGTGGGCCATTTCTAGCAGTCCAAATTGCCGATATTAGAGTTGGTTGCGCAGCGTGGGAGGTTAGGGCAGTCAACTCTGAAAATCCACGGCGAGGGCTTCGAGTCGTATCGGTTTTCGGAGAATTTTGCAGAAGCCGTGTGGAGACCAAAGCCAATGCCGAACTTTTCGCGGCTGCGCCTGATTTGCTCGAAGCGCTAGAGGAGATGGTGGACTTGCAGCAATACCGAACGCCGGATGACCCACAATGCATAGACGAGGCTTGGTGCTCAGAGAATGACGCCCTAGCTCGCGCTAGGCGGGCCATCCTCAAAGCAAAAGGAGGGATTTGGTGAAGACTAAAATTTTCGGGCCTTTCGAGGTCGAACCTAGCTTTTCAGGCGATATTCACGCACCTCAGAATTGGGTTCCAGATTGTTTCCTCGTGACCACTCCCTCCGGAAAATTTGGCCATGGTGGGAAGTTTGTAGCTCAGGTGGAGCCGACGAACCTTGAGGGAGGGATCGAAGAGGCGCGAATGGTGGCCCAGCTTTTCGCTGCGGCCCCCGATCTACTGGTAGCCTGCAAGGCGCTAATCAAAATGCAGTGCAAAAAAGTGGTCAGCAATAAAGAGGCTTCGAGAACTTGGGCTAAGGTGCTCAAAGCGATCGGTAGAGCCACCCTCTACCAGAAGGAATAATTTTGTGATTATTATCGAGCGATTTGAGCCAGACCCATATTTTAAGAATACTGAAATTTGTCTCCAAACCGAGACATTTGAGACCTGGGGCGACGCCTTCCTCTACCTGGAGCGAAAGGTGGGGCCGCTAGATCATGAGACCCGTAAGCGCGCGCAGCGCTTCGGCTTCTTTGAGAGCGGGCCACAGCTTGCGCCCGTCAATATGCGCATGGATGGGCGCTTAACCTCGACCCTGGTCTATAGGGCATCTGCAGCAGATTAATTTAACTGTCCTCCGGCCCTACCCCTAGTGGACACATTGCGAACTGGGGAGGGCCGGCTTTTTAAAGAAAGGATTTTTATGGATAGCCAAGAAGAAAAATGCGACTGCCTTTTATGCACAATAAAACTCGAGTTCGACGAGCCCACTTTGATGGCCCTTGAACAATTCAAGGATCAGTTTCTTGCCATTATCAAGCAGCTTCGCCGCGCCCAAATACTGGACGTAAAAGCCAAGAGTGCAACGCTTAGGACTTGGGCGACGATTACCTTAATTGAGCTCCAAAGATTTGTCCAAGATGATGATGATGAGTTTCGTGGGATTTTGGAGAAAATGATAAATAGTGCGCATCCGCGGATGCAAGTTGAGTTTAGAAGAGCGAATTAGTGCTTGACTGCCCAACGCGTTAGGGGATATAGGGAAAACCGGAAAGGAAAATTTATGCTAAAAGATAGCGAAGTGATTTCGCGCATTAAACGCCTTGAAACTCGGCTCGATGAGGTCGAGAAGAAAGTCGAGAGCCCCGAGTGGGTAAAGAAGCAATTCGGGACCATGGGCGGCCGGGCCACGAGCGAAGCCAAGCAGCGCGCCGCGCGGGAGAATGGAAAAAAGGGCTGGCCACTGCCTAAGAAAGTAGCTGGTCATGACTGACCAGCTGGGACACTACAGCTTTCAGCAGGATGAGCCCACACTTGGGGAGCTGATCGCAAAAAACCCTGAGAGTGCTCGGATGGTAATTGCCAAGGCGAAGGCGCATTTTGAAAGTCAGGCAGCGGGCGTCCATAGTGGGCTAAAATACGACGACGCTAAGCCGCGCACCGACTTGATTTCTTCAACCGCCATGCTCGAGATAGGGCGTGTCCTGGCCTATGGAGCCGTCAAATACGGCCCAAACAACTGGCGCAAGGGGATCTCTTGGGGCCGGCTCATCGGCGCCGTCCTTCGCCATGTGTTCGCCTGGATGCGTGGCGAGGACTGCGATCCAGAGAGCGGCCTCCCTCACCTGTCCCACGCCATAACAACTTTAATGATGCTCGTAGAATTCGAGCAGACGCGGCGCGATCTAGACGACCGCTGGAAATTTTCCAAAGAGGAGGAATCTAAATGACACCAGTAGATGAAGTTTTTTGCGACAGCTGCGGCAACATCTTCTACACTTCGGGTCTGGAAGCAACCTGTTCCGGGTGTGAGCCTAAGGAGGAGAAATACAATGGGTGAAATCGCTGAAATGATGCTAGACGGAACGCTCTGCGAGGGCTGCGGGGAGTTCATAAACGAGGAGCCGCCAGGCTACCCTTGTTATTGCGAGGCTTGTGGCGATGAGCTGGCGGAGGACGAGAGTGACTAAGCAAATTCCTACGGGTACCGGAACCGAGAATTTTGAGGAGCGGGCCGCCAAGCAGAGCCGCTATGCAAAAGTTTGGCTTAAACTTCTTTGCACGGCTATCCAGAGTCCCCACCAATTAACTTCTACAGCTACCGGCCAAGCCCTCAATCCGGATCAGATTGCTGATAGCTATTTAGCTGCTTACATAGAGCGTGAGTCCCAGTCCTGGGGCTATTCGCCAGATGAAGAAGACAATGAATGAGGCCATCATAATCGATGGGGAAAGTGCTGGTCGCGACCAGCACTGACGGAATTTTTAAGCACCTTTAGTTTAACGGTTAGAACATGGGCCTTTCACGTCCAGAGTCCGAGTTCGATTCTCGGAAGGTGCATTCGGCTAGTAACTTAAGAGACAAAGTGGGGCTTCCTAGGAAGCTGTCTATGGAGCGTGCGAATCCTCCCTAGTCACCCCACCGGCGGATAAAATTATGGCACGCGAAGCCTGGATTGGGTGGAGATAAGGCCCCGAAAGGCAAAGCTCGCGTCCGGTTCGATTCCGGAGACAGGCAGTCATAATCCCGCAGGGTGGGGAATTTTTTGGAGAGGTGGCCGAGAGGCTTATGGCGCCTGTTTTGAAAACTGGAGTGCTCGAGATGGGCATCGTGGGTTCGAATCCCACTCTCTCCACCTTTTAAAAACTAAAACATATCGGAGAAAATTAATGGATACGGATTATATCTTTGAAAACCCTATAAAATGTACTATCGCGGCTTTGCTTGGCCTATTTATCGCAATACTACTCTTTACCTCCTTTAAAATCATCGGGGCTGGTCAGCGTGGCGTCCTGCTTAGATTTGGGGCGGTCCAAGATCGAGTTCTCGGCGAAGGATTTCAGTTCATCACCCCACTGATTGAGCGAGTTGTAAAAGTCGACGTCCGGACTCAAAAGTTGGATGTGGATGCTCCCTCCTTCTCTAAGGATTTGCAAAACGTTGAAACAAAAATCGCTTTGAACTATCACTTAGAGGCTTCCCAAGTTAACATTCTTTGGCGCGAAATTGGTCCCGACTTCGAGAGCCGGATCATCTCACCCACCATCCAAGAGGCCGTCAAGTCCGCCTCCGCCCAGTTCACCGCTGCCGAAATGGTCTCGGAGCGACCCAAGGTGAAGGAAGAGATTCAAGCAATTCTCACCAAGCGACTCGGCCAACGCTATATCCATGTCGATGACTTCTCAATTGTAAACTTTGATTTCTCAGACGCTTATGAAAAGTCCATCGAAGATAAGCAGGTGGCCCAACAGAACGCGCTTAAAGCCGAGAACGACCTACGCCGCATCAAGATTGAGGCTGACCAGAAGATCGCTTCTGCGCGCGCAGAAGCCGAGTCTCTTCGGATCCAGGCCGAAGCGCTCCAGCAGAACCAAAAGCTTGTTGACCTGGAGGCAATCCGCCGCTGGGATGGTCACCTACCGGTCACCATGCTAGGGAATTCGATGCCGTTCGTCTCATTGCCCACTACAGGCAAATAGTTTCGCTGAAAACGCTATAACAGAAAACACATGGAGGATTTTATGAAAATTAAAGGTGAGAACGAAGAACAAGTAGCCCTTGCTACCCAGATCCGAGACGCAAATCTTGAGCTCTTAAGCCAGCTCAAGGCTTTCATCCAGGAAAAGGCCTGGGAGGTGACCAAGGATGACGGCAAATCTGGTAAAGAGACCAAAGAGCGCTACCGTGCCAATGCGCTACGAGTTGTAGAGCTTATCGCTGGTGAACTTAAAAATAACGATGCTAAATTCTGGATCGAAAACGGTGCAGATCGCCCCTTTGTCGACGCCCGGCTACTTGCGGAGGCTAGGAAAGCAGCCAAGGGCGAGGAAAAGGAGCAGCTTGAGCTTGCGATCGAGTCCTACGACACAGCGATGGGGTATTTTTTCAATGCCATTAGAAATTTTACCTACAAAACCCTGGTTCCGAAATACGAGTTTAAATCCAATAATGCTTAAAGGAGGCCCATATGCCGTTAAAACCCTTGCACGATGCAATCGATAACATGATTCCCTTGATACCCGAGACCTACGAGCTGCATGACGAGCTCGTAGGCAAGCTTGAGCTCAAAAAACAAGAGAGTCTAGACGGGATCAAAACCCAAAAAGTCTTGCGCAAAGAGACCGACTTGATCCTCCGCCAGTACCTTGGCCCCATCGGGACCACCCCCGAGAACAAGCTGTGGGTTGAGGAAGTCACCAAGGCTTATTACGCGCAGGTCTAAACATGCAAGACCACATCGTATCAAAAATTGCGGGCGCCATCCTGATGGCGCTCCCTTTTCTTTTTTTCGGAGGCTTTTGCATCGCGACTTTCCTAGCGTTCCTCATTAAGCAGCCTGCGGCTCTACTGCTCCTAGCCATTATTTTTTTCGTTGGGTTCCTGATCTACCGAATTCCGGATCGAAACAATGGCACAGACTAAACTCACTCAGGGCACTTGCACCTTGCGCTCGGCGCCCCTTTGCCCTTATTGCGGCTGCAAAAACGAAAAGATGCTGGCCTGGCTTCACTTGAAGCAAAAAATGGAGCTGGCCCGGGCCAATTGCACTTGCTGCCGGCAGCTCTTCGAATTCCAAACGATTGTGACCCTTAATTTCAACTCTGCTCCCATCGGAGGGTGGCCAAATGGATAACGTTATTTCTCTCGAAGTTGTGAAGCAGATTCGCGCTCTTAAAAAATTTGCGGATCGCTGCAAGCCGCTTAATAAGCGAGCCCTCTACGAATTTATTTTCGAGCAGCAAAAGCTGCCGGAGGAAGTCGTAGAGGAGGTAATCCGGAACATCTCGCGCGGCCCGACGCGCTTGACCGAAATCTATACCGCGCTCTCCAGTGACCCTAAAAACCCCTATGCCTGCCCAGTTTTTGAGCTGGCTATGCCCGTACGCGGCGAACTTAGAACTTTTGAGGGCATGGGGAAAAAGGGTGCTTTGCTTGAAGGTCTTTATTGGCTCCTCCTCTGCCGAGGCAGCTCCATAGTTGCAATAATGTAGCACAGTACATAACTTTTGCATTGACAGACTTGTGCAATTGGGCAAGTGTTGCTCATGCTAAAATCAAGACTCATTACCATCGCCCTATTGGCCCTTAGCTCCGCGCACGTCCGCGCGGAAAGTTTCATCGGCAAAGTTGTGGGCGTTTCAGACGGAGACACAATCACCGTTTTGCACGACCTGACGCCGGAGAAAATCCGGCTCAATGGCATCGACTGCCCCGAGAAGAAGCAGGACTTCGGCCAGCGCGCTAAGCAGTTCACTTCGGCGCTGGTCTTCGCCAAGCAGGTCAAGGTGACCTACCAGAAGCGCGAGCGCTACGGCCGCATTTTGGGCAACGTGAGTATCCAGGGCAAGGACCTCTCCGAGGAGCTGGTCCGCGCTGGCATGGCCTGGCACTACCGCCAATACTCAAAGGACGCCCACCTCCAGGAGCTGGAGGATGAGGCTTTTGAAGCGCGGCGCGGCCTGTGGTCGATGCCTGACCCCACCCCGCCTTGGCAATTTAGGAAGGAAAGGAAGCGAAAATGAACCGCATGAATTTTAATAAGATGGCTGCGGACTGCGTTGATCTAGTTGATCACACTATAATGCATTATAGCAGCACTGACATATTAGGTCCAACTGAGGCTTTAACACAAATCATAGAGCGAGCCTTGAAGCTTACTTATGCTAAGGGATTTAAAAAGGCGCTCAAGCAAGCTGCTGAGGCTGTGCAGCTTCGAATGCGGGACAATTCTTTAAGCGAGCTTGCCCCTGAGATCTTGGAGCCGCTTCAAGAAATGGAGCCTTTCCCAGCTGAGCGAGTTACGCGATACAATGAAAGAAAAATAAACTCTATCAAGAAAGGAAAGAAAAATGGACTTCGAAAAACTGACTGAGAAGTGCCTGAACCCAGGTAATAGTAGCGATACTCAAGAGATGATGGTATCCGAAAAAGTAGTCAATCGCACACTTAAAGCGGCTTATCGACGAGGCTATAAAGATGCCCAACAGGGCGTCGAGCCCGCGGTGCCGTTAATGAACAAAGCTTCCAAGCCCGTGAAACAATCTCCTCGGGCTAGATAATCCCCTTCCCGTAGTACTCAAATACTACCCCGCCACATAAGAAAAACTCTACTACCCCCTCTCACTTTCCTTGTCCATGCTATAAGCTAGTATGGACAAGGACATTTCAAATCAAAAAAATACCTTCACCGGAATAGTAAATGTGACGGGTAGTTTTCGCTCAAAGGATATGATCTCTGGAAACGGAGATTCTACCCATGGACGAAAAATTACTCGCGAGTCTCAAGGCGGGATGGAAAGAAAACCAGAAAGTCGGGACGGCGTCTACGACTTTCGGGGGACTCATCCAATTCTCCGGGACTCCAGGCGAAAAGAAGAAGCACCTCGAAAAGATTAAGTTTGCCGCCGCGCCGGATGATGAACTAGAGGGCGACGCAACCGCTCTTGAAGGTGATTTCGTCGACGTCACCTATCGCGCCCTGAGCGCTGCGATGATGGGCGATCGTGCGCTCGATTTCAGCAATGAGGCTGTCCTTCGCCGCTCGGCGCCGCTGCTGGAGCGTCAAACCGTCTACAAGGACCACGACACCCGAACCGATAATTGGGTGGGCCTAGTCACGCAAACTTTTTGGGACAACAAAACCAAAGGCCTTCCTCCAGGAATTAACGCAGTTCTGCGACTAGACACCGTTAAAGACCCGATGACCGTCCGCGGCGTGCTGCAGGGCGCCCTCCACTCGGCTAGCGTCACCGTCTCTTTCGAATGGCAGCCTTCCCACCCCAAATTAATGGAAGAGCACAATTTTTGGAATAATCTTGGCGTCGAGGTCGACGGTGAGATTGTCCGCATTGTCGTGACCAAGATCCTAAAATACTGGGAAATCTCATTGGTCTGGCAGGGCGCCGACGAATACGCCAAACAGATCGGCGAGGACGGAAAGCCCCTTAATCGATACTCGTTCGCTGCGGACGAGCCTACGGAGGGGCTGATCCTAGCTGGCCATGACGGGACCGAAATTTTAAACCACGAAGAAGATTTAATTCAGGAGGACAACATGTCGACGAAACTCAAAGCCGAACTTGAAAAAGTTCTTGGATCTTTCAACGAAGAAACCGCCCGCGAGACCCTAGAGGCGCACGTGACCCGCAAGGTCGAGGAAGGCAAGGCCGACTTAAGCCGCGCCCTAGAGCTAGCCAATGCCAGCACCCAAGAGCTCCAAAAGAGAAACGCTGAGCTCGAAGGGGAAAAGGCTAAGCTGACGAAGCAGGCTGAGCTCGGAGAAAAATACCTCAACGATACTCGCGAAGAAGTGGTGACCCTCTACCGTAAGGCCAAGGGCGACAAAGAGATTAAAGAGGTATTTCTCAATACTTTCAAGAACGTGAGCGATCTTGAGCTCTTGCAGGCGTGGAAAGAGGACTATCAAAAAGAAGTTGAGCTTAAGTTTCCCCTGAAATGCGACAGCTGCAAGACAGCTCAGAAGGGGGCTAGCCGTCAATCTTCGACGCTGGAAGCGGCTGAGGACGGAAAAATTGTGAGCTTCAATAGCCCCTCGGCCGAGACTGCGCGCAAGCTGCACGCTTAAGGATAATCTATGGAAGTCATCAAACGCGGCGACTACGCAACCGTGGTTCTTCTCGATGAAGTCGTCTTGACCGGCGCCTTCGCCGATAACCAAAGCGACCCGGTGGACGTAGCTCCCTTCAATCAAATTGAGATGTTCCTCGACTACACCGGCAACGGTGCGACCGCGGCACTGCTCAAAATCGAGTTCCAAGAGGAATTGGATGCTCCGTTCAAAGAGCTCTCCATCGCTTCTGATGGGGCTCCAGCTGCCGGCGTCGTCCTCTCGACGATCTATGCGCGACGCCTCCGGATCGAGCCGGGCGCGGGCCCTCAGCGCCGTTGGTTCGCTTTTCCGACCGGCGCACGCGCCGTGCAGGTTTCCGCAGCAGAAGAAGGCGGGATTAACGGAACTCTAACTTTGGGGATGAAGCTCTCGGGCGTTCAAAGGGGAAATTAAGTGAGCAATTATATCGGCGGCTACATGACCCCCAGCTTAGCAGGCTCGAGCGGTGGCGGGGGAAACGAACAGATTCTGGGCGGCAAGGGGGCGGACCTGACCGCGGCAGCCCAGATGGATCTCGGGAACGATGGAAATTATTTTGTCGTCAATGGCGCGAGCACAATCCAGCACCTATCGACCGAGGGCTGGACCGCCGGCTCGATCATCTACCTCCAGTTTTCGAGTTCGCTGATATTGACTGACGAGGCCCCGGGCGCGCCTGCGGGCTACGCGATGATCGAACTAAGCGCCGACCAGGATTTTTTAGCCTCACCAGACGACGTTTTGACTCTAGCCTATGACGGCACCACATGGCGAGAAATTGCAAGGACGGATATCTAATGGCACTCCGCGGCTATGCCCACCTCGACGAAAATTATCAGGTCCCGCTCGACGAGCTACCCGCTGTAGATTCGAAGCTATCCACGTTCCTCAAACGCCAAGGCTTCGGCTTCACCTCACCCGGAAATTCGCGCTATATTTACGTCAACGGCGGGACTGGCGACGATAATACGGGCACTGGTGAAGCTGGCGCTCCCTACGCAACGATTCAGGCTGCGCTAGATTCGATCGCCAGCACCATCTACGAGGGCGCTTACTATATCTACGTGGCGGCGGGAACTTACGTTGAGAACCTGACGGCCGTTCCAGTAATGAACGCCGCGGCGAATACCGGGTATGGGGATAGCCACGTCCACATCTACGGAAACGGAGCAGACCCCACACAAATCGTCATTAAGCCGCCCTATGGAATTAACTTTACCTCCAATAATCAGCTATGCCGCACGATTTTAGAGGGCATCACCTTGGAGGGGACTGCTGGCCAATCGACCATCGGCATCGACGCAAGTGCCGGCCGCGTGATTTTGAGGGACGTAATTCTAAAAAATCTTCTCACTGCCATGCACATTTATGGCGAGGCTTATGTTCAATCCCTCTCGTTCTCCACTTTGACGGTAGACACGAATCAAGGTGGCTCGGGCGGTATCGTCTGCGAAGAGAACTCTTTTACCGAACTTCTTGGCCCTGTTGAAATATCTGGGGTGGCGTCAAGCTACATCCGAGTGACTACTGGAGCTGTTTTTGTGCATCGCTACGCAACGATGGACATGATCGGAGCCGGAGGTTCGGAAGTCGGGCTCTATGTCGATAAAGAGGGTGTCGTCTATATAGCGGCGGGCTGGGATATGGACGCGATGCAGGCCGGCGTAAACGTAGGCGAGAGAGGTACGCTCTATATTGCGGGGGCAAGTTTTACTCTCAATGACGTTGGAGAGCCGTTTAATATCGGAGAATTCGGCGTAGCCATCGCGGAGAGTTCAGGATTTAGCTACACAGGTTCCACTCCTTTGGTTCTTTACCTCTCTCCCGGTGCTTTTCTCCACTCGTCTTCGATCCTGAGTGGCCTAGTTCCAAACTACATCTCGTCAATTTCAGCGTCGTACCACGGCTATGACAGTCGCTACGCCGAGCGAATCGCCGGCCACGCTACGGGCGTACTCCCAAGCCTAGTGACCAACTACCTAACCCAAGGCGCTCCGCAGGCCGGAATCTACCAGCTCTACATTGCTACCCAAAACGAGACCATTGAGCAAATGAATATCTATATGGAGACGGCGAGCGGTGGGGGCAAGACCGACACTTTTACCGTGGTCAAAAATGGGATCGATACGACTATGGCCCTCGGTATGACCAACGCCAACGCCGGCTCGACGACTGCAAACCAAGTGAGCCTTGTCGCCGGCGACCGCGTGGCGATCAAGGTAGCTAGCGCGCTAACTACGGCGGCGGCAAATATCATAGCACAATTAAAAATTCGAAAACGATAAGCGAGTTTCGCACCTAGAGATAGATGCACCTCATAAGGAGAGATTCCATGAAGAAGTTTTTAGCACTAATTTTCCTCTTAGCAACCCTTCCTGCTTTCGCCCAGCAACCCGGGTTTATCCCGAACAAGTACGGCCAAAGCTACGCCGATGATGCCCCTTTGCGTTTCGGCGATGAGCTGGACGCTTGGCTGGAATTCGACACCGGCCAGACGAACGACGCCCTTTTTTTAGGTCTGAACTCCTCGAAATATTTGCTGGTCGGGGAGAAGACGGACATGGGCTACAATTTTGCCCATCCGGTCCAGACGGACCCAACGATATTCGTCCATTCCCACAACCAAAACCCCAATCAATGGATTTCGATGAAACACGATGGGACCAATGGAGTTATTTCCGTTGGAACTGGGGCAGTAAGCTTCCCAGGTGGGATATCGGCCCCGATCTCTGGCTCTGATAATATTACGACCACGGGCGTAATTACAGGGGGGAGTTTCGTCTCCACGGGTAATATCACCTCGTCAGCTGTAACGAATATCGGCTGGTCGGTCGTAGCTGGAGCGAATACCGCTTGCAACACGACTTGCACCAATGCCTGCGTATTTGGCCAGAATACGGCGGATATGACTATCGTTAACTGTGCTGCCGCGACCGCAGACGTCTGCGTTTGCGCAGGCGCCAACTAAGATTTTTGAAAAGGAGATTCTCGCATGTCGAACATGAAAAATGAGCTTCAAGGAAACGTCAGTTTGGGCCTCACCGTTAAAGCCGGCGATGGAATCCTCGTCAAGGATCAGAAGGTGAAGTTGACCGGTAATCACGAAGTCGGGAAGATCGTCAACGCTGGCGATACCGTTTTCGGCTACGTAATGGTCGCAAATAAAGTGGACGGCGGCCCCTGCACGGTTCTCACCCCCGGCCACAAATATTGCCAAGAAGTTAGCGGCGCTGCCTATCCAGTGGGTTCGCTACTTGGCGTCGATGCGCAAGGCCGCTCTGTGAAGTTCACGCCGGCGCGCGCTAGCGGATTGCTGACCATAGTGGACTATAGTCTTTTCGACGGGGCCGAGACTTTTACTATTAATGGCGTGGTCTTGACCCATACCACCGATTTCACCGTTGGCACCTCGAATGCGGCTACCGCCCTTTCGCTGGCCAACGCGATCAATGTAAAGGTGCCTGGTGTCAAAGCGAGTGTAGCCGCCGGCGTTGTGACCGTTTCGGCCAGTGATCCCGGGCTCGCTGGGAATGCCATTACCTTGGCCACCACCGCCACCGCTGAAGAGGCGACCGTATCGGGCGCCGCTTTGACCGGCGGTGCTGAGGGCCGGCCCTATGCGATCGCGGTCGAGCCGGCTTCCGGCGCGGATGAAAATCGCTTTGTGGTCTGGCTATAATTTTTTGATTTTTAATAGGAGGAATTGATGAAACCCGAACTGTTAGCAAATTTGTCCTTCCGGGGCAAAATCCAACAAACCTACGAAGAGCTGCAGAAGATTCGTAGGGGCACGATGGTCGCCCCGCTTGCGCTCAACGGCGTCCGCGATATCAACCTAGTGCAGTATTTGGGTTCGAAATTCCCCGAAGGCTGCACTAATAAGGACGGTTCGTTCGACATGAACCACGTCTATTCCGAGCTGGGCATCAACCCGGACGTGATGACCGTGGCGAACTTGATCGATTTGGACCAGGACTCGAAGTGGCTGACTCCCGAGATTTTCCGGGACTCGATCCGGAAGGGATTCCGCACCAGCCCGTTCTATAATCAGCTTATCGCCGCATCGGTGAACGTGGCGCAGCCGCAAGTTAATATGCCCTATATTGACCTGTCGGATGCGGAGCCTAAGCCCCTTGAAGAGGCGGAGAACATCAGCAAGGGCACCGTGTCTTACGGCAACAAGACCGTGGAAATCAAGAAGGAAGGTATCGGCATCGATATCACCTACGAAGCCTTGCAGTACACCACGATCAACCTGATGACCATCTTCCTCCAAGACATCGGCGTAAAGCTCGGCCATCGCTTAAACGGCAAGTTGATCGACATCGCGATCAACGGGGACCAGGCGGACCTTTCCCAAAACGCCGCCGTCATCGGCGTCGAAAATGTGGTTTTGGGTCTCCAATACAGCGACATCTTACGTCTCTGGATCCGCGGTAGCTTGCTTGGCCGCTACTACACTTCGATGATTGCCAACGAGACCATGGCCGGAACGATTATGGCCCTGGCCGAGTTTAAGGATAAAAATCAAGGCACGACTGAAAAGACCTTGGCTGTCAACGGCACCCTGCCTAGCCAGGCCAAGCTCTTCGTAAGCACCAAGGTCCCCGACAACCAGATCATCTTCGTCGACCCGAGCTTTGCTTTCGTCCAGTTGACCGCTTCCCCGCTGCTTGTAGAGGGTGAAAAGATCGTCAGCAAGCAGATCGAAAGTGCCTATGCGACGATCACCACCGGTTTCGCCAACGTGTTCCGCGAAGCGCGCGTAATCCTCGACGTCAGCTTGCCCTTCGCCGGCAACGGTTTCCCGGACTGGATGAACTCGGATAGCATCTAATGACTTGGTTATTTTGATATCAAAACTTTAGCCCTCTCCATTCTCCGAGGTGGAGAGGGCATTTTTTTAAAGGAGACTTTCAATGGAATATTTCAAATGCAGCAGCCCTGTTGGACAGTATACCGATGTCGTCGCCCGCGTCACCATTCGCAGGGGCGAAGTTATCGCGATTAAGCAGCCTACTAAGGGCATGAAGCCCTATATCCTAAAAGGCGGGATCGTTAAGGTTTCTCAGTCTGAATACGAAGCTTGGGCGGCCAAGCAGGCTAAGCCGGTTAAGGAGTCTATCCCGCAGGACCAGCTCCCTAAGGTCGAGCAAACCGAAGGCCCTGTAGAGGCTGTAGGTCTCGAGGAAAAGCCTGTGGTGAGCCCGCTAGCGGCCCGAAATGCGTTCTTTAATAAGGGCAAGCCGGCCAAGCAGGCTAAGCCGGGTGAGGCGATTCAGGAGTAATTTGTGGCCCTAGGCTTTTCTTCCTACGACCGCATGGAGCGGATGCTGCTGAAGACTCGCCACAAGCTGGGCGAGGACGACGCAGTATTTCGGGAAAATAATAAGGCGGAGGCGCTTCAATACGCCTCCGCCTTTTATAATCTCTATGCCGGAGACGGAAGCGAAACCGTTTACATCGATGCGCCGGGCCTCACGATCATGCAGTCCGAATTGATCGCGACCAAGGCCGCCATTGAACTGACCAAATCCGCGATTTCCTATTACAAAGACGACGTCGTGAACGCGAACGCCGGTCCGGCGAGCGCCAGTTTTCGTGGTGATAAGCTCAATTGGCTGCGAGCTTTGCTCGAAGAGCTCAAAGAAAAGCTTGAAGAGCTTGAGAAAAAGCTAGGCTTTGACAGCGGCGAAGGCTCCGAAGACATCACCAGCATGATGGGCCTATTGAACGAAAAAGTTTTGGCGTGCGCCGATCCGCCCGAAGATAAGTGCCCTGAAGATTTTGGTGGCGGCATGGGTGGAGGGTGTTGCTGATGGATCTCATCGACGCTGGACAGGTGGCCGATATCCGCCAGGCTTTTTTCGACATCGCGGACACTTTCGCCTTTCCGGTCACCATTATCCGAACGACCTACACGGACGGCCCGTTCTACATTGAGCCTCTTAAAGAGGAGATCGAGGTCTACGCCATCCGGGAGTATCTTTCCGGCACAGCAGGTGAAGACGATCGCTACCGCAATAAAGTAAGTGTGCAGGGCACACACGAATTCGCAATATATATCGGCTGGCATCTAGTCCTTGCGAAGGGTCTGGTCGATGGTGCGAATAAGATTTTACTCGATCATAATGACCTAGTGCGCATGGAGGGCGAAATTCATGAGATTTTGGCCTACTCAGGCGTAGCGGATATGACCAAGCTTCCAGCTTTTCTAAAGATTGTTTTGCGGCGCCGCTTCCAGTCGCCGAATGGAGCAGCAGAGGTATGAGCGATGAGAACGTGCTCACCGGGCCTTGGGACAATATTACCGTAGCGCTTAAAGAGGTCAACGAGACGATCCGGAAAGCCCTGGCCAAGGCGACCCAGAGAAATCTAAGAATGATGGAGGCTACGCTCGTCAAGCATCTACAAAACCAGGATTTGGGATGGCCGGCGCTTGGTCCCGTCTACAAAAAGTGGAAAGAGAAGCACAAGCTAAGCAACCAAATTTTGATTGCCACCTCGGTGCTGATGAACTCGATCACTACCCAGGTATTCGGGAACGGCATCGAGGGATTTACCGGAGTTCTGCGACAAACCCGCGGTGGAGTGGGTCCCAAGCGCGGCGCCAGTGGCAAGTTCGTAAAGGGCAAAAGACCTCGCCCCGTCTTGATCATGGCCGTCCATGAGTTCGGCCTCGGGCGCAATAAAAAGCGCCCACTCTTTACCCCCAGCTTTAATGAGAAGGGGGACGAAATGGTAAAAGTTTACGTCGACGCAGTCGAGAAAGCACTCAACGAGCTAATCCATGGCGGAAAATAACGTCCTTATCAGTATCGATAAGCTTCATCGGAAAATCTACGAGCTGGTGCAAACCCTCGCGGGTACGATCCCGGAAGCCCGCTTTATGGGCTTCGAGAGTAGCCGGGTCAAAGAGCCTCTGCCCACCGTAGGGATTGCCATGAACTTGAGCGAGATTTCGGTGGACCGAAATCGCCCTACTCCTCAGATGGGGCACCGAATTTTCAAGCCAAATGAGCTGAAAGACTATGAGCTAAACGGGGAAATCTTCCACGATGTACCTGTAAGTTACACCACTATTGAGCCCCTCCCAGTCCTGCTCACCTACGAAATCGACACCTGGTGTCATGAACCCATCAAACAGCTGCAAATGGATCATGCACTTTTAAAACTCTTTCCCGAGCGGGGAGTTTTGGTCTTCGAGATAGATAGTGTGGAGTACGAGTTACCGATCGCCTTGGTGGGAATCGATAATCTCGATGATCTTCGAGAGAATTTTAGAGAGCGGCTCTACCGTTACACAATTGAAGCATGGACCGAGGGCAACATACCCGAATCCTTGAGCCAGACGATCACCGCTGCAGAATTTGAGATCTTTAAAGAGCCCGAGGAAACCCAGCTCGACCTCTTTAAAATTGAGGCCGAAGTCCAATAAGGGAGAAATTTTTATGGCAAGATATCGGAACCAGATTGAAACCCCCCCTACAGAAGCCGCGCAGCCGCGAGCCTATCGCGTTTTCAATTTGATGGAGTCAGTGATCGCCCTACCTTACTACGATGAGAATGGGCAGGTCAATCACCTGAGCCTGCGGGTGCAGGGCCGCGGCGGTCAGCGCCCCCCTATTTTAGGGGCGGCGGCCATCACGGACAGGATCCGAGAATTGGTGCGAAAAAAGATCATCCGTCTCGAAGCCATTAAGTAATTTTTAGGAGGTTTTTATGGGAAATACCACCGGATCGGCAAAAGTCACCTTCTCTGAAGTCGACGCAAGTTATTTTATGGCGCAGGTCATCAACAATCGGAACTGCATAGCAGTCACTGCGCGCAAGGGTCCGATTAACCAGCCCGTAATCGTCGGCTCGATGCAAAAATACCGCGAAGTTTTTGGCCTATCTATTCCCAGCGCCAATTCCGATCAGATCTGCCAGCGCGCGCTGGACCGCGGATCCGTTCTCTACGTCGCCCGCGTCGTTCATTATACCGACCCCAGCGACCCGCTAAGCATCACCGCTGAGACCGCCGAGCTGACTCTCAAAAACGCTTCGGCCGTTGATACGATCAAGCTGGTTGCGGCGAACGCCGGGACTTGGGGTAATACGCTCCTCATTACGATAAGCGTCAATGGCGCCGACTCTGCGCGCTTTGACATTTCTATCGTATTTCCCGAGCAGCCCGAGCTGAATGAGACCTACAAAGCTTTGACGATGGACAACCAAGACGACCGCTATGCGGTGGCCTTCATCAACGGGAACTCTAAGTTGATCGAAGCCGAAGATTTAGAATCTGGAGATCCTTTTGTGGGCGACACGGTGACCGTGGACGGTTCAGCTTTTATTGCTGGGACCGATTTCCCGGTCAACCTCGACGATATCGCCAGCATGGCTGCGGATCTGGCCAGCGATATCGATGCTTTGGCCACCGTGGGGGCTGTGGCGGTTAATAACGTGATTACGGTGACGGCTTCGACTCCTGGCCCGGGCGGTAATGCCCTCACCCTAGCGGTGACCAGCGCGGGGAACAATATTACGAAATCCGGCAATACCCTCACCGGCGGCGCGAACGCTGTCGCCGCTACCGGAACTGTGACCTATGGCGCGCCCAGCAACGGCGACAAAATCACGATCGACGGCACGGAATTTACCAAAGCCGCCGCACCCAGCGCCACCGAATTCTCCACGATTGCAGAGCTTACCGCTCTAATCGCAGCATTGGCCAACGTGAATGCGAATGATAACGGAGCAGTTATCACTATCACTGCGGCAGCGGCTGGCCCAGCCGGCAACGCCATCGCCATGACCAAAACGGGCGCAGCCTTAACGCTTTCGGGGGCAACTCTTACCGGCGGTGCTGCGGCGGTGGCTGCTACGGGCACAATTACTATCGATCTTACTCCGACCGTGATTGATAATCCCGCCGTGGTGGGGCCTATTGCTATGAGCGGCGGCGTGGACGGACTAGTCGGTCTAGATGATGACGACTGGATCGGCGATACGGTAGTCGGGAACGGCATCCATGCATTCGACGACATCAACGACGCCATGCTTTTGGGCGTCCCGGAGAACCCCTCCCCCACAATGATCGCCGCCGGGCTTGCCTACTGTGAAGGGCGGGCGGATATGGTCTACATCTGCGAGCCCGGCCCCGACGTGCTGGACGCGGACGAGGCCGTCGCTTTCCGAAAAGGAACGGCGCCGTATAACCATGCGGCGTTCAATTCGAGCTTTGGCGCCATGCAATTCGGGCGGCCTAAAGTGCGATCGAATAAAACCAACTCGATTATCGACATCTCCACGATCGGCGATACGATTGGCGTGCACGCTTACAGCGATGCCAAAGCCGAGCCCTGGTACGCGGCGGCGGGTCTCCAGCGCGGCAAAATCCCTAATACCTTGGGAGTGCATTACAACGTTGGCACGCCCGCGCGCAAGGCCGAGCTGGACAATTTGAGCAACAATCAGATCAACGCCATCGTCGATTTTCCCGATTTCGGAACGACACTTTGGGACAATTTGACCCTTCAGTCCTTGCCTTCGGCCACCCAGTCCCTGAATATCCGGAAACTCCTGATCTACATGCGCCGCGCCTTAACCATTGTGAGCCAGATCATGCTCTTCGAACCCAATGATCCGGTGACTTGGCGTGCTATCTACAATCTAATCGACCCTTTTATGGTCCAGCTCAAAGCCCGGCGTGGATTCTACGATTTTAAGGTTATGTGCGATCAAGATGCAAAAACTATCGACCAAGCCATCTTGAACACGCCGGAGAAAATCGATCAGGGGATTTTCACTTGCCGGATTTTCATCAAGCCCACCCGGGCCTTGAAATTTCTAGGCATCGAAGCAATTATTACCAAAAGCGACGCCAATTTTAACGAATTGTACGACGTTGAGCAATTCTAACCTAGGGTACAAAAAGAAGCCGTGTTTCGCCCTCGGGGCCTATATCACTGGAGGATGGAAAAATGCCTGTAGCTAACCCTGTAAATCCGCGAAAAAAATATCTCTGGTCCATCGAATTCGATGGCCTCGAGCCTTTTTTAGCGCAAAAAGTTACCCTACCTAAAATTTCTATCGAGGTGGCTGAGCACGGCTCCGGGAACACGCTGATTAAGACTGGCGGGATGGTAAAACTCTCCGAGCTGGAAATCAGCAAGATGATGTTCTCGAATAAAAACGAGAATTGGGCCTATGATTGGCTCAAGGGCGTCGCGAATATCGAGACCGGAAGCAATGGCGTTCCCGAGCAATACAAGCGCAACGGTTACGTCGTGTTCTTAGCCCCCGATGGTGAGACGATTTTAGAGAAGTGGCAGCTGATTGGGTGCTTTCCCAAAGAGATCGAGAAAGACGAGCTCGACAAAACCTCTTCCGATAATATCATGGAGAAGGTGACGATCTGCGTCGATTCCTTTGTGCGAACTGCTTAAGCGTTTTTCCTCCAAATAACCCAAATTGGAGGAAACTATGTCGGATACAACGAAAAATGGATTCTTCTCGGGGCTCCCCGAGCGAGAAAAAACTAAAATCACCCTTCCCAGTGGCCGAACCGTCACCGTTTTAGAGACCACGGGCCGAGAAGAGAAGATCTTATCGCGCGTGCAAGATCGCAATAAGCTCATGGAGACGATCGCGGCCTATTTGGCCGGAGTCACTGAAGATTTGGACGGCGATGCCGGCCGAGTTCCCCCCAGTAAATTTGAAGATATGCTCGTCGGCGATCGCTACGCTATCCTCATCCACGCTCGTCTGCTTACCCACGGCCCTATCGTCAACCACAAAGCCAGCTGCGGCGATTGCAAGGCTCAAAACGAGCACGAAATCGACTTGCAGGAGATCCTAGATACCACCAAACCCTATCCCGCCGGCGACACCCGGAATTTCAGCGTGAAATTAGGGGATGGGGTGCTCCACTATGATCTCCCGACCGGAAAGAGCGAAGAGCGCGCCCTTAAAGAGAAAGACAGCGATATAAATTCTAAGCTTCGCTGCCTGCACCTTTGGGAGGAAACTTCTAAAGGTCGGGTGCCTGTGTCCCTGGACAGCCTTAAGAGCCGTCAGATCAGCACGCTTCGCCAAGAAGTCCGGAAAAACGAGTGCTATATTGACACCGTAGCGGAGCTTACTTGTCCCAGCTGCAAAAAGGTTTCGCGGCTGGATATCATGGCAATGGCCGATTTTTTATTTCCGAGTCTGACGTAGAAAGCGAACTTTTTTGCCTCGATTATGGTGGGTGCCACGCTATCGCTGGATTCGGCTATGCGCTCCCTACTCGAGTACGTCGGGCATTCTATCATCGGCTGCAAAGGCAGCTCCAGCACGAGAGAGACAAAGTCGACGAAGTCAAAAGGCAAAGCAGAGGCTAAACTATGGCTGCTAAGGATCTGGGGATCGGGATCACGATCACCCTCCGCGACAACCTAAGTTCCGGTGCCAAAAAGGCCGGAGACGGGCTCGATAAACTCAAGGAGAAATCCGAGGGTAGTGTCAACTCGTTCAAAAAAATGCAAAACGCCCTGAACGCCGCCGCCGGCTCCCAAATAATGACGGGAGCCAAGCGGGCGTTCGGCGAGCTTGTCTCCAGCACGACCGATTTCCAGCGTGAGATGGGTCAGGTGGCGACGCAGGTCGACCGTGGCAAAGTTGATATGAACCAGCTGAGGAAGGGCGTTCAGGAACTCTCCGTTGAATTTGGGATCAGCGCGATAGACGAGGCTAAGGGCCTATACGAAGGCCTCTCCGCGGGCATTGGAGACGCTGCCGAGACTATGTCCGCTCTAAGGACTGCCAACCAGCTCGCGGTCGGCGGAA
>ERZ650308.159-NODE-159-length-38292-cov-5.888302_pt1 | contig 38292 bp, 63 predicted proteins | sample MGYA00376244_ERZ650308 | MGnify/ENA primary metagenome ERZ650308 (study PRJEB26733, sample SAMN07839295) | wastewater metagenome | biome: small river; feature: stream; material: water | place: USA: North Carolina | collected 2016-04-26 ... | reverse complement strand
CGATCTACGACAAGGACGCAATCGCCGCGCTCGAGGCTTCGCGCATCGAATATGGGTTCCGTGCGCTCGAAGCGGGTGAGGGTCCACACCGAACGGTCTTGCGCCGGTGCCAAGAGCAAATCGAGAAAATCTGCGTCTGCTTTGCCGTGCTGCAATCGCCCGATCACCCGGTGGTCACGATGCAATGTGTGAAGGCAGCAATCGCCGTGGTCGAGCGCAGCGCAGCATTCATCGTCAAGTTGCAAAGCCGCGCCGTTGGCGACACCGAACTGCAAAGCACCCCACACGGGCGCTGCGTCCGAGCGATCATGCGTTTCCTGTCGCAAAATCCCGGCTGGCACACCAGCACTGATGTGACCCGCGCGTGCCGCGCGCACGCCCGCGAAATCCGCCAAAAAGTGCTGATCGAGCTCACCGACCAAGGTTCGATCGAGTATGGCGAGCGCGAGAACGGGTCGAGACGCATGACGCAGCTTTGGCGTTGGAAGGCGGATTGACCCAGCCAGGCGCGCTCAGTTGAACGTTCGAAGCACAGCCCGACCATCGTGTCGGGTTTTTCTTTGGGCGCGGCAGGGCGCGTCTGGCGGCGAATTCGACACCACAACAAACGACCACCAACAAATTCCCAAGCGATTGACGGCAAAAATCGAAGAAACCGCGTCAAATGCGGGTTTGTGCGTTTTGGCACTGCACAAATTCCACAAATTGTACAAATTGCACAAATTCCCGGGGTCTCTAAGGGAAAGTGGGGAAGGGGGGGAGGGGGCTTAGATTAGGGAGAGACTCTAATCTAAAGGAATCTATGTAATATATACAGTTTGTAGGAGTTTGTTGTTTAATGTCCCTGGTATATTCCTTGCATGCTGCGACAAAATGCCACAGAAAACACGTCGAAAACGGGCGTTTTGACAAAATGGCAAGCAAATTGCCAAAATGTCACAGCGAACAAACTCCCTCCCAAAATGCGCGTTTGTAGCGCGATCGAGCAAAAACGTGTCGGATGATGTCGCACAACTGAACAACCGTTCACTGAAGCATAGTGCAGATCGACTGACATTGGCTTGCCGACAAAATCGTTGCCGAAGCTGAACGAAAAAACAGTGCTTGGTTTGACCAAATTGCGTGTTAGGAGTGAGCCATGAAATCAACCAAAGTTGGCGATGCAACCCGCAAAGAAATTTTGCCGAAAGTGAGAGCCGCGGGCGCGCTCGGGTATCGTTTGGAAGATGTCCTTTTGACCACCGATCTTGCTGACTTCGAACGCGAAGGAATTCTGGAAGAATTGCAACACCCAGAAAGCGACGTTGCGAAAGCATATCGGGCGGGAAATATCCAAGCGGAAATGCAAATCGAAACGCGAATTTTCGACCTCGCAAAAAGCGGAGACCTGAAAGCGATTGCCGAATTTGAAAAGCGAAAACTCAAACGCAAACGAAGACAAGAAATTGAGGGGAATAATCGTGTCGAAAGCACCTGAAATTGTACGCGTCGCACAGTGCATGTTGAGCATGCGGAGGCGATTTGAAGGTTGGATTCCACGTCGCAACATCGTGCGATCGCTCTCCGCCAAAGGCATCAAAGCCGCTGCGCTCGATGACTTCATCTCGACGTTTGAAGGATCTATCCATGAGCTGTTTTTGAAGTGGGACAAAAAGCACGCGAACCCACGATTCTGCTACACATTCGACCAATCCGCCGTTGATCAAATGCGCGACATCATCGCGTTAAACCGGTTCGGCTTTTCAGCTATTGACGAACGCGATGTCGACGAGTTCGCACACAAGCATACCCTCGCGATGAGCGCACCAACCTCATGGCAAGGGTAGAAGACGGCGATCGTTGGCAACGTGAGCCAAAAACGCGCGTCAAACGTCAGCGCATTCCGGCCGAGCTTTACACGAACATGCAAGCCGCCGAGCACTTCGGATGCAGCGTTCATGCGATCGAACAACAGATCAAAAACGAAACACTGCGCACCCGTCAACACGGCGGCAGGCGATTCGTCGAAATTCTGACGCCCAACATGCAAGAACGTTTTGAACGTTGGATTCAAGCCGCGCAGGCATGCGCGCGAGGCGAACGCGAAGAAGGCCTCGTCGACGGAAACAGCAAGGGACGATGGCGTAAAATCGTGAAAATCAACACCGGGAAAGGTCTTGTCTGGGCCGACCCGATGGGCTATGATGCCATCGACGCACGTGGTGGCGCGTCTCCGGGGGACCAATGAAAATCAGCGCAAATAACCTCGACAGGATTGAGCATGCCGCGACAACACTCGGGGTGTTGGTCGTCGCATTGATGTGCTTGTTTTTGCTGATGGGAGAGCGTGTAAGATGACCAACAAAAAACGCACACCGGGGCCTTGCCTTTTTTGCAAGTCAACCAACACGACGACGCTGCCGCCGGAATGGGGGCTCTATTTTGTTTTCGTTCGGGTTGGATGTTCTTCATGTAGAGCCACTGGTCCAGCCGGTGCCGCTGCCATCTCTGAGCTCGACGACAGCTCTCTAAAAATCGACATTGCGACTGCAGATGCATGTTTCAAATGGGACACTGCTTTCAAGTGGAACGCTGTCGCTGTCAACTCTGATTTGCTCGCGGCGTGTGAGATGGCGCTAGACCACAATGAGAGCGTTTTGCCGTCGTGCACATATGAGGAAATGATAACCGCTATCCGCACCGCAATCGCAAAAGCAAAAGGCGAGACGTGATGGAATCAACCCAAGTTCGCGAGCGCGTTCGTTTCTTCAAGAAGGTGTGTGGCACCGGCCACGGCGATAAGTTTATAGAAATCCGCGACTGCGGACACAATCGCTGGCAGAGCGGCCGAACCGGGCATTTAGCTCGCCACGGATTCATGCGAATGTTTGGTGGGCAAACTTGGAGGAGCATGCAGCATTGTGCGGCGTGCTCCGGTGGTGGCGTTTGGAAGTTGAGGTGGTGATCGCATGACAACCTCGCGCATCTTTGTCTGCGGCTGGAACGTCGCCGAGGGTCGTATCGCTGCGCGCAGCCACGACATCGGCGGCGTGATCTCAATCGCCGACGACAACACGCCTCGCTGGGGATGTCGACCGAAGAACCTCGACTTGGTCGAGCGTCGGCTGCATTTGGAGTTCGAAGACACCGAATCGGAATGCTCGCGCTACAAAGCACCTACGTCGATCGACATCCGAAAGATCGTGAGCTTCGCGCGGCAATACGACGATCAACGCGAGCTTCTGATCCACTGCTATGCCGGGATTTCTCGCAGCACCGCAGCAGCGCAGATCGTGCTATGGGAACACCAACGCACAACCGGCGAAGTCGTCGAGCTGCAGCCGCTTTGTGAGGAAGGTGGCGACATCATGCCAAACTCGCTGATGCTTGGTTTGTATCTTCAGGATTTTGGGAGGCCATAAATGAAGATCCGCAGGTGCAAATTTTGTCGAGGCAGTGTGCGCATTGTTGAGGGAATGTTCACATTCAAAGGCCAGTGCAATAAGTGCGCAGCGTCGACGGCGTGCAGCCGAACGGAAGACGGCGCGTTGGCTGAATGGAACACGGCGACCAGTTGGATTGTGTGGAGGGTGACACGATGATTCACATCCAAGGCGGTCGCGGCAGCGGCAAGACACACGCCATGATCAAGATTGCAGCGGCGTCAAAAAACGGAACGATCATTGTCGCGAGCCAGGCTGAGAAAAAGTATGTGAAGATGCTGGTTGAGTGCTTGCGGAGCAACAACACCATCGGGGCGGAAGCCAGCGTTCGCGTCTTGTGCATCGATGAAGACCAGCGCGGATTTGAACTTGGCGACGTCTACGTCGACAACGTCGAGCACGTCTTGTCGGCCGCCATCAACGCGAATCGGTTTAAGCTCGCTGGCTTCTCATCTGATAGTCTTGTGAAAGTTCAACCAGGGCCAGAAGAAAAACCATGATCATCTCAACCGACCCACAAACCCTCGTCCTCAGCGGCAGCGGTCCAAAGTATCACGCGCAGCTCGCAGCCGTGCGCGAACTCGTGCGCGTGTTTGTGGCGCTGCGGTTCGAGCGTTTCGTCGGCACATCCGGTGGCGCGATGCTTGCCGCGCTTCTAGCCTCGGGTATGACGCTCGACAAGGCCGAGGCAATCGCCGACAGCATCAACCCTGCGGAATTGCTCGACGGTGGGTTCGGTCGCCTGGCCTCGTCGATCCTGTTCGGTCACAGAGGCATGCCAAAGAGCCTGCACTCGGGCGACAAGATTCTCGCAGAGCTGCGCAAGCACCTGCCGAAGACGCTCGGCGAGGTGAAACACCCGCTGCACATCGTCACCTGCGACATTGAGACCGGCGACACCGTCATTTGGACCAACGAGAAAAACGTTCCCGGCACGCGCTACGCGCCAACGCTAGACCTTCCGTTCGTCGTCATGTGCAGCATGGCGCTGCCGGTCATCTTCGACTCACGCCGCATCCGATTGGACGACAAAGACCAAGGGTTCTTTTGTGACGGCGGAGTCGGCAACAACTTTGCAATCGACCTCATGTCCGAGGGTCGGAACTGCATTGGGATTCGCTTCCAGTCTTCACGCAAGAAGCGCATCATCCGCAACATCGTCGACATCATCATGGCGGTGATCGACATCATGATCGAGTCGACCACGCGCAAGCACATGAGCGACGCCGCCTACGCGAACACCATCGTGATCAAGAGCGACGACGCCGTGACCGACTTCAATGTCGACGCGGCCGATCGCATGCGGTTGAAAGCGCAAGGGAAAGCCGCGGTGCACGAATGGCTCGCGCGAGTTCCCGCAGAAAAAGCCGCTGCGCGTGGCGCGGCGCTGGGGGTGGTGTGATGGCAGTATCGGATCCATGCAACAAACACTTTATTGAATTGAGCATGAGCATGAATCGAGAACGATATGTGAACAGCGATAGGTTTGGAAATCCAAGCTACATGGATCTTGGGCCTGGAACAATTACGACGGAAATTCACCTTCACGAGGTGGTGATTCAAGTCGGCGGCGAGATTGCAATTGTTGATTTGCAGCTTGACCTTCGCGGAGAACACGGGCAGATGATGGCGCTGCTTCGAAAGCTCAGCGCAAAATCCAAGGATGGTTTCGAATTCAATATCTCGATCAAAGTCCCAAACGACTACAAACTCATCAAGCACAATATCGATAAAAACTTGCGTTTGCAGAATATGGTCATCGACGGCGACGACACATCGCTCATTGGTGGGCTTTGAGTTTCCTGCCGCCGCCGCCAACTCAAATTTATCGAGGCATCACCGTAGTGCCAACTTACCCAGATGGGTTTCAGGTGTTACGCCACGTCGACGACGGTGAACTTCCAGACCTTGACCCGTCGACCATTCGCGCTTGTGGCGTCGGTGGTTCTTGCGTCGCGGTGCCATCGATCTATCGGGTCGAATTTGACATCGTCGCCAAACTCGAGCGGATTGAATTCAGCAATCGAGCAACACTCGAAGCGATCGAGACGATCAGGAGTGGCATCGCCGCACGCCAACAACCTGTTCCGCCGATGCGGCCGCTGCAGAAGATTCGCCGTTGACTCCGCCACCGCCTCATCGTAAAATCTCCTCGTGATGACGCTTAGCTCAGTTGGTTAGAGCGCTCGCCTGATAAGCGGGAGGTCGGTGGTTCGAGTCCATCAACGTCAACCAGGTGCGGGGTAGAGCAGTTGGCTAGCTCGCGTGGTTCATAACCACGAGGCCGTCGGTTCAAGTCCGACCTCCGCAACCAGAGTGGGTGGTTTACGTGACCACCCTTGCCGTCACCTCCGGCACTACCGCCCTTCGGGGCGGTTTTTTTGTCAAAAACCCGTCAAAAATCGTCAAAAACACGTGTTTTCTATGCGTTTTGTTGCGTGTAACTGCGTGATTTTGCATGGTTAATGGGAAAATCGTCAGAAAGCGGATGTTCATGCTTGTTTTTGCGTGCGTTTGCGTGTTACGATGAACTCACGGGAAACGGCGCGACGAACGCGCAAACGCAAAGGACGAGATGATGAACCTGATGAGCATTCGCACTTACCAATTCAACGGCAAAACGATCGCAGAACTTACGATCAACCTCGGCGGCGGTGACGCAATAGATCAACGAGTGATCGCGATGATCGACCAATTGGAAGAAAATGTTCGCGAGGTCATGCTCAACCGCGGTTATGACCCTAACACCTGCCAAGTTTCGGCGGAATACAGCAACGACATCAACGAACCGAATGGCGGTCGGGTTTGTTGTTCAATCACCGGACAAGGTCAAATTCACATCGACATCGCAAAACACGCACTCCAAGAAGCCGTTCGAATGCTTTAGGCCAACACAAACAACAAAGGACGAACCAATGTCAGAATCGACCGAAATTGCAGAAACAATCCTTCACCAACTCGGCGGCCCAGGCCGCTTGCGCGCCATGCTCGGCATCAAGAGCTTTCAAATGGGACCGAGCGAACTGTCGTTTCGCTTTCCACAACGGCAACGCAGCAAACCGAACCACGTTGAGGTCAAACTCACGCCGCGAGATTTGTACTGTGTGACGTTTTACCGAATCGACGGTTTGAACAGCAAAAAGCTGAACACCATCGACGATGTGTACTGCGAAATGCTCAAAACGACGATCGAAAAGGAAATCGGGCTTTACTTGAGCCTTTTCTAAATTAAACCCACGAGGCTGTCATGCCAACACAATCGACAATCTCAAAGGCGACACAGCGCCGCATGCTGCACGCTGTCACCACAACGCATTGTGGGCGGCACTACTCCCAACCCGCGATCGAGGGCGCGATCGACGCATTCCGCGACGCTCAGCGCGCCTGGCTTTGGGCTGGGTACAATTTGCCCGACTGGTACGGGACGCGGGACAGCGATTCGACGGACGGACGTCGGCGGTTGAGCGCCTACGAACATGCCGCCGAATCAATCGAACAACGACAACGGCGCGAAAGCCGCGCCCAACGCAAATCGCGCACAGCGCGGGAACGGAACGCACGATGAACGCACCAAAAAAAGCAACGATCGCCACTGTACGCGCCGCAATTCGCGCGGGATGCGAGGTCAGACAAACGAAGGCCACGAATTGCCGAGTGGATGATGGCTACGACATCACCTATGGCAATGTTCCGGCCAGCGCGGGCGACATCGCCCGAATTCTTGGTCTAGATCGCAGCACAAAATATCGCGTGTCGAGGAACGAGGACGGCGCGCTCGTGGTCGCGGGTGAATACTACTTTTTGGAAGACTTCCTCGTCACCACCGAAAAATCGCCCGAGCGCGTTGCATACATCAACGACTTGCTTGCGGCGTGGGCGAATGCCGAGGAGTTGCGTGCGCGGTTCTACGATGTTTGGAAGAAATGCGACAGCTGCAAAAATCGCGCCGAGGTCGAAGACGTCAAACAACTCGCCAAGTTGTGCGACGAAATCGACGACAAAACCGCCTATTTCAAAGAATTCGACACCCATTCGGCTTATTGGCACGACTACAACCAGGCGCAAGAATTTTTGGCGTCGGACTACGCCTGCAAAATGCTCAACCCGAAGCCTACAAACGTGGTGTGGCTTGACATCAATTCGCTCATGTAGCGGGTTGCATCGTGCGTCAAACTGCGATAAGCAATCGAACGCAACGCGACGCACGACGTTGCCAAAGGAAAACGATGACCACAAAACCACAAAAAGAACTGCCCGAAGACGACCTGATCACGGTGGCCGAGGCTGCTCGCATCACTCACCAACGCATTGCCACGATTCGCCAGGCGATTTATGACGGCGATTTGCCCGGACGCGCGATCGGCCTGCGACAAAAGTCGTCGCCGTTTGAGGTGACGTCCAAATCGGCAGCGCTCGCGTTTGTCTTGAGTCGCAAGCCGAAGAAGAAAAAAGCGCGGAAGAAAAAATCCAAATGAGCCGCGTGCTGATGTCCATCAAACCAAAATTCGCTGACGCAATTTTTGACGGCAGCAAAACGATCGAAGTGCGCCGACGCAGAATCACCATCAAACAAAACACTTGCGTCTTCGTCTATTCGTCATGGCCGATCAAAAAGGTGATCGGGAAGTTTTTTGTTGCGCGTGTTGAATACGCCACGAAACAATCGCTGTTGGATCGCCATCGTGAAATCGCCGCGACGCATCAAGAAATTGAGGACTACATCGGCGACTGTCAAATTTCCACCGCGTTGCACATCGAAATGCCGATCAAGTACAAAACGCCAAAAGACCTTTCGCTTTTCACAACACTGCCACCGCAATCGTGGATCGATTTGCCTGAAGAATGGAATCAAGATGAAAAATTTTGAATGGGAAACGAGAAAAATCAAGCCGTCCGAATTGATGCGCGCCGAAAACAACCCGCGCAAAATTTCAGACGAACAGATGATCAAGCTCACCAAGTCGCTGCAAAAATTTGGTTTGGTCGACATTCCCGTGGTCAACCAAGACATGACCATCATTAGCGGCAATCAACGTGTGCGCGCGCTGGTTGCGATGGGACGCGACGAGCCGATCGACGTGCGCGTTGCCGTCAAACCGTTGAGTGAACACGATTTGAAAACGTACATGCTCACGGCGAACACACATGCTGGCGAATGGGACTTCGATTTGTTGCTCGAGGAGTTTTCCGACTTGAACCTCGACGACTTTGGGATCGACATGCCGTCTTTCGACGAAGAAAAAGAGTCGAAAGAACATGCGGTGGAAGATTTTCGGTGGTTCGTCAATGTCGAAGTTGATGACGAGCGAACCGCGCGTTTGTTGTTTGATGAACTCACAGAAAAAGGCTACACGCCGAAGGTGTTGAACTGATGCTGCCAAAAAAAATCAGAATCGAATTGCATGCCAACGCGTCCACATCGTTCGTCGCCAACATGGCTGCCGCTTCGGTGGATTTGGACGTCAAGAAAAAACTCACTCACATTTTGGAAATCGACAAAGTCGAAATTCCAGACACGTGGAACATCGGTGTCATCTGTGGCAATTCCGGCAGCGGGAAAACCACCTTGGCGAAGCACATTTTCGGCGAAGACATTTTTTCCGAGCCGGTCGATTTTCAAAAAGCGATCATCGATCAATTTTCGGATGACATGGACTACAAAGCTCGAGTGGACGTGCTGACCGGCGTTGGTCTGTCGCAAGTGCCGTGTTGGATCAAACCGCTCGGCACGCTGAGCAACGGGCAACAACAACGCGCCATGGCCGGTGTGTCGCTTTCAAAAGAACGCGAGCCGGTCGTGATGGACGAATGGACGTCCGTTGTGGATCGAACGGTCGCTGCCGCGATGTCGCATTGCCTGCAAAAATACACTCGCAAAAAAAACAAGAAGGTGATTTTGCTGACGTGTCACTACGATGTGATCGCTTGGCTCAAACCTGATTTCTTGATCGACTGCAACCTGCAAAAGTTTTTGTTGCCCGAAAAAATGGAGAACGAGAATGACGACAGCAACGGACCAATCGTCGCCACCATCACCGTCTGATGAGTTATATCAGATCGACGGCGACAACTTCACGGCAAAAAAACCAAAAATGGTTTTTGAAGTTCGAAGAATCACCAAAACATCGTGGCGAAACTTTTCGAAGTTTCACTATTTGAGCGACAACCTTCCAGGTGGTGTGGTTTTTTTCTACGGGCTTTTTTTTCAAGGAAAGCAAATCGGTTTTCAGTGTTTGGCGAACTACACGCCACACGGTGACAAAAAGAAGCCGATGATTCTGCATTCCAACCGCACGGTGGTGCATCCCGACTACGTTGGCCTTGGGCTCGGCATTCACCTCATCAACGCTTCGATCGTGGACATTCTATCGCGCGGTAATTACCGTGTGATGGCAAAATTTTCTTCGAAACCGGTTTATGCGGCCATGCTCAAAAACAAGCGATGGAAGTTTTTGGGAGCGAAACGAACGAACGGAACGCTGGACGGCGGCGAGATGATGGGGTCACACGCCAAAAGCTTTCGCGACGGTGGTGTGGTGACGTATCACTTCGAATGGTTGACCGACAAAGTGATGGATCGCCGACAAAGTCAAGTCTCAAAATCACGTTAAATCACGATTTTTTGATGCGTTCGACTGCATAAAAACACTTGCTTTTGCGTCGCGCGCGTCTTAAAACAAACTCACGGGAATTACCTCGTGACTACGAAAAGGAAAATTGCATGAGCAAAGAAACGATCACGCCAAAAATTGAGAAAAAGCTTGAAAAAGCGCAAGCGCTGCGCAACCAAAGTTTTGAATTGGTGCGCGAAGCATTGTCGGAAGCATTGGCGCGATTCGCGACAACTCAAGAACGCATCGTGAAAGTCCCCGTTTTTGAAAGCGTCGAGGATTTGAGCGTGATCGCCGGTGGATTGCGCACGCTCGCTTCTGCTGTTTACCCGCGCAAGTTCATCGAAGTGGCATCCAAAGAAAACGCGATTGTTTTCAGTCGACAAGTTTCGGAAGAAAAAGCCGAAGCCGCCGATGAGCCAGAAGAAAAATCCGACGGCGACAAAGACGAATTATAAACTTGGAGGTGTTGCGTGTTAGAAGCTATGATGATCGTCGGCTGGGCTTTGCTTGGAATCATGCACAACAAATGGCGCGAGGCGCAGCACCTTCTTGATCTTGAGAAAATCCGTCGTGAGGGACGCGAGGGATATTGGGAGAACGAACTCAAGCATGAGCGCGAGTGGACCGCGTGTTGGCGCGCGCGAGCGATCGACCTCCAGCGCAATCAAACGAAGCACATGGAGCAGATGATCGACATCAAGACCAACCCCACAACACCAGAATGCGTGTTCTTCGAATACGGCATTGACCTGCAAAAGGAGAAACGATGAACGACGCACAAATCATCCGCGACCTTGAACGCATCGAGCGCGAAGAACGCCAGGCAGCGCTTCGCGAAAAGGCAGAGATGGCCGAGGCAGATGCCGTCGACAATTGGATCGACCAGCAGCTCGAAGACATGACACTTGACGAGTTAGCCGAGTCGTTCACTTATGGGAAAGCTGGTGAAGAATGAGCCGAGCGATTTGGAAGTTCCCATTCGAAGTCACCGATCGACTCGAAGTTCTCTTTATGCCGGAAGGCGCAGAAATCCTTTCCATCCAAATTCAGAACAGCAAGGTTTGCATTTGGGCGGTTTGCGATGAGAGAGCGCCAAAGGTTGAGCGACGGTTTCACATTTACGGCACAGGTCATTCTTTGCCGGAAAACCTGAGAGTCAGCGATCACATTGGAACCATTCAGGTCGCTGGCTTTGTTTGGCATGTCTTCGAGGTGAAGTGATGGGTATAGACGTCAACATCTACGTTGTCGGCGAGCAGGACATTCTCGACGCTGACATCGAAAAAGCAAACGAATTGTTCTCTGAGATTTTCTACAACGGCGGTGATGGCAAATTCGAGGATTGCTTTGAGCGCGCGTACGATGGAGATCGTCGTAACAACATCATCATGATCAATTCATTGGACAGGTACTACGGCGAAGGATACGAGCGCGGACCATGGCCTAAGATTTTCGCCAAGGTGATGTTTGCATTGGCGCATTTCCCAGACGCACGGGTTTATTACTTGAGCGACAGCCACGACTTCACCCAGACCGACGACAACTCATGGTGCGAAGCATCGCAAGAAAATCTTGCGAAGCTGTGGGCGCACTATTTGAAGCATGGCCACACTCCGTATCGTGGGTTCTTCCGTCTGCGCGGCAACCTGCTCGCTGACTCAACCATCGACACGAGCACAAATACCGGGCTGTCGCAGAGCCAGCACTGCAGCAGCCTTAAGCCAGATGGGTCTTGCGACTACTGCGGCAATGGAGACTGTCGATGACGACATCAGACTTCATTCTTGTGATCGCTGCATGCTTGTGGTCATTCGCAGGTGGACTGCACTTCGCGCAGCGACTCTTTCAACCGACAATCAAAATACAGCGCGAGCTAATTGATCGCATGTTGCGCGAGTGGAGGCCGAAGTGAGTGCTTCTATTTTGACGCCACAAGAAAAAGCCAAAGAGACAAAAAAGAACAACGAATTTATTCGGCAGATCGATCTCATCGCTGCGGAGCTTGGCGAGGCGATTGGCTTTCATTTCAACACTGGATCTCAGTCTGTTGATGAGGCGTTTTCGAGGCTGCATCGATTCGTTCAACACACACACATGATGTCGCCGCGCACAAGATGGAAGACGCAGCCACAAACGCAAACCAAACAACCACGCAGCGACCAGCAATGCCTCAAAGAAATGCGTGAGGCGAACAGAATTCTCAAAGAAATCAGCAGCAAGTTGAAGGAGAAGTTTGAATGAAGTTCCAATGGAAGTACACCGAGAAGCCCGGATTTTTTGAAGCGCTGCCGATGGACAGCTCGACGGCGGCAGACTTTCTGCCGTACAACTTCGAGCAGCCGATCGAAGGCAAGGTGATGAAGGCGGTCGTCGTTGACGTCGAAACAACGGGGCTCGACCTTGAACAACATCCGGTGACGCAGATCGCGTTCCGCTCGTTCAAGTACAGCCACCAGGGCGGCCAGGTGCTTGCGCTTGAGAACATCGGATCGCACTACTCGGACGTCGATGGCGAGATCCCGCCTCACATCACAGAGCTGACCGGCATCACCAAGGAACTGATCCGCGGCAAGAAGGTGCCGCCTGCATTCTTCGCTCCCATCCTCGAAGCGAACGTGATCATCGCGCACCGCGCCGAGTTCGACCGGCCGCGCGTCGAGCGTCTGATGAAGTCGGTCGGTGTGACGCCGCCAGATACGCCGTGGGCGTGCTCGAAGTTCGACATCGACTGGAAGGGCCACGGCCTGCCGCATGATGGACTGGAGATGCTGAGCCTGCTCCACGGGTTCTTTTACGACGCTCACGATGCGATCCGAGACGTCGACGCCGTCGCTGTTTTGCTCGGCCAAATCAACGCGCAGACCGGCAAAACATACCTCTCGGAAATGCTCGCCAACGCGCGCAAAAAACGAACTGAGATCGTGTGCAAAGGCGAGTTCAACATCCGCGAGAAAATGAAAGACCTCGGCTACCGATTCGACTACGCCGACAAGACGAACCGCAAGATGGTTCTGACGGACGAAGTCGACGAGGAGAAGATCAAAGCGAAGATGGCTGGCGCGACGATCGTGGACGTCAAAGAGATCGACGTGCGGACTCGGTTTCGAGAACAAGCGTGATCACAAAAAAAGGAGAAACGTGATGGAAAAGATCATTGGCATCAAAGAGTGCTCATTCAAAACCGAAGACACCGAGTGGGCAACATTGTTCGACGGGTTTGAAATTGAGACTGACCAACAAACAATCCGGTTTGGCATCAGCAGCAAATCGTCATGCTGTGAATCGTTTGGCTATCTGTCTTCGAGCGATAACACGCAAGAATTTATCGGCGCAGAAATTTTGTCGATCAAAATGGATGGCGATCCTCTTAACGTCAATTCGACACCAGGCGACATCGACGCGGGTGGCGTGATGTTTGTAACGGTCGAAACATCAATCGGCCCATTTCAAATGACCGCCTACAATTCGCACAACGGATACTATAGTCATGAGGCTGTCGTCGTATCCACGCAACTCAAACACAGTGAATCGCTGTAAATGGTGTGAAGTGAAAACCCTCAATTCAGAAAAAGGAAAGACGTGATGCAGCCAGGAAAAGAAGTCGACAAATCAAAATGGCCGCGCGGCGAGTGGAACGACGAGCCGGATTTTGAAGATTGGACCGACAAGTCAACTGGCCTTGCGTGTGCTATTCGTCGAGGAATCCACGGCGGCCACCTGTGTGGGTATGTCGGCGTTCCCGCTGGTCATCGTGCGTTTGGCGAAAGCGGGTGGGAGTCGTCGGTTATTCGCAACCTCGACGTTCATTGTGGCGTCACATTTGCACAAACGTTGGATGACGGTTTGCATTGGATTGGATTCGATTGCGCTCACCTCGGCGATGCGACGCCAGCATGGGGTTGGACGTCCGATGGTTTCTACAAATCAATCGAGTTTGTCCGTCGACAATGCGCAGATCTTGCGCAACAACTTGCATCATTAACCAACACAGTTGAGGATCCACAATGAAAAAAATCAGCGTCCCGTTCGTTTATGGTGAAGACTTTTTGTGCGTCGACGAAGTTCGTCCTGGCTTCGAATGGATCAACGAGCCGACAACAGTCGCGACGTGGAAGCGAGACGGCACCGCGTGCGCAGTGATCAACGGCGAGCTTTATGCGCGCTACGATGCGAAGCACGGCAAGGTGCCGCCACCAGGTGCGATCCCATGCCAAGAGCCAGACGCGAAGACGGGGCATTGGCCACACTGGATCAAGTGTGGTCGCGACAACCCACAACACAAAATGCACTTTGCTGCATTCGACATGCTGCCGACGTGGTCCGACGGCACTTATGAGCTTTGCGGGCCAAAGATCAACACCAATCGCGAGCAATGTAACGAGCCGATGCTGTTTCGTCATGGCATGCATGTGTGCAGTGTCGAACGACCATTCACATTGGAAGCCGTGCGCAAATGGATGACGGATTTCCCGGAAGCCGAAGGCATCGTGTTCCACGGCGCAGACGGAAAAATGGCGAAGGTCACGCGGGGTTATGCGGGTCTTGGCAAAGAAAAAAACACAAAATAGCACCGAGGAAAATTTAAGATGTCAGAAGACAACAGGCACATCATTGGTCGTTTGGGAACGATTGACATTCAAACGTCAGACGGCACGTGGAAGCGGGTTGGCAAGGTGAACAATGCCGACATTCAGTTTGGCGACGTCGACGCAAAAATCACCAGCATCATGGAAGCGTACGACATCAGCGGCCCGATGATCACACCATTCAGCATCGAAGATCGCCAGGCGATGGTGAGCGAAGCGATTGAGTTGCTGAGGCCAAAGACGCACGTCATGAGCGTAAGCAAGCGCGAAGAGAACGGTGGCGTCATCAACTACGAGATCGAATGCAAATCGATACGGCGCGGCATCGGCCTGGCCTATGGTCGAATTCGTCGTCGGCTTGGCAAGGATGTGACGTTCAGACGAAGCTGCAAAGAACGTCGAATTTGGAAGGCATATGTTGAGCTGCGCGGCTGGGAAGTTGCGAGCGTTTCTTGGGATGACGCATGATCGTCACAGCCGATGCCATCACTTGGTTGCAAAACATGGCGTCGGCGAGTGCCGACCTTGTCGTCACCGATCCTGCATACGAGTCGCTGGAGAAACACCGCGCCAAAGGCACCACGACGCGCCTGGGTGAATGGTTTCCGATCTTCCCCAACAACCTCTACCCGACATTCTTCGCGCACTTGTACCGCGTCCTGCGGCCCGACGCTCACTGCTACGTCATGTGTGACAGCGAGACGATGTTCGTGATCAAGCCGATCGCCGAGGCCTGCGGCTTCAAGTTTTGGAAGCCGCTCGTGTGGGATAAGAAGGCGATTGGTATGGGCTACCACTGGCGAAGCCAGGTCGAGTTCGTGTTGTTCTTCGAGAAGGGTTCGCGCCAACTTCACAACCGCGGCTGGTCCGACCTCCTCGAAGCGAAACGCATCCGTGGCAAATATCCAACGCAAAAACCCGTCGAGATTTTGCAGCGCATCATCGTGAACAGCAGTCAGATCGGCGACCTTGTGATCGACCCGTTTGCGGGCTCTGGTTCCACCGGCGTTGCGGCGATCGCAAGCGACAGACGCTTCGCTGGTTGCGACATCAACCCGGCGTCCAACGGCATCTATTTGCAACGGCTCATGGATGAGATACCAATCCTGAAAGGGAGCCAAAATGCAAATCAGTCAGCGCCGTCAGATCCAAGCATCGCTTGCGAGGATTCTGACGAATAGCGACAAGCAGTTCGTCATCGCGAACGTCAAAGGCGACGGCGACGAATACGAAATCGTCAAGATGGTGAACGATCAAGCGCCGGGGATGTTCACGAGCATCCACGAGATCGACACGGTCAACGGCGGCTATCTCACATTCACGAAGGTGGCACCGTGGTAGGCGACGAATTTTCCGAAGACGAAGTCACAAAACCGTGCCTCGCATCGCCACGCAAGTGGACCTTCGTCGTCAAGATGAAGCCGATCGGTAAAGCCCGCGCGAAGCCGCGCGTGCGCATGAAGAAGAAGGGCCGCGCCGGTCCCGCCTACAAAATCTGGCACCAAACGCCGCAGAAAACCGTCGACGGCGAAGAGTTCATCCGCATGATCGCAAGGGAAGCTGGCGTGCAGATGATTCACGGCCCCGTCGGCATGCGCGTGCTCGCGCTGTTCCCCACGAACGTGAGCGACACGAAGAAACAGAAGGCCGAAAAGCTCGCCGGTGGCGCGTGGCACATGCAAAAACCCGACCGCGACAACGTCGAAAAGCTCGTCATGGACGCGTTGAGCGGCATCGCATATCCCGACGATTGCCGATCGCCTCACGGCACGGTCACGAAACGATGGGTCGACCGCGACTTGTCGGAGGGAAGTTTGACGATCACGATTTGGGAGCTGCTGTGAACGACAAAAAACTGGCGCAACTCATCGCCGATTCTCACCCCGACAAAGTGATCGAACACGCGGCGATCGGCGAGATGGCCTACTTCAACCGTGAGACGCGCACGGTCATGATCGACGCCGTCGCGAACAACCGACGCCTCGTGCATCTCCGCGACACGTTCGCGCAGCTCACCGAAATGCTCGGCGCTGAGCCCGTCACTGTCGAGCGCATTCCTGTGCAGGTCGGTTCGATTTTGCGCAGGTCGCTTGACAAGCCAAAGGTTCGCCGTTAAAACGTCCGAGCCCAGAGCACTGGATCGCCACCAAGTTGTCCAAATGGTTCTGGGGTTGACGTCTTCCGCAAGGTGGTCGTCAGGTTCCGCCGCGAAGCCACGCATTCACATGCAACGCCCCATCGGGCACGCGGCACCTTCACCCATCATCCCCTCCCCCCGGAGAATTGATGGGTGATTTTTTTTGCGCCCTGCGCTACGGTGCGCGCCATGAATTCAACCGTTCCCACGCCGCCTGCCGATGACGATCGTTCCCCCGAGGACGCGGAGTTCGACCAATGATCTCGCCGAAGATGAAGGCCGAGCTGGCTTGCGTCATTTTTGACGACGACACTCCGAAAGATCACGCCGAACGCAAGCCGGAGCTGAAGTACGACTTCCACAAGGGCGTGCTCGTGGCGTTCGAAGGCAATGAAGCGCCGGAGCTCTGGGACAAAGCGCGCGCCGCGAGCGGGCTCAAGCTCTCCGACATCGAAGCACGCAAACTTCAGCGCGCCGACGGCCGATGGATGACGCCAGAAGAAATAGCAGACCACAAACAGCGCGAGCGCGAGGCCGGGAAGCGTGCGCGCGCCAAACGCAAAGCGCAAATGCGCAACGAGAAATAAGGAGACACATGACGACGTTGAATGATACCGCTGCGGCTTGCGCGCATGGAAATGCTGATGTGCCTGTTCGACGCACAGCAGAAGAAAAACTGCTGAAAATTTGCGAGGCGGTTGAGAAAGCCAACGACGGTTTGCTCGAAGCGTTCAAAGACAAGAACACCACATTGGATCAAGCGGCCCTGCTTGCTGCGTTTCACATGTTGTTCATCGGAATTTTGAAGCAGGCCAAAGAATGAAATCATCAATCAAAGAGCCAAAGCGATTCAAGGGTACGCTGGCGGAAGCCATGATCGCAGCCGGGATGGGCGCACAGGAGCTGGCCGACACGCTCGGCATTTCGCTCACGCGCGCCGACATCATCCTTCGCCATGAGGGTCCACCTCCGCATCCGGCGATCGTCGATTTGCGACCGCTCGGTCCACCACTGAAGACGAGTTACACGACGATCTGCGGCATGGCGGACAACGATCGCGCCGCATGGTGGGGCGTCGAGGTCGGCAAACGGTAATGACAATTTGGCAGTGAAATTTGCCAATCAGTCAGTCGCGCGATACGCTGCGCGGCGTGGGCATCCTCCAAAAAATCGCTGGCTATTTTCAGCCAGCACCGCGTTCTCAAAAGATGCTCCCAGCGAGCACGATTACGCGTGACGCCAACGACGCCATGAGCGGCGTCGTCTCGAACATCATCGGCATGGTTGGCCGCCACGAAGCGCCACGCCGCGGCTCGCGCGAGCTGCTGCTTTCGTTCAGCCGTTTGCCTCACGTTCGCAGCGTCGTCGGCCGCATTTCCACAGCGGTGGCGTCGGTCCCGGCGTACGTCATGGAAGAAGTCAACGGCGAGTGGGTCACAGCGCCGCCGATGCACCCGATGCAGATGCTTTGGGATCGTCCAAACGACAAGATGTCCCACGACGCTTTCCTCGAGTTGATCTCGAACTACTACGACCTCTGCGGTGAGGCGTTTGCTGTCGTCGAGGATGACGAGCGCGGCGAGCCCGGCAAACTGTGGCCGATTCCTCCAACGTGGGTCACGATGATCCCGGAGATGAACGGTGACGTCTACCACGTCCGCATGCCAGGCATGGCTGGCCTCGTGGTCGTCCCAGCTTCGCACATGGTCTACGTCCGCGTGCATGACCCAGCCAATCCGTACGGGCGCGGCACGGGCATTATGGGCGCGCTCGGCGACGAGCTGGACACCGACGAGTTCGCGGCCAAACATCTGAAGGCGTGGTTTTTGAACCGCTGCACTCCGTCCTACCTGTTCGGCGTCGAGGTCGATGACGAGTATGTGAAAGAGGCCAAGGAGCAGTTCGACGAGAAGAACAAAGGCGTCGGCGCGAACAACAAAATCCACTGGACCAACGGCAAAATCACTGCCGTTCGCCTCGACGACACTTTCAAAGACATGGACATCGTCGCGCTGCGAAACTACCAGGCGAAGATCGTCCGCGAGACGTTGAACGTGCCGCCAGAAGTGATCGGCCAAAGCGAGAACAGCAACCGCGCCACGAGCGAAAACGCCGTCGCGATCTTCTCGGACTTGGTCGTGAAGCCACGCATCAGCGCGATCTATGCCGCCTTCAACAAGGTGCTGTCGCCGCGCTATTCCTACAAACGCCGCACCGTCCTGAAACCGAACGATCCGACGCCGGATTCGAAGACGTTTCAGCTCGAAGTGATGAAGGCATTCAAGCAGGCGTTCACGGTCAACGACGCGCGCGAGCTTGCGAACAAACCGCCAATGGATGACGGCGACGAGCGCATGTCAGAGGGTGCCGCGCCAACATTCCCGCAGTTGCCGCCGCCGTCGGACGCCAAGTCGTTCACCACCCGCGCATTCGTGACGAAGCAGCCGACGAAGAAGGACATCAAGGCCGCACTCGCCCAAGACCCAAGCGAACGCGTCATCGTTCCAGGCGTGAAGCGCACCATCCACCGCATGGGTGAGTCATCGCTGAAAGAGCTTGGCCTGCCGAACGCGACGCCATTTGATTGGCGATCGGTGACGGCGAACTACCTTCGCAACGAGACAACGTCGAAGATCAAGGAGATCGACGAGCACACCGCCGAGCTGATCCAGACCCAACTGGCCGAAGGCTACGCCGCGGGCGAGAGCATCGCCGAGCTGAAAGACCGCATTCGTGGCTCATTTGGCTTCGGCCCAGGCGCAACGGCCTCAGAAGCCCGCTCGATTTCCGCGCGCGCGCGCACCGTGGCGCGGACGGAAACGCTTGGCGCGGCGAACTACGGCCGCCTGGAAGCGTGGAAGCAGCAAGCGCCGGGCCTCGTCACCGGCAAAACGTGGCTCTCGGTATCCGACGACGGTCGCAACCGCGAAGACCATCTGGCCTACACCGGCACGACGGTCCCGCTCGATGCCGACTTCGAGATCGACGGCGTCAAGATGGACGCGCCATGCAACTCCGGCGACCCAGGACAGGACATCAACTGCCGCTGTACGACGCTGCCGGACATGGGCGATGGCACGAAAATGGTCGTCGGCACGAACACCAAAGAGATGATCGAGACGCACAAGGCGTTCAACCGCGACGCAAAATACTACGAGATGCAGATGTTGATCGACGTCAACAGCAACTTCAAACGGCAGATGGAAAACGTCTTCAAGACGCTGGAGTAAACCATGAGTGTGTTGGTCATCAAAAACAAGCAAGACCGCGACGCCGCAATGAAGCTCATGGCCGAGACGAAGTCTCCGCTGTCGGCGAAGGTGACGAAGTCGCCAACGGTTCAACTCGGAACGGTGATCAAAGACATCGACGGCGTCCGCAAGTTCGCTGAAGATGTTGGCATCAAAGACATGGACGTCACCGCCGATTCGCTGCAAAAGTACAGCACGATTTTGCCGACGGTCATTTCGCAAGAAGAGAAAGACCGCGACGGAGACATCATCGAACTTGGCGGCATGGACCTCGTCGAGTACGCAAAAAATCCGGTCATGCTTTGGGGTCACGATCAAAAGGAGCTTGCGATCGGCAACGGCCTTTTGACGACGAAGGTCGGCGACCAAATTCGCTCGCTTGCCGCCTTCGCTGCCAAGGAGATCAACCCTGCCGCATACACAATCGGTCAGATGTATGCGCACGGAATCAACCGCGCGTTCTCGATCGGGTTCATGGGTGAAGGCGAGTTGATCGTCGAGAAAAACGGCATGGCATCTGGCGTGCGCTGGACAAAGTCGGAGCTGCTCGAGTACTCGGCGGTCAACGTGCAGTCGAACCGCAACGCGCTCTTGCAGGCGCGCTCGTTCGGCATCGACACGCAGCCGCTGTTCGCCGACATCGAGAAGCAACTCGACGAGATGGAGTTGATCGCCGTCGGCCGCGCCGAGGCCGAGGAGCTGTGGAAGATTTTGTCGCCGACGAAGTCCTTCGCCGCCGCCGACTTCACCACCGCGATCCTCGCTGGCAAAAAGGAGCTGGCCGCGCTCCGCCGCAAGGTTCGCGAGGAGGAGTTCATTCGCAAGGCGACATCGGAAGTCCGCCCAACCGGCGTGATCAACTGGAAACGCGTGGCCGCTTTGCTCGCGAAGAAGTCGCCCGAGCTCGTCCAAGATGCGATCGAGCTGAGCACCTACGAAGTCGCGGATGAAGAAGGCCTGGCCGAAGCTGAAAAGCAAGCGACCGAGGACATCGAAGCTGCGATCGAAGACGGCAAGGACGACACCAAAATCGACGAACCAGTCGATGCTGGTGACAAGCCAAAGCCAGATGCAAAAGTTGACTCGGGCTCTAGCGGAACAGACACGCCACCTGCTAAAGTGGAAGGCAGCGAGAGCGCCCCAGAAGGCGGTGCTTCGACGCCTACCGAATCCGAAACCAAAACGAAGGCGCTTGAGTTGATCAAGCACGTCGTCACAAAAAGACTTTCGGCCGGGTAGCCGTTGGTCAACCGCGAACACATGGGAGATTTCAGATGAAGAACGAAAAAGTCGAACTTGATGAAACTGTTGCGGCACTTGTCGACGAGCTTGTCGGCAAGGCCTTTGAAAAAGCGATGACCAAGTACGCTGGCGGTGGCGGGAAGAGCTTCTTGGAAGCGCTCGCCAACGGCGGTGAGGTCAAAGAGCCTGAGAACATTTTCAGCTCGTGGGATCCGTTCAAAGGCAAGGGTTGCGACGCTGCTCGCATGCTGCGAGTTGCTGCGCTCGTCAAGAGCCGCAACATCAGCCGCAAAGAAGCTGCTGGCACCTTCAAGACCAGCGAGAAGCTGACGAAGGCGCTCGAGGCGTACGATGCAGAGTCCGGTGGCTTCTTGGTGCCGACGCCAGTCAGCTCCGAGATCATCGAGATCTTGCGTCCAACGTCCGTCGTGATGCGCGCAGGCCCACGCTTGCTGCAAATCCCGAACGGCAACTATTCGTTCAACATCCAGAGCGTCTCGGCCGTCGCGTACTACGTCGGCGAGTGCATGCCAGTCACGCCGTCGAACCCAAAGTTCGGTCGTCAAAAACTGATCGCGCATCGTTTGAACGTGCTCGTGCCGATCTGCAATGACTTCCTGCGCTACACGGGTCCAGACGTCGACGCCTTCATTCGCGAAGACATGGTCAACGTGCTCGCCACGAAGACCGACCAAGCGTTCTTGCGCGGCAACGGCGTGCAAGACTCACCGAAGGGTTTCCGCTACATGGCGATTCCCGGCAACGTGCGCCCTCGCACGCTCGACGGTGGCTCTGTCACCATCGACTCGGTGGTCCACGACTTGATCACGATGCAAACGGACTTGCGCTTGCGCAACATCCCGCTCGCGCGTGGTGCATGGTTCATGGAGCCACGCACGCTCGGGTTCATGCAGATGCTGCAAAACGGCCTCGGCTTGGATCGCTTCCCTTCGCTGCAAGGCGCGAACCCAACCTTGAACGGCATGCCGGTCTTTTCGACGACCAACATCCCGAACAACTTGGGCGTCGCTGGCGACGAAGCAGAAATCTACCTCGTGGACATGAGCCAAATCGTCGTCGGCCAAGCCGTCGAATTGGACATCGTGTCTTCGCCAGATGCGAGCTACCTCTTGGGCAACACGCATCACCACGGCTTGCAAGAGGACTTTACGCTGGTTGCCGCACGCACCGCTCACGACATCATGGACTTGCGCCAGGGTGCGAGCATCGCCGTGCTGACCGGCGTCGATTGGGGCGCGCCCTAGTTGACCTGGAGGGCGCTTCGCGCGCCCTCCTTTTTTCTGTCTGAACTCACAATTTCACGAGGTGCATCATGTCCGCAGGCGGTATTGCAGAAACGAAAGACTTTGGAATCTTGTTCAAGCATTTTCACTTCAGCGACGCCGCTGTTGTGGATGCGACGGCACAAACGTCGGCTGCGCTCGAACAGTCGCCACAAGGCTCACAAGACATCAATCACCTCACGGTGCTGATGGCTTTCAACCCAACCACATTTGCTACGACCGACACGGCGATCATGTCGTTGGTGATCGAAGATTCAGCCGATGGCTCTTCGTGGGCACCGGCTGCTGCTCCGTATCAACCCGTGGCGGCGATCACGGTTGCCGTTCCAGGCAATCCCGTCGGCACGCCAGTCGTGAAGCGCTATGACATCGACATCGGCAGCTTGCGCGCATTTGTGCGCTTCAAGGGCTCGATCGATTTGACCGGCACCGCCGCTGGCCGCATGCAGCTCATCGGCATCGCAGCCGGTGCATTGCAACAGCCGTACCACGTCGCTGCGTACGGCACGACCGACTTCCAGCCCGTCTACAAGGCGTAGTTGGATGAGCGCCGCGTGATTCTGCGCGGCGCTCCTTTCATCTCAAAAGGAGACCACAATGACCGAAGCAACAGCAGCATCGAACGAGAAAACAGGCGTCAAGTTCATCAAGGCATATCCCGGCTACAACCTCGAGGAGACAGCAGCATTTCCTGCCGACGTCGCCGCCGAAATGTTCAAGAGCGGGATCGCGGTTCCACAGAAGCTCGAGAAGCCTCGCGACCGCAGCAAAGATGTCGGCTGGCGTCCAAAGCCAAACGAGAACCTGAAGAAGTAATCGACGACGACGAATGATGGAAAGGGGGCGATGAAGTGGCAGTAAACAACGACACCGCCCTCGCGACTGTCCAAGACGTCTTGAATGAGCTTGGCCTCACTTCGGAAGAAATTACGTCAGAGCAGTTGGCCTCGATCGAGATGTTGATCGAGGCCTACAGTTCAGCCGTCGCCGGATACCTCGGCCGCGAACTTGGATATTCGCTCGAGATTTCCGAGCAGTTTTCAGGCAGCGGCCGAACGCCGCGCATCATCACAAAACGCAAGCCGGTCTACTCGGTGACGTCGTTCGTTCCATGTCCCGGCGCGGCCCCGATTCTTTGGGCTGACGCATGCGCGCGCATCGAAGGCAACGGCAAATCGGGTGTGATTTGGGCTCCACAAATGGCCACGTTCACCGGCCTCATGTCGCCGTGGATCACGCAGCAGCCGCTGCAGGGCACCGAGAACGAGTACCGCACGATCAACTACGAAGCTGGCTGGAAACTTCCCGGCCAAGAGACGCCTGCCTATGTGATCCCACTGCCAGGCGAAATTCGACTCGCGGTGATCAAGGGCGTCGCCGCCGACTTCCAATCAATGGGCTCAGGCGCTGGCTCGAGCAATGCTGGCGTGAAGTCAGAATCGTTGATGTCGCACAGCGTCACATACGAGAGCGGTGCAGACCTCGGGGTTGATTCGAGTCGGTTCACAGCAATCGGCATGTCGATCCCGCTTCAGCTCCAGCAGGCGCTTTCGCGCCATCGCTCGATCGCACAGTTTTAACGAGGTCACCAATGGCAGCACCATACCGAAGTCCGTACTACAACTGGAACCCAAACCGCATCACCGTTGGCCTTGGCGGCGGCGGCGGCGGCGCGGTTGATTCAGTGTTTGGCCGCACCGGCGCAGTCGCCGCAGTCAATGGCGACTACACGGCGTCCAACATCACAAACGTTCCTGCGGGAACGATCGCTGCTGTCACGGTTCAAGCTGCCATCACGGAGCTCGACGGAGACGTCACTGCTGCTGCTGCGGCGGCGGCGGCGGCGGCATCTGGCGCGGCGTCGGCGCTTGCTGCGCACGTGGCCGCTGCAGATCCACACACCGTCTACCAGTTGAAGTCCGAGAAGGGTGCCATCAACGGGTACGCAGGCCTGGGAGCGGCCGCGCTCGTCCCTGCTGCTCAACTCGGCGGCGGCACACCATCGGCGACGACGGCGTTGTTCGGCGACCAAACATACAAAACGACACCAACGCACGTCGCATCAGCCGCCAACCGCATTCCGTTTTACACCGGCGCAAACGCGCTCGGAAACTCTGCCGACATCACGTGGAACGACACGACGAAGGTTCTCGCGTTGGCCACTGGCGGCTCGCTGGTCGCAGCTGGCCAGGTCCAATCTGGAGCTGGGTCGGTTGGCGCTCCTGGTCTTGCCGTTGGCGAGGCCACGACTGGTCTGTTCCGACCATCTGCTGGTGTCCTCGCGGCGGTTATCGCCGGAGTCGAAGCGATTCGAATCGTTTCCGCGTATATCGATCTTCAGCGGCCAACTTATTTGCGCAAGGTTTACGGGAACAACACGTCTGGTCCGATCACGATCAACGCTGGCAGCGGAAGCTTTCAGGTGTACACCAACACCGGCGCAGGCGCGAAGATCGTCGCAAACTTGGCGGCCGGTCTTGCGATTGGCACTGTGCTGCAGTTCATGTGCACGAACGCAAACGGCTGGGATGTCGTCGCTGGCTCAGGTGAGTCGATCCGCATTGCCGCTGCCGTGACTTCCGGAGCGCGAACGGCGACAAACACAGCGCAAGGATCGACGCTCACGATCGAAAAAGTTTCTGCAACTGAGTGGTTCGCTGTCGGCGCGCCGAACGGAACCTGGACTTTGACATAGGAGATTCTCATGGCACTTGGAAAATCATTTCAATTCGACACTGGCGCAATTTCGGATGAGGCATACATCCGCATCGAGCGCGTCATTTTTGACGTGAACAAAAAGGCGAAGATCGAACAGGCTCCAGTTGATGGTGTCCCGGTTGACCCGCTGGACAGCGACGCGCTTTTCTGTGTGCTCGCCGTCTACTTCGACGAGGACAAGTTCCTCGAAGGGTTCCGACCACAGATCGTCGAGATCGGCGGCATCCCATTCGACAAAAAGCTCGACCTGAACATGCACACTCAAGCGTACAACGGCATCAAGTTGCTTGACTCGATGTCTGGCGCGGTCAACAAATAAATGGGAGACGTCGCCGTTCCGACAACAGGTGGAGGTTCAATGCTGCCGTGGGTCATCGGTATCGCTGGCTTCTGTTTGACGGTCGTCTTGACCGTCTTCAACGCGTCGTCGAAGTGGGGGAAGCAGGCGGCTGAGATCGCCAACTTACGCGAGCGCGTCGAAGACCTTGAGGAGCGCGCCAAGACCGTCGAGGTCAAGTTGCCAACGGTGGACAAGGAGTTGTCCATTGCGATCAACGAGATGAAGAACCACGGCAAGGTGAGCGATCGGATCGAGAAATCGATCGAGCGATTGCACATGGACATCGGAAACCTAAACTCGCTCGTGCTGCGCCTCATTCCAGGCGTATCTCGTCCGCATCAAATGCCACGCGTGCCTCACTCAACGGTTGACGGCGAACCCGTGGACAGTCGAGGATGAGCGCGCGCGAGACACGGACTGCGCTCGATCGATCTGCTATTGGATCGGCGCTCGCGGAGGAGAAGCTGGCGGAGCTTGTTGGCCGACTTCTCATTCTGTCGGCGGAAGCGAAGTCGGTGGCGCGCGCACTTGCAGAGCTGGCAGAGAAAAAGGATGGATCCAATGTTCGAAGAAAGCCAACAACGTCCCGCTGAAGTTTTTCAACGCGACCACTTGCTCGACGAGTTCACGCCGCAGTGGCGTGAGACGTTTGAGCATTTGGAGGTGCGCCCAATTGGTGTGCCAGACGAGCTTGTCAAAGAGGTCATCGCCGACATGCTTGTTGATGAGCTGGCAAAGCCGTTCGTGCGCCGACCAGGCAACGACATCTATCAGCGACAAGACATCCGTCGACGCGTGCAGATCACTCTCGTCTACAAAAACTGAGGTCAGCTTTGTCGATCGCGCGTTACATGGTGGACCAAATTGCTGTTGGCGTCTTCGTCGACAGCGACAACCGTCATCGCAAGCCGGTCTATGCGGAAACGGTGATCGTCAAGGCGCGCATCGAAGAGAAGATCAGCACGGTTCGAAGCGCAGACGGAACGCTGCGAAAGGTCAACACCGTCATCACGACGATGCAGCCGATCAACTATCGCGACCGGGTGTGGATGGCCCCATTCGTATCAAACAACTCTCGGCGAATTTTCCCCGAGGATTTTGAGTTCGTCGACGCCGACGCCAAGACGCCTGTGCTTGTTGCAAATGCTCGAAAGATGCGCGGCAACGGTGGGCACTTCGAAGTGTGGTTCTAAGTGTCGTCGTTGAAGTTGAAACTCAAACTCGAAGGCGAGAAAGAGATGCAGGCCGAGCTAAAGCGTCTCGCCAAGGCATACCCGGAAGCCGCCAACCTCGCCGTGTTTCGCGAAGCGTACCTCGTGTTCAACAAAGCGCAGGTGTTGACGCCGGTCGACACCAACAACCTGCGTGGCACGGCTCACGTCGAGACGAAGGAAAGCCCATCCGGTGGAACCGCCGAGATCCTTTACGACGCGAACTATGCGGCGTTCGTGCATGAAGCGCCGCCGTCGACGAAGTTCCGCGCGCCAGGCACGCAGTCTAAATTCCTCGAACAACCAGTGAACGAAGCGATCCCAGGAATGGCAAAACGGATGGCCGAGTACATCAAGAACAAGGTCGGTGTGAAGTGAGCAGCGCTGCCGATGAAGTCGCGGACTACCTCGACCAAAACATGATCGAGCTTTTTGATGGGACAAATCTTTTTGTCGGTGATCCATCGAATGAAGTCGCCGACGGAATTTCCGCTTTTCGCGTCACCGTTTCAAACACGGGTGGCATTGGCTCCATCCCGTTTGTCGACGGTGGAAGCCGAAATCGCATCGATCGTCTCGGCGTCATGATTCGCATCCGCGGCGACAAAAACGACTCGTGGACGGCAGAAATCGCAGCCGAGCGCATCGTCAATTTGCTCTCGTTCAAATCCTTCGGCTCGTTCTTTGAGTGCGTCGTGACAAATGGATCGTTCAATCGGCTCGGCGTCGACGGCGACGGATACCCGATGTTCTCGATCAACATCATCGTCCATCGTGCAACTCCCGGAACGTCGCTGCCGTTGCTCCGTTACTGGTTCGGACCTCCACCTGTCTCCTACGATCTCGCGTGGTTCAACAGCACGATCGGCATCATGGAATCGGCGTCGCGCTACTGCGTCTTCAGCCTTTCCGACGCCGCGCCAGGCAACAGCATCTTCTTCATTTGTCCGCAGGTCTACGGACGCCCTGTCTTTCGCGGCAGCGACACCGAGGACGTCTACAACGGATTTGAGACGGCTTACATCACCGTCGACGGCGTCATTTGGAACATTTGGAAGCTCAACGACAACGCACCACTCCCGAACACTGACCTCTTGAGGATTCAATGAACAACCCGGCCGAAATTTCTCCCGATCAGGTGCTCAAGATCGCCGCCGAGCTCGAGGCCTTGGCTGGCGACCGCACAGCCAACTTGCCGTTCTTGCCGAACGACATCCGCGCTCTTGTGGCCTGGATTCGCGCCAAAGCGGCCGACAACAGCGCCGAGGCTGCCTATGTGGCCCTTGTGTGCGCCGCCCTCACGCCCGCGCACAAGCTGGCTCAGAGCCGCAAGGGCAACATTCCGCAGGAGCCGCTGGTCGCCATGCTCGCGGTGCGCATCGCGCAGGCCACGATCAACGAGATGAACAACCCGACACCGGCGAACCTGAAGGAGCCCATCTGCGAGCGCCTGCCGCCGCCACCGCCATCGCCGGGGGTTTGATGATCACTCCAATCGACGTCGCACTCTCGCAGCTTGGGGTGCGCGAGCTGACCAACAAGAACGACGGTGTCCCCGCTGAGCGGTACGCAGGCGGTCGCCAGGAACCGTGGTGCTCGCACTTCGTCCTCTGGTGCTTCCAAATGTGCGGCTTCATGTTTCCCGGCTGGGTGCAGCCGACGCCGAAGCGCATAAACCCGCTCGCGCACGTGAAGACTTTCCACATGCGCCTCACAAAAGAAGGCTACATCGTCGACCACGTGGACGCTGGTGAAAACGACATCGTGATCTTCAACAGTCGTGGCGACAGCGACGCCGGAACCGGATGGCACATCGGCATCGTCAAAGAGGTCGTCGGCGGCATGGTTCACACGGTCGAAGGGAACTCGTCAAACGGAGTTCACGAGCGCGCGTATCCGCTCACCGACAAGCGAATTGTGGCGTTCGCGCGGCACCCAGGATTGCGGGACAACCGGTTGCTCGGCTAACATAGCTCCACCGAGATTCAGCAAGACTGAACCGACGGCTGTCCTTCCCCCTTCTGCTTAAGCAAACGGGGACACAGACCGTCGACGTCGTGTGTCCCGAATGGAGCACACAATGCCACGTACAGTGATTCCCGTGACGACGATTTCTCAGTTCAGCGCCGGTGTCGGCGGCGCTTCTCAGCTCGCAGGCGTTGCGGCTGATTCCGCCAACGACCACGAGATGTTGAACGACGGCCGCACGTTTTTGCTCTTCCAAAACACGGTGGCTGGCGCGACGTCAGCGACGATCGTTTCGGTTCCAGATGAGTACGGTCGTCTTGGCGACATCACCGTGACCATCCCGGCCTACGACTCCGTGTCGCGGAACTCTTTGGTTGCGGCTGGCCCATTCCGCGTGCCGCATTTCAACCAAAACGGCGGCAGCAAACTGAACGTCGACTTGGCTGGCGCGGCAACCACGTTCCTCTTGGGTTTCAAACCGGCGTTGATGTAGTCGACGTCGTCGACTCAACACACACCATAACTTTGGAGGTTTGAAATGGATTGCACACTTGGTCGACTCGGTCGAATTGCGGTCAGCGCCGACGGCGGCGCTACCTGGATCGACGTCGGCTCCCTTTTGGACGGCACGGCAGACTTCTCCGTCGAGACGATCGACTGCACGAACCACGATTCTGACGGCATTCGCCAGCAGCATCCGTCGTTTCGTTCGCTCTCGATCGACTTGACGGCGAACTACGTCGACGCCGATCCAGGTCAAAAAATCATCCTGGATGCGATGTCGGCGTCAACCGAAATCGGCGTTCGCTGGCGCAACTTGACAGGCGTCGGCAAGCGCGAAATCGGTGGCCGCTGCTTCCCAAATGCCTTGAACCTGACGATGCCGAACGAAGACAAGGCAGAGTTCGGCGCGACGTTGACCGTGAACGCGTTCGTCGTCGGCATCCAGTCCTAGCTCTTGATGCAGTTTGGTTTCCATCCTTTTCCGAACTGTGTTAGGTTTGCGCCCGTCGAGAAATCGGCGGGCGTATTTTTAACGCCACCCAAAGGAGAGACACATGGCGAATCTTGAGCGCGGCGAGGTTGATATTTTCATCGGTGGAAAGGTCCGTCGATTCATCATGCGAAACGGCGCGATCCGTCGTTACGAGCAGCTGTCAGACGAGACGCTGATCAAGCTGATGAAACGCATTCAGCACACGCAGACGATGACGATGACCGAGGTGTGTCACCTCATCGAAGCAGGGCTCGTTCACACGCGCGACAAGACGATCGACGCAGACACCGTCGACGAGTGGATCGACAACCTGCCGACGCTCGACCCGCCTGAGCCAGGCGAGGACAACTTCAAGACGCTGGTCGCGAAACTGATGGAGGCAGTGGCCAGCGGCGCTCCAGGTAAACTCACAAAAAAAGAGACGCCCGAGGAGAAGAAGGAGGAGCAGCCGACGGCGAGCCCACAACCGACGGCTCCGGCGACGACGACAAGCGAGACGATGCTCTAAGCGATTGGGACCGCTACCGCATGGCTTTCATAGCGATGGGTGGCGATCCTCGGGAGTTCTGGGATCTGACAATGGACGAGACGCTGGCGTATTGTGAGGCGTACTCAGAGCGAGAGAACAACGAGTGGACGAGGACGGCTTGGATCGTGATGTACATCGGCGCGTTCGCCGGTGCGAAGCCAAAGATGACCGTCGACAAGCTGCTTGGTAGGAAACCGAAACGCAAGGACGACAAGAAGATTGCCGAAGAAGCCGAATCCTTCATGTCGAAGTTGCAGATCGAGTCCGGCGACAAGGGTCCAACCGGAGGCGCAGAACGAGTGAACTGGGTCCGTCAGAAAATGAAAGAGCGACAAGCCGCAATTGCCGCCAAAGAAAAAGCCGAAGCTGAGAAAAAGAAGAGGGCGAAATGACCAGCACTGTCGTCGGAAACTTGAAGGCAGTCTTCAGCGTCGACAGTGTGGCGTTGAAGACCGGATTCAAAGAGGCTGAAAAGGCGACATCTGGTTTTGCAGCAGCGCTCGGCGCGATCGGGCTCGGGGCGCTGACGAGCAAGTTCCTCAACGTGTCAGATTCGCTGGCCGAGTTTCGTGGCGACATCAAGCGCACGTTCGGCCAGGGCGCACCGCAGATCGAAGCGTTCGTCAAAGACGCCGTCACGTCTCTCGGCATTGCTGAAAGCGAACTCAGCAAGGTCGCGATTCGGTTCGGCGGCGTCTTTTCCTCGTTCGGTCTCACTGATTCACAGTCGGCAGATCTTGCAAAAAACTTCTCGACGATTGCCGCCAACATCTCCGCGTCATTCGCGGACATCAGCATCGAAGACGCGTCGGCGAAGCTGCAGGCCGGTCTGCGCGGCAGCGAAAAAGCACTCCAGCAGTTCGGCATCAGCGTCAGCGAGGAAACGATCGCCGCCGAGGCATTCAGCATGGGGCTCGGCCGCAATGTGGCTGCGCTGACCGACCAGCAAAAAGCGCTGGCGACGGCGAGCGCGATTCAAAAGCAGGCGAACAAGTTCACCGGCGAGGCGATCGCCGACTTGAACACGTACGAAGGTGCGACAAAGAAGCTCGGCGCGGTGACAGAACAACTCGCCGGGCAGTTCGGTGACGTGCTGAAGCCAGCGGCGATCGCAGTGGCCAACTCCATCTCGGACCTCGTGCGCGCGCTGTCGACGATGCCGGACATCATGAAGATCGTCGTCGCAACGGCCATTGCCGGTGGCGCTGCGTTCTTGGCCCTCAATAGCGCACTCGCTGCGGTCGGCATCTCGATCACGACCGTGGCCGCGCTGGCGGCGGCGTTCACCGTCGCCTACCAGGCCGTCGGTCGGTTTTATGCGCTCCTCACCGACTCCGACTTCATTGGACCGATCGACGCAATCGCTGCGGCAGTGAAGGACATTGCCGACGGTGCGACCTCAGGGTTCACGGTGTTCATGAACCTGATCGGCGGATTGCTGACTGGCATCGTCGACTTCATCGAGGCGATCACCGGCATTCAAGGGCTCGGCGACAAGATGCGAAAGACCTTCGGCGACATCGCTGAGGGTTTGGGCGACGCCGACTTCCGCAAGAAGCAGGACGAGCTTAAGGGTGCCGTCGAGGGCAGCGCTGCCGCTGTTCAAGACTTTGGCATGGAACTCAACATCACCGCCGAAGACATGCAAAAGTACCGCGACAATGTCGCCAAGGCAGTTGCAGCCAACAAGGAGCTGGACGACGCGCTCTCGTCGATCTCGGAATCCGCCGTGCGGTCGCGCGCGGAGCTGACCGATGGTGCTGGTGCTGGCGACCTCGAGGCCGCGTATCAACGCGCAGCAAAAGAGCTGCAAGGCCTCTACGACAAGCAAGCCAAAGCAGGAAAGACCGGCATCGCCGAAGGACAGATCCAAAACATCGGCCTCACGCTTGAGCTCGAGCTCAAGAAAATCCTCATGTCGTCGGCTGGCGCTGAGAACTTCCCGAAGCTCCTCGCCAATGCAGCTTTGATCCTCGAAGCCTTTTCGCAAAAAACGCTCGACGCGTCGGAGGCCGTGGATGCTGATGCTGCAGTCAAGTTCGCCAAGCGTCTCGAAGAAGCCGAGAAAATCGTCGACGCTGCCGAGCAAAAAAAGGAGCAAGCAGCCAACGAGCTTGCCGAAGCCGCCGAGCGCAATGCGTCAATTTTCGAAGCCGCTGCTCAGCGGTCGCGCGACGCATTCGATGAGTTCGTCGGCGCGCTCAGCAACGCGGCAAGCTCAATCGGAGGGACGGTGGCGAGCGTCCTGTCGCAATCCGGCGATGGGCCGATCAGCCTTCAGGCGGGTGCGGTTGGCAGTGCTGCCGGTGGCGCTGCAGGCGCGGCTGCGGGCCTTGCGATTGGCCTCCCTCCGCAGGTCGGCGGCCAGGTCGGAAGCGCACTGGGGGGCATCGTGGGCAGCGCAGCCGAGGCAAGCGGGGCTTTGAGCGAGGTGTCCGCCGCGGTCAGCCGATCGATCAATGCGATCCAGAAGGGCGTCGGGTCCATTTTGGGCGCGCTGGCCCCGGTGATCCAGATGGCCGCCGTCAACTTCAGCAGCGTCATCGGCGTCATTTCCGACGTCCTCGTTGCCGTTTCGCCGGTCTTCACGGCCTTGGTCGGCGTTCTGAAGCCGTTCATGAGCATCATCACGTCGCTGATCATGCCGATCTTCAAGTCGCTGGCACCGTTGATCGCTTCCGTCGTTGCAGTCATGGAGCCGCTCACGCCGGTGCTGATCGCCTTGTTCGCTCCGATTCTTGGGCTCGTGCTCGTGCTTGAGGAGTTCAAGGTCATCACGACGGCTTTGAACTTCGTGGCGAAGGGTCTGGCGTCTGGCTTGGCGTTCTTGTCGGCGGCATTTCAGTTCGCGTCGTTCGGCATCAACAAGGCGATGGAGTTCTTGATTCGCGGGATCGGCGAGTTTGTGAAGTCGATCCCAGGCCTCGAAGACATCGGCAAAAGCATCGTCAAGCAGGCTGATGGGTTTGGCCGATCTGCTGACGACGCATGGGACGCGGCAATGGAAAGCGTTCGTCGCGGCGGCGAGTTGGCAGGTGAAGCGATCGGGATCTACGCACCTGATGCTGGCGGCAACGGTAAGGCACGCATCAAGGCCGCGCAAGAACGAGCGCGAAAGGAGCGACGCGACGCACTGCGAGAAGAACTCAAAGAAGACCAGCGCAACAAGATCAACGATCACCTTTCCGAATCGGGGACATCGGCGGCGAACGCCCTTGACAAGCTCAGCGAGTCCGTCGGCAATGCGACGCAGGATTTCAAAGCCGAGGCGTTCCGATTCGGTGCGGCCGATGCGCTCAATGGCGCGTCTCCGCCTGGCGCGCGCAACCCGGCGCTGTTTGGCGCGCAGCAGATCGCGACTCCCGCTGGCATCTTCATCGACACCGTGAACGTCACCGCTGGCAACATGGAGGAGTTCCAACGCTCGATCGAACGTGCAAACAAGCGCAGCAACTTTGTTCGCACTGGCACCACAGAAAAAGGCGGCAAATACTTCGGCCGCGGAGAGTCGCAGTAATGCCATTTCTTGTGATCGACGGCGTCACGGTGCCGGTCAAAGACGGAAGCGCACGACGCAAAATCACGCGCAAGGGACGGACGTCGCGATCGATCCTCGGCGTGATGCGCGACGGTGGACGCAACGGTCGGCTGTCGATCTCGTCGGAAACAGTGTGCCTCGACAACGCAGAGTCGCTCGCCGTGATGAACCTGATCCTTGGCTACGGCCACGTCGGCAGCTTCGATGGCGAGCTGAACCTATCGTCGTCGGCAAACCCAGATGTCGGCGGTGGCGCGCACCTCGCAATTGGCCAGGGATGGTCCGGCGACGCGTTGGCCGTGCGCAGCGGTTCGTCGATCTCGTGGTCGCTGCAGCTTGGCGACGAGTGGACGGTGTTTGTGCGTCGGCGCGACGCGACCTCCGGCATTTGGCAGCGATTGGTCCTGCGCAGCGACGGCCAGCAGTGGTTGAACGAGGTCAACTCGATCGCCGGTGTGGCCAACTGCATGACCGTTGCGTCCGGCGCGGTGACGCTGCGCGGCGCGACGCTCGCGAATGTGAGCGAGGAGTCGTTGTACGACGAGTTGGTCGCTTTGCCGTGGTTTTGCCCAGACAGCATTCTCACGCAGATTTCCGCTTGCGAGCAGACGCATTCGCCGATGCCACTCGTGAAAGCGCACGGCGACGTGCTCGAGTATCCGATCGGCATGATCGCTCGCGGCTTCATCAGCGACGCTGCGACCGTCCAACGTGGTCAAATGCGCAGCGCACGCAACTTCACGGTGCACACGCAAGACAAAAACTGGATCAACAACGGCGTCGATTTGTCGTTCGGACTCGACGAAGATCGCGCGCAGACCAGCGCGGCGAACTCGACGACGGCACCGGCGATCTACATGCCGCTGAACAGCCGCACGCGCGCGGCAAACTTCTCGACCGTCCGCGACGTCGTCGCCGCCACGGCAAATGCAAGTCGCATTGGCACCGGCGCGATCGCCGCAACCGGCCCGGCGAACGAGATCGACGGCGCAATCTCGCTTGCCAGTACGCACTACAACCTCGCTGATTCGGCGGCCATGTCATCGGCGGCTGGCGCTGCCGGTGTGTTCACTGCGATGATTTGGCTGCGTCCCACGGTGACGTCCGGGCAGTTCTACGGGAAGGACGACGGCACGCTGCGCGAGTGGAATCTCACGATGGCCGCTGGCGTCTGTTCGATGCGCGTTTATGGCAACGCCGCTGGCACGATTTACAAAACCTACACCTTCACCGCTCCAGCGCTTGCATTGAACACGTGGAACTGCATCTGCGTGTCGTTCGCGAACAACAGCGGCACGCCGACGATCTTGTCGCAATTGAACGGCGAGCCATGCACGCAGACGCTCATCACCACCGGCGCGTACTCGGCGATTCAGGACACCGCAGCGCCGCTGGCATTCGGTGACGTCGGACTCGCCGCTGGATCGGCTGCGCCTGTCGCTGGGTCGTACGCGCATGTGTGCTATTTCTCGTCGGCGTTGACGCACGCGCAGATGCGTCGAGCCTATTTGACGACCAAGCGCATGATGAACGTGAGGCGCGCATGAGCTATCTCCGAATCAACGGCGTGGAAATTCCGGTTGCCGCTGGGCAGTCCGGCTTCAACGTCGTCATCATCGACGGAGATCGCACCACGCAGAACAACCGCCAGGTGATTCGTCGTCGTCGAGCGCGCAACGATTGGGACTTCACGACGACGAAGGTTCCGCCGCGTGAGGCCGACTTCATCGAGGCGTTGGTCAGTGGCCAAGGTCATCGTGCCTCGTTCGACGTCGACCTTTGGACGACACGTGGCCGCACGCCTTTGAGCAGCTCCGGTGCAGGAATCACCAACGTTTCTCCGCCGCCTCGATTCGGCGCGAACCGGTTAATTTTGGCTGGCGGTTCTCCGTCCGTGGTTTGGGACTTCAACGCACCAGCGGAGTCGTCGGCGTTTTTGAGCGATCGCTGGTTCTTGCAATGCTGGCGATCGTCCGGCACGACGCTGGCAAGCTGGAACTTTTGGCAGGCGCGCAGCGACGGCGCGTTGTTTTTGAACGGCGTTCGCGACGACACTCTCGACTCGACGTGGTTTTCCGTGGCCGAAGGCAAGCTCACCATCCGGCCAGGAACGTCGCCAGCGTGTGTGGCTGTCGACGACTTGTCGATCATCTTCGCAGAGCCGTCTGACGAGCAAGCGATCATGGCTGCGCAGTGGCAGATGGACGACCACGCGTGGTCCGACATGCCGCACGTGACCGCCGATGGGGATTTTTGCGAGCGCGTCGGAACCTACACGCCGACTTGCGAGGCCGAGCAGTCGATCGGGCAGTTCTCGCTCGGTGCCGCGTGGGCTGCTGGCGTGTCGTGGCGCAACAACACGCGCGCCGTGCAGTTCAGCCTCTCGCCGCGCGACGCATTGCCGACGTCGATCATCCGAAAGCCGTCGCTGTGGCTCACGATGAACTCGCCGAGCAACTTTTCGTCGAGCATTCCGGTCGACGCCGCGACGCCGGTGCACACGACGGCAAACCTCAACGTGCCAACGATCGAAGCCGATGGACAAGTCGGCACTGCGATCCGGTTTGTGAACGCCGCCGTCACCGCGTCGCCGTCGACAGACTTTGATCGCAGCGAGGCGTTGCCGTTCTCTGGCTGCGCTTGGATCTGGCCAACAGCGCCGGTGTCTGGGTCAACGCGATCGACAATCATCGGCAAGACGCGTCCCGGATTCAACGCCGGTTGGTCGATGGACATCGAGACGAACGCCAACGGCACGCTCGCGAGCCTCCGCGCCGACGTCACGAACGCGGCTGGAACGGCTGGCCGGTTCGCGCGCACTGCGGCGGCGGCGCTTCTCACGTATGGATGGAACCATGTCGCCTGGGTTTACGACGGGTCGTCTTCGGCGGCCGGTTGGGCGTTTTACATCAACGGCGAGCGATACGCGTCGTCGATCATCACCGACACCGCACCTGGATCGCTGGTGAGCGTGATCTTGCCGACCTTCGGGCGCTCGGACAACGTCGGTGGTTCGCGTCAGTTCATCGGCGCTACGGATGAAGCTGGCTGGTGGCCCGTCGAATTGACGCAAGCGGAAGTGCGTGAGATTTACCGCCTCGGCGCGCTTCAGCGCGGAATCATGTGGGGTGCATAAATGCGGATGCCAAGAAACGGTCGCGGGTTGCACCCGAAGATCGACTCGAACACGTTGTCCGCATGGCACTTTGACGAGACGTCGACGACGATCACCTACGACAAGGTCAACAGCAACCGCAACCTTGCAGCCGTCGGCGCGCTCGCGCTGCCGTCGGTGACGACCGGCCGCGTCGGCAATGCGTTTGCGTTCAACGGTTCGTCGCAGATCATTGGTCGATCGATCACAACGAGCGCAGATCAAAACCTTGGCATCGGCGAGTGCACGCTTGCCATTGCCTTTCGATTGACGGATGCGCCGTTCGACGAACAAGGCGTCTTGTTCCGCATCGGCGGCCCGACGAATCTTGAGACGATTGCATTCAATGAGATCTTTTGCGCGCGCATCACGCGCGGTCCATTGAGCACGGATGCACCGTTTTTGAACTTCCGATGGGAATCAGGCGCAGGTGTGGACCAGCCATCAACAGATGGTGCATCGCTTACGACTGTGCCTTTGTTGGTTGGGCAAACCTACGTCGCCCACTTCATCAAAAAAACCAACGGCGCAAACTTCGACATGATCATCGCCGTCAACGGACGAGTTTCAACCGTCGCAACAGCGCTGCCGCAAACCACACCTGGAAGCGCAGACCTCGGTGGAACGAACCGGATTTTGTTCGGCGCATGCATCAATGCGACGCCAGCGATCATCGACCCAGCGCCGGTTCAAATTTGCTCGGCGTTGTTCTCAAACCGCGCCTACACAGAGAACGAGTGTGCCGAGGACTTTCGCCGCGTTGCTGGATACGCTTTGCCGACTTCGCTCCATGCGCGTGCGTACTTGGCAAACCAGTCCGACGTCATGATCAACGTCTGCGATCCAGCGCTCGTGCAAGACGATTTGCTCGAAGCGCTGTCGATTTCAGACTCGACCGATTCGCCATGTGTGTCTTCGACGATGCGCCTTTCTCGGCTCGTCGGCGATTTATCTCTCGGCATGCAGCGCGGCGACTCTAAGCTGAACAACCCAACGCAAGCGGCATCCTTCACGCCGTTCTTGGATGCGTTTCGGCGCTTCGACATCGAGATCGCTCGCGTGCCGCATTGGCTCTTGCCGGTGTCGACGGATTGGTGGTTGAAACAACGCGGCCGAACAGATGGCGTGCGTGAAGAAGACGAATCCATCAGCGTGCGCGGGCGTGATCAAGGCGGATACCTCGTCGACAAATACATCAGCGACTTGATCGTCTACCCGAAGACATTCGGCGGCGGCGGTTGCGGCGGAAGCGCACAGGCGCGCGAAATCGTGATCGAGGAA
>ERZ650308.157-NODE-157-length-38421-cov-6.486785_pt1 | contig 38421 bp, 45 predicted proteins | sample MGYA00376244_ERZ650308 | MGnify/ENA primary metagenome ERZ650308 (study PRJEB26733, sample SAMN07839295) | wastewater metagenome | biome: small river; feature: stream; material: water | place: USA: North Carolina | collected 2016-04-26 ... | reverse complement strand
CCCGATTAAGGTAGCGCGTCCCAAAGAGGAGACACCCAAGGAAAATCAACGCACCTGTCCATATCAGTCACCCGCAGTCCCCAAGTGCGTCCGGTCATTGTAGACACCCAACATGGAATAACGAGCCTTAGTCAACTAGGCACCCATAAAATATTCGCGCGCCAAATCAAATAATCCACCCTCGATGCTGAAGCGCGCCTAGTAGGTGTCAGTCCCCCGAAACGTGCCCGCGAGCCATAGAATTTACAGCAACCCAAAACAAGGAAGCGCGCCAGATAAGTTAAGACCACCCCGATGCTAGAGCGCGCCACGTCTAATCAGTCACCCATTCAATGCCAGCGCATCTTGTGCCCTTAGCCACCCGAAAACGAAAAGTGTGTCATTAAAACTCAGACAACCCAATGCATAGAACGTGCCGGAATCATAGAGCCATCCTTAAACAGATCGCGAGTCATAGTAGAATAGACACCCGTAATGCAGCAACGCGCCATATAAATACCAGACACTGCGCAGCGCACCCCAGACCTCAAGACACCCGCGAGATTTTAGTGAGCCCTTGGTACCCAGTCACCCACAAACCAAATGCGCACCCCGATGCCCGAGACACCCCAAAAGGAGAAAGTGAGACATTCAACCTGAGGCCCCCGCTTGTGCTCAACCGCGTCAGACCATGTAGCCACCCATATTACAGCAGCGTGTCATAACGTAGTAGACACCCCATTCAGGATAGCGCGCCTCGCACCTCAAGCCATCCTAGAAGGACTAGCGCGCATGTACATCCAGACACCCCAGGACCGCACTCGTGCCATCTTCGTGAAGCCTCCCAATATTGTTCAGCGCGTCATATCGCATAAGACACCCGTTGATCTTTAACGCGCCATCTCAGTCCAGACACCCAGCCTTGTTCAGCGCGTCAAGTATGCACAGACACCCCGGAGATCAGACCGCACCACCTCTAATTAGCCGCCCATTTCTATTCAGTGCGCCGGACCACATAAGACACCCCGAGCGATCAAACGCGCCAAAATACATCAGCCACCCTCTACGCGAGAGCGCGTCACGGAACTTGAAGCAACCATTTAATTCCAGCGAACCAGAGAAGCGGAGACACCCGCAAGATATCAGTGCGACAGGAACATATAGACACCCATTGACCGTAAACGATCCCTATGTGTAAAGACATCCGATGAAAGCTAGCGGGCCACTCCCACCAGAGACACCCCATGAAAGCTAGCGGGCCAGCCAGATAAAGGCACCCGTGACGGAGACGCACGCCATCCGAGATTAGACACCCACCTCTATAAAGCGCGCCACAACCGATCAGACCACCAGTCGTAGTACACGACAGCATGCCCGGCGCAGGTCGGGCATGCTGTTCTTTTTTAGCCATCGTAACCTTGCCCGCGACACCGGCGTCGGTTACGCTTTAGGGTCATGCTCGCCCACAACCCTAAATCCTCCAGCATCACCGGCCTCCTCGGCAAAGGTCTGAGCGCACTCGGCCGCGGCGCCCGCTACACCGCCAAGGTCCCTGCAGGGCAGCCATTCTTCAACACCCCAGGGCAAAGCGCTGGACGTGTGGCGCGCATGCTGTTCAACCCATACCTGGGCAAGTATGGCAATGCCATCAAAGGCACCGCGCTTCTGACCACCCTGGCGCCGCCAGCCATCGCAGGCTACAACGGGGTACAATCGGTACGCGCTGACATCCAGAAAGGTCTGGAGAAAGCCACCGCCACCGGCCTGCCCGTCGACCAGATACCCGCGGGCACATGGGCAAAGCAGCTCATCCATAATCCCATTCCGTGGGCGTGGCGTGCGCTGACGCGCTCAGACAAGCCTCCACTGGAGCGGTTCGCCGACCAGCAGACCTGGCAGGCCATGAAGAACAAGACGATGCAAGGGCTGCACGACTGGGTGCCATTTAAGGGACGCTTTGGCGATTACCTCAATCTCGCAGTACGCCCGGGAGTGATGGGTGTGCGTGTAGTGGCTGACCGCGCTGGCTGGCTGCCCAACCCACAAACGGTGGATCCGCTGCAGGCCATGCGTGATCTTCTCGCCACCATCCAAACACCAGGACAATGATCCCGCGCTCTTCCATCCCGACGGCTAAGTCGGCCTCCACCGGCTGGGGTAACAAACAGCAGCCAACTTTCCTGCGCGGTGTGGACTCCGGCAATTCGTTGGCTGTGCCCGTCACACCGCCCGCGCCAAGGGGTAACAATTGGAAGACTCCACCGCCCGCATCAGGCTCCGACTGGCGCACCAACACTGCGCCGTCGCCTTACAAACTGCGCACTGGCGCATTCGAACCGGCTGTACCTACACAACTTCCCGCGACGGGGATCCCCCTGGCATCGAAGCTAGCGTCAATGATCGACAAGGATCTACGCGCTGCTATCGCGCAGGCGGATGCTGACACGGCGACGCCAACAGATGCGCAGCGGGAGAGTGGCAATTATAAAAAGGGCAAGTTCACCTGGAATGGTATCGGCATCACCATCGAGACCGCCAAAGGTCAGAAGCGCACCGGCGTAAACAAAGCCACCAAGCAGCCGTGGAGTGTCACACTTAAAAACAGCTACGGCTATATCCGCGGCACTGACAGCGCCGAGCCTGGCGATCAGATGGATGTGTTCGTTGGCACAACACCGGAGAGCGAAATCGTTTACGTGGTGGACCAGAACAAGCAGGATGGTAAAACCTTCGACGAGCACAAGTGCGTGATCGGTGCGACATCCGCCGCGCAAGCCAAGCAGCTTTACCACGACAACTACAACAAGGGCTGGAGCGGCTTCCGTAACATCATCGCGCTGACCGTGCCGCAGTTTAAGAACTGGCTGAAGTCAGGCGACATGACCAAACCGTTGTGCGGGCAGGAGTTCGCCAAGTTCCATAAGACTGCAGGCATGCTGACGGACCTGAAGACCAAGGCTGAAGGCCTGGCAGGTCGGGTGCTGGATCCCGTCAAACGCTACGTATCCAATCTCCCGGACCTTTACACCTACGACAAACGGCACGTAGTGAATGCCATCAAGTACTTGCCCAAGGCGCACGAGCTAGGGGTTCAGGATGTGCAGCAGAAAGATCCGAACGCGGGCTATATCAACAGCGTCACCGACAACTTGCGGCGTGAGCTATTCCGCCGTGGGCTGGGCGTGCACCGTCCTGGGGCGGCTGATTTGTTTCAACCCGCAGCGAATGGAACGCTACAGCTCTCCAACTCCTTGTCCCCGCAGCAAAAGCTGGATCCGAATGTTGCCTCTCCGCTACTGGGCTGGCTTATCGAGTCCAAGTTTAATAAGCACCCAGTTTACGATGCAGCACGCTCTGCGGTAAACGACGGGATCTCTCGTGCGGGTGGGCCGTCAGTGCGCATTCCTACGGCCTCCAGCGTGTTGGGTAACTACAGCATGCAGTACAAAGGCAACGGCATCTTCAACGTGCGGGACAAATGGGACGTGGGACTCAACCCCGGCGACAAAGGATTGCTGCAAGGCCAAGGCGTGGTGGGGCTGGCACGCCGTGCGCTGGACTCCGTTATGAAGCCCGCCGTGTTCGATCAGGACTTCCAGCAGATGCGGGATGGATCTATCGCGCCGTTGTCTGCATCCACGATAAAAGGCTCCAGCGCTGTAAAAGTCGCCGTAGACTGGGCTGCGCTTGGACAGAAGGTGCGTGAGCAGATGCCTGGCTTCCACGGCTGGGACACGCTGGCCGGTGTCACCTTGGCCGCCGTCCCCACCTATGCTATGTCCGCGACCTCAAACAGCAAGCGCACCCGCAACAACCGGTGGCGCAACACGCTGCTCGCCGCAGCCGGTGGTGGACTGGCAGCAAACGTCGTGGGCGACCGCGCCCGCCGCTACATCACCAATCTTCCCGGCGCCTTTGGCTATGAGACCAGCTCCATGACCGGTCCTGCCATGCGTGCCGGGCTTAAGGGTGTGTGGGACGGTGCTGTGCTGGACAAGCCGATCCTGCCGGTGAAAGGAGAGCAGGCATTCAACGCCGAGCATCCAGATCAATGGCTGCCTGAGGCACTGCCCCGCCGTGAACTTCTGCGCCGTGCGCTGGGGGTGCACGCACCGACGGACAAAGACTTCTTCGCCTCCACCGGCACCACCGCGCACAAAGGTGTGGCACATGATCGTCTGGAGTTCCACCCACGCATGTTCAAGGCTCCCGGTTCCAACGAGCTGAACAAGGAAGGCGAGCAGCTGTTTGAGCAGTCGGTCCAGCCTGAGGGCTGGGCAGCGATGAACAAGATCCTGCAGGGTGTCGACACCAACGCTGAAGAGAAGTCGCACTTTGACGGGCGCAGTATTGGCTCGTCAATTTTTGGCAACCTGCCGATGCAGAACATTGGCGACTCCCGTCAGATGCGTGATGTGTGGGATTTCGACTGGAGTCCTCAGGACGCTGCTCATTTCAAACAGATCGCAGGTACGGCCTGGCGTCGTCCGTCATCGCTGCTTGAGCCGTTCTCCAATGCAGAAGCCAAGGACGAACTGTTGCGCACTGCGGGTGACAAGGTGGTAAAAAACACTGACGTGCTTAAATCATTGCTCGCCCGCAAGCTCCTCAACAACGTGCTGGTTAAAAGCGCACCAGTGTTCGAGCAAAATTTTGTGCAGTCTTTTGATCCGCATGCGGACATCACCACCGCATCTGACACGCCGAAGCTGTTCCGCTCGCCTACCATCGCGACACCAAACGATACCAACATCGGGAAAGGCATTGCCGCAGGTGCAGGCGTCATTGGTGCCGGCGGCCTGCTCGACTGGATGTTGCGCCGTAATCCTCCTCCACGTAAAATAAAACGCCGCCCCCACCCCTCTTCAAAATGAAATCCCCCATCACACGATTTGCCGCCAAGTTTGCGGCCGACACCAACCTCGGCCGTGCGGGTGAAGACCTGCTGGATTTGACCAATGCAGCCACCGGACACCTGACACGCACCGGCTTCATAGACGAGGCCAAGAAGCAGATGCTGCGCCGTCTGGTCCTGGGTGCTGGTGGTGGTGCCGTTGGTGGTGCAGGTATCGGCGCGCTGATCCACACCATGCGCGTTAAAAAACGCAACGAGGAGGATCAACCATCCCTGCTCGGCGACACCTTGCGTGGTGGCGCGGCCGGCGGTGTGCTGGGCACTATCGGCGGCGGGCTGGCCGCAGTCGACGCACCGCGGGAGCTGTGGAATACGCGGACGCTGCAGGGCAAAGCGAAACCAGTAACGCGCGGGGATATGTGGAATGCCCTCGTGCTCGATGGCAACGGACCACCGCTCTTTAAATAATCATTCAGCAGTTCGCCCAGCACGCGTGACGGGTTGACCCACATGATCGCTGCCCGTAACTTTGCTGCAAAACATGGACCCGAACATCCCTCCACCGACAAACCTCGCATGGCAGCAGGCCATCTATCTGGCTGTGTCTCTGGGTCTTGGCGCCATCAGCGCGCTGGCTGCCCTCCTAGGGTCTGAGCGCTCGCTGACCTGGCGCGTGGTCAGCGCATACCTGATCGCTGGTGGGCTGGCGTCTGTGGCCGTGGTGCTCTTGCTGGTTGAAAAGTACGGATTCTCGTATTTCCTTTGCGGTGCCGGCATCCTTGCCGGTTACAAGTCCTTCGACGTTCTGGCGCTGCTCTCTCTGGCCATCTCACAGCTCGCCAAGAAGTACATCACCAAAGACATCCCACCTTCCACGCCAAACCCCCCAAAGCCATGAGCCGTTATTTTATTTCCCGAACGCTTCACTGGGCTCTCATCCTCTTCAGCGTTTTCGCCAGTGGCTTATACGTCTACGAGCGGCATGAGGCGCGCGTCGCCGCAGAGCAATTCCAAATGGCGGTCCACAGCGCAGGGGCGGGACAGTGGTTCTGGGACATCGAGAAGAACGAGCTGCGCTGGGATGCGCGCATGTTCGAGCTCTTCCAGTGTGACAAGCAGAATTGGACATACCGCGACGGCGCCTGGGTGTGGCACGGCGGCGCGGATCAGCCGCCTGCTGAACCGCTGCTCAAGCTACTGCGCCCGGAGGATGTGCCGAGAGTCATGTCGGCTCTGCAGAAGGCCATCATGACGCACGGTGTGTATCAGGCGGTGTACCGTGTGCACGTGACAGCAGACAAAACAGCGGTGATCCGGGCCAGCGGGCAGGTGCATGGCGGTGGTCGCTACGTGACAGGTTTGTGTTTGGAGTTCGTGGGTGATGATGGGCGTTCACCGCAGACGCAATCCATGCATCAAGTGGGTGTGAACGCAGCGCTGTGGGCTGCAGATCCGCTGAACACTCCATGATCGTACCGTCGACATCAGAGGAAGACCTGCGTGTCGAACGCCCGCGTGATCGTCGCGCCTTGGTAGACGAAGCACGGGACAAGCACTACCAGGATGTCCCCTTCGGCACATCCGCTCTTATCGGTGGAGGCCTGGGCGCCATCATCCCGGTGGCGCTCTCTGCGCAAAAAGGTAAGGACATCAACTGGCATGAGACTGGTGGCAACGCTGCGCTGGCGGGCCTGTTGGGTGCTGTGAGTGGTGTGGGGGTGGAAGGTGTCAACCGGCTGCTCACGCGCACCGTGGGTCCCCACTTCAACCCGCGTGCCTGGCACCGGGATCAAGATCCGCACCGCTGGAACAGCCTGGTCCGCACTGCGCCGCTGGGTGTTTCACTGCTGGGCTCGAAGCTTCTGCTGCCCTACTTGTTGGATAAGAAGCAGGCTGCTGTGCCGCGCTCGTTGCTGAAACTTTTTGTACGCGTTGATCGCCATCCCGCCGCCGTGCTCGGTACGATGGGCGCAATGGGTGCAGGTGGCGCATACCTGATGAGTGGGCTTCCACCAGGCGATGATGCGGGCACGCAGTACATCGAGAGCGACAGTACCCCCGAGGAGCGACTGCAGCATTATCAGGAGATCAACGGACACGCACCCGCGGCACCAACAGCGTCCGATGTGGCGAAAGCACCAGTGACAGAAGCAAACCCGAGCGCAATCATCCCGGTGGCGACTGGCGCAATCGCAGGCTACGGCACTGGTACGCTGCTTAACCGTACACGCTGGATGCGCGCCCGCCCACGTCTGAGCAAGCTACTGCCATGGCTCACCACCGCCGCAGGTGCAGGTGTCGGCTACGGCGTGCACAAGTATCAGAGCAAGCAGGCCAATCGGTATCTCCGCGCGGCCGGCGAAGGTGCAACAGTGGGCGGAGCCGTGACAGCAGGTATGATGCTGAGCCAGTTTCTTCGCAATCCCGCCAACCGCAGGAGTGACGCCATTGTTCCTGGGCTGGGGCTGCTGTCGCTGGGAACTCTTCTTGGTGCTGGCACCGGCGCGGGAGTTGAGGCAATTTTACCAGCACCCGAAGAAGAATCCAAGCCCGCCGCACAATGACATCCCTCGAACCCCTTGCCATGCTGTTCCTGGCTGCACGCCAGCTCGCCCATAACGCACACCATCTCACAACCGGTGTCGCGTTCCACGAAGACCATGAGTTCTTCGGCGAGCTCTACGGCGTTTACCTCGATGCATACGACGGGCTGGTGGAGCGCATGCTGGGGCTGAAGCAGAAGGTGGATCTCACAAGCATTGCCGCCGACGCAGCTGCCAAGGTCAAAGCCTTGAAGGATGGCGACAAGGACGACACCACATTCTTCTACCGCCGGCTGGCTGCTACCGAGGAGAACCTGCGCGAAGCGATCACGCTGGTCTACAGCGACACATCGATCGGGACGCAGAACATGCTAGCTGCACTGGCCGACGAGTCCGAGGTTCGCAGCTACAAGATCGGGCGCCGCCTGATGTAAGTGGACAGAACTTGCGACATCGAAAGCGTCAATTCAGGGCAAAGTTAGGCGCAAGCGTCTGGACATCAGCGACTTAGGAGTCGCCTGAAGTGGACAAAACATGCGACACTTATCCGCCAAGTAGCATGCTTGACATGTGCGGTGGCTGGATAGGGTGAAGCACCCAGCCATGAAAACACTACGCACCGCCAATGCGCCCCTTTTACGTGCGGATGAGGACGATCTCATTCCGCAGGAACCCATCCGCGCCAAACCAGCGCAGGACCGCAAGAGCAAGCAGCACCCCGAGGGTGTAATCCGCGTTCGGATTGTTGCCACAGGTGTGACACCGCCCGAGCGGATCAAAGACCGACTAGGGCGCTTCGTGTCCTACGTATGCCGAGGGCATCACCGGCGGCGTGCCGCAGACTACACCCCAGGACAGCTGACGGATTACTGGCCTGCTTTCAAAGCCTTTGTGGACCCGCGTGGGGATCACACGCTGCAGTTGTCTGCGCGTCAGGTATACGATGAGCAGTCCTTCGTGCGCTACAACTACTGGCGGCGCACAGGTGACGCCATCTGCCAGTGGATCGGCGAAACGCCCAAATGCATCCGACCCTTTAAAAAGGAGAGCGCACAGTGAAACCCGAAGATCTCAAAGACTGCTCCGACGCGGAGCTCAACCTCAAGCTGGCCGAACTGCTCGGCACGGCGGACAAATGGTACATCCTGAAGCGTGGCTTGTATTACAGACCAGGCGGCAGCGGCTACACCGGACGACACGAAGAGGCATGGACAGTTTCCAAGGAGGAGGCCGTGAAGCACGAATACAAATGCGGCGACCCCATCGAATGGGTGAACATCGAACGTGCGCCAATCCCCCGCTACGCCAGCAGTCCGGAGCTGTGCTACGCCGCGGAGGGCACATTGAAGGCGGAGGAGTACACGGATCTCTCCGACCATGGCAGTTACTACTCGCAACAGATGCGCTACTCCTGCCATCTCGCCGCGCAGGTAGTGAACTGGGACGAACGTGTTGGCGGGGCGGTGCCGTACGCCAGGCTCTTTCCATTCATGCACGCTGCGACACGCAAGCGCGTCATTGCCCTGATCTGCACACTGACCAAGCCCAATGAAACTCCACCAACTCCTGACTTGGCCCTCCACGCCTGATAACGCGCTCTACCCGTGGTGGCGGATTGTGCTGAATGCACCGCTGGCGTTGCTGGCTGTGGTTATATTTGGCGCCATGGTCGCGTGCCTGGTGTTGTGGTGCGGACTCGTGCGGTGCATGCACGGACAACGCTGCAGCGCCAGAGTGTGGCAGACTTGTATGGATCACATCGGCTTCCTTTGGTACAGCATATGACAGCGCAATGAGCGTCGAGAAACATCGCGGAGTGACCGCTGCCGATCTTCCTGGCAGGCCAGACGAGGCGGGGATGAATTTCGCGCTGTTCAAGCGCGGCAAGCTTGTCCTGCCACGATCCTGCGCGGGACTGTGCGGCGAAGAGCTGAAAGCGGAGCTAGCCATGTATCGCAAAAGACAAAGCAGGAACTCAAAACGCAGAAATCAATGAGGCTTACACCACGCTGTCGGCGCAAAAAGCCGTTCATCCTATACCACTGGTCGCCAGCATCCCGGCGCGCAGCAATACAGCGCCAAGGTCTTGTCATTGGTTCGGACACCGTGATCCACTCCGCCGGCTGGACGCCCACGTACATGTGCTTCAGTGATTCGCCTTCGTTTGCCTGGGCCTACTCCGGAGCGCTGTCGCAGGTTGCCGAGGAGTGGGATCTGTGGATGACATGGAGCAACTGGATTCCCGGTGGCGTTTTCCGTCGTGGTGATCATAGTGCACGCATGCCGGCCGAGTACCGCGCCAAGTCCAACGTACCGAGGAGCAAACTGTGGCTGGTGGCCACGCGAACTCACACACCACGAACAAAGCGTAAAAAGAAATGAACGACCCTTTTATCATCACCGACGACGGCGACGCGATTCGCGCCTCCACCATCTTGTACGTGCACTTCGTCCCCGAGTCGGGGCACGGCGGCGCCAAGACGCTGGCGAAAGCCATCGTCGAAACCGAGGACTACACGTTCCCGTGCACGTTCAAAGACAACGCCGCTGCTCGCAAGGAGCGCGACCGGATCATCAAGCTGCTGAAGGCGCTGGAAGTGGAGGACGAAGACGAGTGAGCACTGATTACACCCACGAAGACTTTAATCGGGCGCGCCTGCACGGCAGCTACGCCAATGCGGCAGCCATTGCGCTGGAGTTGTCCAAGCTGCCAAACGGACAGCGCGATGCCATATGGTTTGAAGCGCACGAACGCATGGCGGAGAAAGCCACCGTTTACGACGAAGGCTACGCGGCGGTCAAGAAGGACACAGGCCGCAAGGACATCAACGGGCGGGACATCCGTGCCGGGGATCGTGTGTGGCTGTACCCGCAGGACTACGAAAGCGAGCTGGTGGGGCACGCCGGTGAGATCCCCATTTACGAGATGGACACCAGCAGGCCCAAGCCCGTGCCTGATGTGGTCCTGCTTCGCGGCACTGTGGAGTGGGACCCCGACCAGCTGCAGTGGCGGGTCAAAGCGTCCTGGGTGTCGCCGCTATGGGGCGAAGGTATCGCCAGTGTGTGCCTTTGCCATTACGCGGCGGAAGTGCAAACGGAGGAAGCTGCATGAGAGTCATCAAATCGGGCAACACCAAGAAACCCAAGGAGGTGAAAGCCACGTGCACAACCTGCACGTGCAAATTCGCCTTCGTTGAGAAGGAGGCCAAGTTCGTCCTCGACCGACGGGATGGGAACTACTTCACGATCAACTGCCCGGAGTGTAAAACACCGGTAGCTGTTGACGCATCTCTGGTTTAACACAGCGTGGGATTTTAAACATGACCATCACTATTCCTCAATGGCCCTTCGTAGCGATCGCTTGGGCTGGACTGTTACTGGTATTCCTGGCCTTCATCGGGCTGGTGGTGAACTACCTCATATACCTCATGAAAAACCGGAAGATCTGGCGTGTTGCCAAGGTCTGGCTCACCGCCGAGAAGTGGCGGAAAGACGCGAAGGAGTACTCGATGTCCACGTTCGAAGACGTGGTGCGCATCTGGTACAAGGACAGCCCGCAGGACTTCGAACACATGCGCTGGCGCATTCTCTACATGACCGCGGAGCCGCCTACACCGACTGCCATCGCGGATGAGATGCAGCGCGTGTCGGACATGGCAGCCACGGCGGGATTCGTCGGAGCGTCGTATACGCTTGCCTGTATGGCGGATAGAATTCGTCTAAGCACACCCGAATGAAAACCCGTCGATCCTTTTTTCGCAACATACTGGGCAGCTGTGCTGCTCTGGTAGGAATCAAAGCAGTGCCCACTGCTAAGCTCCAGCCCACCTGGGCGGAGATGGCGCAAGCGGAGATCGCCGCCCGCCGCGCGGACCCATTCGCGATTTATTCAATGCCGTTCCCTGTCAGTTACCAAGAACTATGAAAACACACCCAGCCACATACGAGATAGTCCCAACCGCCGTGCTGCACGTCTCCGACGATCATGTTCCCGGCACGTCGCACCACCGCACGCTCGCGCGTCTGACTTTTGCCGACGTAAAAACTCCGGTACGCGCCGTGCACGCCATCTGCGTCGACGGTCGGTGGTATGAATTGGTCAAGGATGAAGCGCACGCCGACAAATTAAGCAGCGCGTTGCAGCACCCGTTGCGTGCAGCACCTGCGGGGCAGCGCATCGACGATGACTTGTTCGACAACGCGCGACCAGTGGAGCTGCCGAGCTTTACCGCCCAGGCGACATGCGACTTAGACCCCGCGTTCATCAAGGTGAAGGAGTTCCTCGGGGAGACGATCCCATGCGACACGGCCGCAGCCGCCGGGATTCAAGCTGCGCTGGCGCGTGCGAAAGATGACGCGTTGCCACCTGTCCCGGAGATCCCCGCCGAGCTGTCGCGCGAGGACGCCTACAGATCTTGGGGCGTTCGAGACCCGGTGCAGGCCGCAATCGACCGCGCCAAGGAAGATGTCAAAATGCGGAGGCATGTGGAGCGCATACAAAGTGCGTATCCCGCGCCAACTGACACACCGAAGAAAGCAGAGAACCAATGCAACTGCGGACACTGCTTGTATTGCCTGTTCCACTTCTTCGGGCTGACGCCGCACTCGAGCACGATCGCTGATATAATTCGGTCGGTAAAAGATGTTGTCTCGCCAGCACCCACCGCGCTGAGTTCTGCGAGTGACCTGCGAGACATCGTCAGCAGGATCAAAGCAAAAAATGTGGGGCTGCGTCTTCTGGGGTTTGGTGCGCCATTCGACACCGAGGACGAGATGAGACGGATTCTGCACGCCTACCCAACGTTGCTGGCGTTTGTGAAGCGTGTCGACTGCATCCTGACAGGGACCACACAACCGGCGGGCTGTACGTGCGGTGCTTGCTGGCACTGCTTGATGGCGAAGGTCGAAGCGGACAAGGCAAAGCCGGCGGCGTCACCACCGGTGCTGGATTCGACGATCACCGACGAGCAGTGGCAGTGCCTCATGTCGCTGGACGCTGCAATGCGGTTGGCGCCGCTGGAAATTTCCGAGGATCAGTACACACCTGCTGTGTCATTCGCCCGGAGAGCTGGCAGGCTGTCGATCGTACTCAGCCGCGGTTACTTGCAGTGGCTGCAGAGCATCGACAGCAAACCATCGGGGATTGCCTGATCAATATATGGGGGTTCGACCCCATGGCGCGGAGAGCATGGGTGTGCGTTGCTATCCCATGCTCTCTACCCTCCTAGCTTTTACGTTGTGCTTCCTGGCGGGAGTCGTGCTGCGCATCGTTTACCTGGCTGCACGGCGTAACTTCATGCAGCACCCGCCGCGGCATTGAACTTGCCCTGCTCCGAACACCATGCCACACTAGGGCATGGCGGACACAGGACAGGGCACACTCGGCGTAGACCTCGATGGAACACTTGCTGAACAGCAGGTGCCGTTCAACCCATACTCGGTCGGTCCGCCGGTGCTGACCATCCTGCACAAAGTGCGGGCGGAGATCGCCAAAGGGCGGCATGTCGTATGCTTTACTGCGCGCGCTGGCAGCAACGACCCCGGGATGTGGCGCACCGTTCGCGCCTGGCTCGACGAGCAAGGCCTGCAAGGGATGCGCATCACCAACACAAAGACGTCGGACATCACCGAGATCTGGGACGACCGTGCGCGCCAAGTTTTAAATGGCGAGGTCGTTAAAGCGGCCAGCGCGCATTGCACCAAGAACACTTGTCCGGAATGCGGCAGCGTGCAGACCTGCCGCTGCTCTCAACCCATCACCAATTTTACGAAGGACCTGTGCGACTACTGCAAGATGGAAGCAGAAGGCAAGGAAGTTGGTGATCTGCCGTGGCGCAAAGCCAAGAAGAAAGCTTCTGCCTCGCCCTTTGCCGAGTCTGACGAGGGGCGAGGATTGCCATATCAGGAGGAAGAAGGTGCTGCGTTCACGCACGCAGGCCAGCGTTACGATTTAAACGCAGCGCTGCGGGCCACACACGCCGCACCGACTGAGGAAGTGCCGGTTGCGGATCTGGCGTGGATGCTGGAGCACGACAAACCGACCGACAACGAACGCGTGGATCAGGCCGATTTAAAAGCACCAGTGTTGCTGGCTAAGCACGGAGATAAAACCGCCGTGGTGGATGGTTTGCACCGGCTGGCACGCGCTGTACGGGATAAAGCGCTGACGCTGCCCGCCCGGTGGATAGACCCTAAAACCTTGAAACAGGCCGCCTGGGACGATGCGGCAGACGAGGTGCGCGGATGGTTCCGTGGGCCGGAAACCAAGTCAGCCTCGACTGCCGTGCCGCCCACCACCGGGCCTGGCGCCATCATGCACGCGCTCAAGAACATCGACCTCGATGTGCTGGAGAAGCAGGCGCACGCCCTGATCGCCACTGGTAAACTGACAAAGCGTGACCAAGGCATCAAGATGCTGGGCATCATTGACGGCATGAAGCGCAATGAGCTGAAGCCCACCGACCTGATGATCACCAAGGTGCCGGTGCTGCCGCCAGCGTTCCGCCCCTACGGCATGATGGGCAACACCTATCTCCCCGGTGTGGCCAACGAGCTTTACGGTGACATGTTCAAGCACATCGGTCTTCACAAGGAGACGCTGCAGGAGCTGGGACCCAAAGGCGCCGTGGCTACGCGGCGCAACATGTACGACTCGGTGCGCGCTCTGTTCGGCTACGGCGATCCTGTCAGTCCAAAGCTGCAGGCGCGCGGCAACGTCGGTTACATGAAGCAGATCACCGGGCCAGGCTCGCCCAAATTCAGCTTTGCCCAGCGCCGCATGTTCTCCAAGACACAGGACAACGTTGCGCGCGGGGCCATCACGGTGGCGCCGCATCTGAACATGAACCAGATCGGCATCCCCAAGGAGATGGCGTGGGACATGCTGCACAACATCATTCAGGGACGGCTGGCGCGCGGCGGGATGTCGCCGATGCAGGCCCTGGAAGCTGTGCGCACCCGTTCGCGGGAGGCCGACATTGCGCTGCAGCAGGAGATCAAGGAGCGCCCGTTTATTTACTCGCGCGCACCGGCGTGGCACCAGTTCAACACTGTCGCCGGCTACGGCCAGCTCATCGATGGTGACAACATCGCCATCAGCCCCTACGTCACTGCCGGGCTCAACGCCGACTTCGACGGCGACACCATCAACCTGCATGTGCCGGTGCTGCCCGAAAGTGTGCAGGAGGCCAAGGACAAACTCATGCCGGATAAAATGCTCTTCAGCATCAAGAGTCCGGATCAAGTCATGGCACAGCCAAAACACGAGCAGATTCTGGGGCTGTTTGAGTCGCAGCGCACACCAGCCAAGCAGGTGCACAAGTTTGGCAGCAAGCAGGAAGCGCTTGCGGCCATCCAGAAAAACGCGGTAAGTTTGAGTGATGACATCGATTATCCAGATTAAACCCCGAGCGACGCATCTGGCTGCGCTGTTTGCCAAACGCGCATTCCATCCCGCGGGCTACGCCAACAGTCTGGGAAAGACCATGCACGGCGCGGCGACCAGCATGGCCAAGCCGTTTGCCCCTGGCGCTCCTGCCACACCTCCAACGCCAGCCATCCCGTCTACGGGCGGTGCCAATCTGGCACCGCAAGCGGCACCAAACCCATCACGCAGCCGCCCTGTCAGCAGCATCCCTGGTGCACCAGGCGGCTTCGGCGGTATGGGGCAGACCGGTACTCCCGGGACTGGCTCGTGGTCCACAGGCCAAATTGACGCAGCAGCTTCTGGGCTCAAGCCAGATGGCACCAGCTCGCTGAATACGCAGCCACGCCAAGGCACCTTTGACGCGCTGGCCGGTCGCAACTACACGGATTACAACCGCGCAGGAACATCAGGCACCATGATGTCCAAGCAGCCTGGCGGTGGTTACACCCCGACTGCTAGCATCAACCGACAGCTCGACGCCAACGGCCAGCAGACCGGCGCACAGATCAAATCGCAGTACGGCACTGGTTCCGCCACCACCATTCCCACCAAAGGCACCGACGCGTACAAGACGTGGGCTAACAACCGCTCGTTCACCAACGACCAAGGTCAGAAGTTCACAGGGCCCGACGCCATGCAGCGCGGTGTGCAGGGGATTGCGAACAGCGTCACCAGCAAAGCGCAGGATGCTGCAGGCGCCGCCGCTCGCGCGGCCAACCCGCAAGGCTGGGCAAACGCCAACAACGCACAGCTCGATCAGCAAGGCGCAGATCTAAAGGCGATGTATGGTCCTGGGATGGGACCTGGCGGAATCGACAAATCTCCGTTTCAAGTCGCGCTGGAGGCGGGCATGATCACGCCGCAGCAGCAGGCAAGCATTGCCGCCGCTGGCAAGACCAACATGCCTGCCGCACCCAATCCGAATGCACCAAACACTTCGGATCCTTTTCAGACCGCGCCTGCAGTAGGTGGCGCACCACCACCACCCGCGGTCGCTGGCGCAACACCCCCGGCGACCACACCCGCTACAGGCGCACCCCCGCCCGTGGCTCCACCAACACCTACTCCGGGTGTCACTGCAACGCCTCCTGGTGCAGGGGCAGCCCCGCCAGTTCCGCCGCCACCCGTAACACCACCACCACCCGCTGTAGCCGGCGTGACTCCGCCGGCTACAACACCCACCACCGGACAGACTCCTCCAACCGCACCCCCATCACCTGCCGCCGTAGCAGGCGCCAACCAGCTTGCTGCCGCGAATCCCGGCGCGTTCCACGGCAGCGTCACTCCTGTTGGACCCGCACCGTCCGCACCTGCTCCAGCGGGACCATTCAGTCCTGGTGACGCACCAGGCACCACAGTGGCGAAACCGCCAACTGGCGGCACACCTTTTGAGGACTTCAATCCTGCAAACACCACCGGCATCATTGGCGGTAACCTCGACACTTAAACTTTCATGAGCAACATCATCGACACCCTCCTGCAGCAGTGTGACGCCTACACCGCCAAGCGTGCCTTCGTGCCTGCACCGCAGCCCGCCCCGCCAGGCGGCGACCCCAACGCTCAGCCGCAGGGTGGTGCACCTCCACCTCAGGGCGATCCGAATGCGCAGCCTCCACCGCAGGGCGACCCCAACGCTCAGCCGCAGGGTGGTGCGCCGCCGCCTGCACCAGGGCAGACCGAGCAGATGATGGGGCAGGTAATGAGCGCGCTGGATCAGATCACACAGCAGCTCAGCCAGCTCGGCCAGATGGTTGATGAGCAGGCCAAGGAGACGGGCGCCATCAAGCAAACGATGATGACGTACGACCAGCAGATCAGCGACCTCCAGAAGCAGACTGACGAAGCGGCACAGCAGATGCCCGCCATGATGCAGCAGGCGCAGATGGCACAGCAGCCTCAGCCCGGCATGGGTGGCGGTAGCTTGCCTCCTGAGGTCCTGCAGGCGTTGATGGCCACACAAGGTGGCGGTGCACCACCACCTGACTCTGGCTCGCTACAACCCCAAGCTCTTCCCGTTGGTTAACGCGCTATGATCCGACTTCGCAACGCACAGTCCGGGCAGGTGGTGGAGGTCTCCCCCAACACCTGCATCGAGATTACGGACAACCAGGGCAACATAGCCCTGCTCGTTCGCGCGGATGCTCGCGGTGTGGTGCAGCTGATCACCTCCCGCGAAGACCCCGACATCGCGCTGATCTATGCGCAGCAGTTTAAAGTCAGCTTCAGCCGCCTGGTGGTGCCGGATCTGTCCGCGCTACAGCAGCCACCCCCACCGCAACCTTTTACCACTCCTCCCTGATGTTCCAGTCTGGTGTCACAGCTTTGCTCAACAACGCGACCGGTGTCGACGTCGTCTTCCCGACCACGTTTGACGCGGTGCCTGACACTGTGCTGTGCGTGGTGCAGAACGTGTCGACGGATGGTACGAAGTACATCATCGTGGCCAATGTGATGGCGAAGTCGACCACTGGCTTCACCGCCGCGTTCGACGCAGAGCTGACTACGGGCAACTACGAGTTGGTGTGGGTGGCGGGTAGCGCGTATGACGTGGTGGATCTGGTGTCGATGCTCCAAGGGCGCAAGCTGACCAGCTTCCCCAATGCGGCAACCATGCGGCTGCCTTTCAAGATCCCGATGGTGTCCATGACGCCGGTGCCACACGTTGAGCTACTGACCCCAGCGACGTTCTTCTCCGCAGTCATCCGCAGAGCAGCCAACGTACCCACAGGTCCGCTGGATGGCGAACGTGACGCGCTGGAGATCACCGCCGACGACAACTGGCTTTATGTTGGGCTGTCATCCTTGTGGGGACGCATCCCGATCGAAAGCGGCGCGTCCTGGTCGGGTCAGGCATTCTATCGCCCCTTCCGTGAAGGCACTGCCGCTATCACACCGGTGAGCGGGCAGGTGGCTTACGACATCACGTTTGCCACACCCTTCTCCAGCGGTGTTGACCCCGAGATCCAAGCAACCCCACGCAACACGCTCACAGGCCCCAGCGCCGACGCCAACAAAGAAATCTTGGCGTATCAGGTGGTTGCAAGCTCGCTCTCTGGTTTTACCATTGCTTTCTCGTCACCACCCACTGCAGCCAACCTGGTGGTTTACTACATGGCGCGACAGCTCTCGTAAATATATGAAACACATCCTCGTTCTTCTGCTCCTGATTCCCAGTCTGCTGCTAGGCCAGACGTTCACCACACCAATCGCAAACGGCAAGCTCACCAGCACGCTGGACGGCAACAGCCAGACCATCAAGCTGCTCGGCCGCCTGGGTGTAGGCACCGCAACACCGACCGATTTGCTGCACGTTAAAACCTCCAGCACCACAGCAGGCGCTGGCGGCATCACCATTGGTCCCGGCACCGGCGATGTGACGCTGCACCGCTCAGCCAGCGGCGTGCTTACGCTCACGGGCAACCTGCAGGTGACGGGCACCATCGGCGCCAGTGCCGGTGTGGTGCTGCTGGGCGGAGCTAACACCTTCACAGGGGCGAACAGTTTCAACGCGGTGACCACCTTGGCCGGGGCTGTGTTCAGCGCGCCGTTTACTGTTCCTGACTCCGGCGATCGCGCATCAGTGCGCGGCAACCTGGGTCTCGCTATCGGCACGGACATCCAAGGCTGGGATCAGGCGCTTGATGACATCGCCGGGCTGGCCACAGTGGAGAACAACATCATTGTGGCGAACAGCGGTGGCCACTGGGTGGTGAAGAACGGTGCTTCGGCCCGCACTGCGCTGGGTGTGACCATCGGCACCAACGTGCAGGCGTGGAGCGCCAGGCTCGATGACATCGCGGCGATTGACGCCAGCCCCGACGCAGGGCTGATCATCGTGGGCAACGGTACCAACTGGGTTGGGCAGTCTGGCGCAACCGCGCGCACCTCGCTGGGTCTCGGCACGGGTGACAACGTCACGTTCACGAACGGTACGTTCACGGGGACGCTCTCGGCGGGCACCTCCACGCTGGCTGCCACATCGATCTCCTCCACCTTGGCTGTCACCGGCGCAGTCACCTTGACCACACCGTTGGGCACGGGCAGCGGTGGCTTTGGTGTCGACTTCTCCGGTCTGGTTGCCAATCGTTTCCCTTACACCACTGGCACCGGCGCCTTCGGCAGTGCGCCTGTGACTGCCACGGCGCTGACCGTCCTGGATGATGCGACCGTGACCGATATGCGCCAGACGCTGGGTCTCGGCACATCTGCCACACACAACGTTCCTGCAACAGGCAACGCAGGAGCATCAGAGACAGTGCTGGGCAACGACAGCCGCCTGTCCGATTCTCGCGCGCCCACAGGCACCGCCGGTGGCGACCTGACTGGCACCTATCCTAATCCCACCATTGCAGCCGACGCTGTGGCGCTGAGCACGGACACCGTGGGCAGTTACGTGGCGTCTCTGACCGCAGGCACCGGTGTGTCATTCGGCGGCACCAACGGCGTGGAGGGCGCCATCCCGACCATCAACATCGGCCAGTCGGTGGCCACCACTGCCAACGTCACGTTCAACAACCTGACGCTGACGGGCAACTTCAGCTTGGCGGGTAGTGTCTCCTTACCCGCTGTCACGCTGCTGAATCCGGCAACGCACGATGGGACTGCTATCGGCAGCGCATCGCTTCGTTTCTCGGATCTCTGGCTGGCTACCGGCGCCGTGATCACCTTTGGCGACTCAGGCTTAGTGGACATGACGCTGACGCACTCAGTCGGCTCTATAACCGTCGACGGTGGCGGACTGATCATTACCACACCGGGCACAACGCCTGGCAGCGTCGTCACCATCGACGGGGTGCAGGACCTGTCAGGCAAGACTTTGACCGCAGCAGCGCTCGCGACCAGCATTGCCCCGACAGCGCATGACGGTTTGGCGCTGGGCACGTTCGCGAAACACTTCTCCGATCTGTACTTGGCCACCGGCGCCACCATCATCTTTGGCGACGCCAGCTCGACGAACGTGACGATCCAGCATTCCTCCGGCGTGCTGGCTGTCACTGGAGGTTACATGACGCTGAGCGCTGCAGGTACCGGCGCGGGGAGTGTTGCCACGATTGACGGCACGCAGACCCTCACAGCGAAGACCTACAACAACGCCGTCTTCACCGGCACGTGGACTGCATCAGGCTCTTCCACCTTGGACCTGTCTGGTTCCACCGGGCAGTTCAAGACACCCACCGGCAACACGACCATCAGCGGCACCGCCACAGCCGTAGGAGCAATCACACCCACCGGTGGTGTGGCCGCAGCCGGCGGCTTCTCCATGTCCCCGCGCGGCATTAACACAGGGCAAGCCCCTGCCATGGCGTCCACCGACGGCTCTGACGCCACGGCAGTGAACACAGAGACCTACATCAGCGAGATCTCCATCCCGGCGAACTGCACGGTCACAGGCATCGCAGTGTTCAACGGCAGCGCCACCGGGTCGGGCAACATCCAAGTGAGCCTGGCCGACTCCAGCGGCAACCCGATCGTTGCTGCCAAGTCTGCATCCACGACCATCGTCGGCACCGACGCGTATCAGCTTGTTCCGTTCACAGCACCCTACAACGCTGTGGGTCCTGCTACGTATTACATCATGGTGCAGTACTCGAGCAACACCACGCACTACAACGCGCACACACTGGGCCACCACGGCGTCACCAAACAGACGGCCCAGACTTACGGCACGTTCACCACGTTCTCGCCGCCGACCACTTTCACCACGGCGATCGGCAACATGTGCGGCCTGTACTAGCCATGGACCTAGACCAATCGCGCGAGAACGCCAAAGCCATGCACCTGCTCTGGGTGGAGCCGGCGGAAGGGCTGCCCATTGTAGCGCGGGTGACAGCAGAAGGCGTGCTGATCTACAAATGCCCCGGCTGCAACGCAGAGCACGGACTGGCGATGAAGACACCGTCCGCACCGGCGGGGCAAGTGTGGAGATGGAATGGCAACGTGGCTAAGCCCACTGTCAATCCATCGGTCATGTCCCACGCGCTGGCGGATCGTCCGGCGTGCCAGCATTTCATGGTCAACGGCATACTTGAATTTTTACCTATGACAACTCACCCGCTGCGTCTGCAGAAGGTGCCAATGCTGCCGCTGGAATGAAAGACGCAAACCCAGCCCCCATGTTCGCCTGCATGTATGCTGGCCTCTGTGACGTTGCGCGCAAGAACGGATACGCCTTGGCCGCGCACGGCAGCATGGTAACCGACTTCGATCTCATCGCCGTGCCGTGGACCGAGCAGGCAATCGAAGCCGAAGAGCTGATGCACCTGCTGATGTCGCACCTTGACGCTGTCGACTACCGCGGGCTGCTGCAGCGCGATTGCGGGTCATGGGCAACTGCGGCGAACATCGACCAGATGGTGAAGAGCGAACGCGAGCGCACAGCCGATCCGCGCGGACCATTCGACTGTGTGTTGAAACCGCATGGACGCAAGGCGTGGAACCTGTACATGGCCGCCGGGGTTAAAATCGACCTCAGCGTCATGCCGAGAGCTGCAACTGCGCCACCTTCTGCGTTATAAATAATTGAGCGACCCCTGGATTGTCGTCGCTTGTTTTAGTCTGCCCTGCTCCTATGGCGCCCACCCGTGAACCAACGACACGAGGTGGATCAGCGAACCCGGCGGCGGAGAAACAAATGCGATGTCCAAAGTTGCATCAGATGGAGACACCAGATCCATGGCTTTAAAGCGCGCGTGCGCTGGGCAAGTCAGACCGGAGTGCAACGTGTCCCGATACCGGGAAGGTTTAATGCGCTCTTTTATTTGGTCTGGCGTAACGGCAGCCGTCCGAGTCCTATCGGGTTGTCTCGGCGCAATTACGCGTCGGGAGAATTGGACGAGGGCGGCTGCTATTTATTTTTGACATGGCAATGATCACCAACACCAGCGAGCTCGAGCCGACCGCCGAGCACGCTGACGATGACGGGTATGTGCGTGCATACAACGTGGAGAGAGGTATTTGGGAAGACAGGTTGTGGTTTGAGTTTCATGAGAACCAAGGCAACTGGCCGCACTGGGCGCCAAAGCGCAAGCGGCACGGACCGCCGTTGTACGAAGGCCTGCCGCTGGTAATTCTAGTGGCGCACGGCGATCATGGAGGGCGTTGGTACAAGACGCGGTGCTTCCTGGAGCTGGAGCATGCCACCGACAAAGATCTGCAGCTCATCGGTATGGTCTACAACGCAGCACGCGGAGACACCTTGCACATCGAGCGCGTGTCGGAGAAGCTCTACACTCACTTCCCTGCGGAATGGCTACGACCTTAGTACAACCACCACGCACACGCAGACCAGCGAGGATGAAGTTCCGAGTAGGTCAGCACATTCGCTACGTTGGGCGACTCCCGCATGCGTTCGGCAGTTTCAATCTGCAGATCGCCGATTTCGACAAGCATGTCATCGCAGAACTGCCCGCAGCACCGGTGAGCGAGATGACGCAGAAGATGCGCCCTGGCAGTGTGTGGGGTCGCGTGTGGTCGTCACCCAAAGGGCGCACACTACCTGGCGCAGCGCGGAAGTGGACGGATATCTTAGATCCCGCAGAATGGGTTATCGCGCATGGCTGAAACAGACATCCAACAACCGCCGCGCATATTGCGCGCTTCGCTTGCGCTACCCTTCACAGTGGGTGCGCGGATTGAATACATCGGACGACCGCCGGGGGCGCACCAGAACTCGCGCTCTCACCCGCGCTGGTACATGGACCACATCATCACCGAGGTTAACACGAACGTTCATCTCGGGCGGGCGTGGGGAGGCGAGCCAGGGCAAGTGTACGCGCACGTCAGCTGTGTGGAGCGCACACGTCCCGCCGTACGCAGCAGCTCGTGGATTTGGTGCGGCCCTCGGGACTGGCGCGTGGTCGGCGTCACGCCCCTCTTCAGCCCCGGGACGCGGATCGACTACCTTGGGGCGGCCAGCACTTGTTACGGCGTTGGTGCAACGCAGGTCAATCCATGGTTCTACGAGAACCACATCATCACCGCAGTGTGCGGCACACGAGGTCCGGACGGCTCCATCCACGCGTTTGTGCGCGCCAATCATAAATCGCACCCAGCTGCACGCACGATTGAGTGGCACGACCTTATCACACCCATCGACTGGCTTCCGACAAACATCCATGAGTCTACAGCACCCATCACGCACACTACGCGTGCGGACCACCCGCACCACAGCGCTTAAAGCAAAGGCTTTCAGCGCCGGACAAACGCTCAAATATATCGGACCGCCCCGTAAACGCTTCGGCACAATTCGCATGAACCCCACGCGACCCTTGCTGCATTACATTGAACGCACACGGGAGCGCAGCAGGAAGAACAAACGCGAACATCCCGGCAGCGTGCAAGGTTGGGTAACTTCCACGTCTTCGCTCGGTGGTGGTGCTTACTTCGAGGGGTACGACATCCTGCTTCCGGGGGATTGGGAGATTGTGCGCGAAACCACGAGTACGCGATCACAAGACATGACGTTCGCCAGATCCAAACATTCGTATGCTGCAGCACAAGCCGAGCGTCGCCCGCATGAGTAGCATCGACGCCGCAGTGCTGCATGAGCACCAGACCGCGTTCGACGTAGAACGTGCACGGCTGGAGCAGGAGGAGACACGGGGCTATGACGTGGAACGCGAGCTCGACGGTACAGTGCGCGTGCTCGCCACGGCGGTCGCTTAAATCGTATGCTGATACAACCACCGCGCATTGCGCGCGTGAATCGACCGTTCACAAAGGGTGCACGGCTGGAGTATGTCGGAGCGCCACCCACCGAACGACACAACGGTTTACATCCCGCGTTCTGGCGCAACTTCAAGGTGACGGACATAAGCGACCAGCACGGTATATCCCCAACGCACGTGGAGGTACAGCTACATCGCGAAAGTAAAATCGTGGGAAGCACATCAGATCGCAGCTGGCGCATTCTTCGGAAATCTGACTGGCGTGTGCAGTCAGACTAAATTTCGCCACTCCGCTGCCCACGGCGGAGATCCGGTAGAGACAAAGTGGGAAGGAACGGACACATCATGGAAGACTGCAATCCAATCGCTGCTCAGGCAGCCCGTGCGACACACATCATGTCGCCTATCGAATTGAACAACGCACTCGTCGGTCCGGGAGGCCGGCGTGTCACGCCCTTTACATGGGGGCGCAGGTTCAATGCAATGCTTGGATGGCTGGTGCTGCGCGCGTGCGTCGTATTCGTGGCGCTTACGGTCGCTGCCATCTTGGTGATCTGCTGGCCGAACGCACCGTGGTGCGTCGCAGCCAGTGAGATTAAGCATCGCTACATCGACAAGCAAACAGCGCAGAATTGATCTGCGCGCCGTCGCCCTTCGGGGCGCGGCAAATTTCGCCACTCCGCTGCCCACGGCGGAGATCCGGTATTTAATCAGAGTGGGAGGAAAAGGAACAGATCATATGGCAAGGAAACCATCCGTAACCGACAAGCTGACGATATTCGTGGACAATGTCACCAAGGGTAAGGGCCAGTTTACTGTGGCTCAGCTCTGCGACATTTTGGCCTGCAACGAGACGTCCATAGCGCCAGCGCTCAGCTGGATGCGCCGCAATGGCTACGTCGTTGCGCTCAGCAAATCCTGGCTGGCTGGAGTCTACCTCTACGAGATCCGCCGCGGCTCGGCCAAGGCACTTGAGCGGCAGACTGAAAAGAGCAAAGACACGCTGGAGCGTTCGCGACTCAAACTCGAGACCCGTCTGGGGCGCCGCTAAACGCCAGCCTGTGCCGCGCCTCCTTCGTTGGGGAGCGCGGCAAATTTTCGTCACGCACTCCCGCGCACCGGGGTGAAGCTGACATTAAACCAAGGTGCGCGGAGGAAAAGAACGATGAACTTGATTGAATTCGTAAACGACACGGCATTATGGAAGTGGCTGCAGGCGCGTTTTACAAAAGGCGACATCTACTTGCGGGTGCTCCCTGAAGAAGAACGTAAGCCGTACAGGGATTACGCAACAGGAGACACGCTGGGTGTGAACATGGACCAGCAGGTGACACACATGGTTAGTGCGGTGCTGCCTGGCGAAAGTAAACCTGCCTTTCTGGGTGTCTTTCACATTCGCGGGCTAGGCACTTCGGATGGCTACATCACTGGTATTGCTGTGCGTGTGGCAGGCCTTAACGGGCAGCACCAGATGATCGGCAACCACGACCTCAGTGTCATGGAGATGCTCAGCTTGCTGCACTTCGCAGCATCTGCACAGTGCAACTTGCGTGCGCGTGTTGCCGCTACACCAGCGGACGTGCAACGCAAGCACCGAGACGCGCTGCAGTCACTGCTGCATCGCAGCCACGCCGAAGCAGAGGCTTTGCGTCTGGCGATCGCAGCGCACGCGCCGGAAGACGCAGAGGCGCTTCGCAACGCTGAGCGTGTCGAAAACATACTGTATGCGTTATACGCGCAGAACAGTGGCGCGCAGCCGGCGCCTGAGCAGCAAGCGTTGCTCCATCGCTGCGGGTTCGAGTTGAATCACACAGACGAGACTCAAGCCCGGCGCACTGCCGTGGCCAACCTGATGCGCAACAGCGTCGCAACACACTACGCTGGCTGTCCCGCAGACAGCGGCGGCGTGTGCAACTGCACCTGGCTGACAGACGGTGAAGTCCTGCGCACATGGTTGGACGAGACCACGGTGTTCACGCAGCGCTAACCCTACACCGGCGTCGAGCTGTAGCAGCTCCGCCGGAAACTTTCGGACGGAATACGTCCACCCGCTGGCCCGGCGGAACCAAGGGCAAGGAAAATACACACATGGCCAAGAACAATCACACCTCTACTACTACTACCTGGAACTACACCGCAGGATCGTGCTTCTTCATCGCGATGATCCTCATGCTCCTGGACAACATCACGCGCTATTGCTGGCCCGCGTATAAGGACGCCGCAGCGGTCAACATCGGCGTGAGTTTTCTGGTCATCGTCCTGATGGTTAGCGACCTCTGGCACGGCTGGCTGAATCGCAAGCGCGCCTCGGTGCAGCAGGACGAGTTCAACTGCTACGTCGACTTCTGCAAGTTCAAGCTGGACTTGTTCCTGTGCGAAGACGGCGAAACGCTCGGCATCACCGCCGAGCACGAGGACGACGACATGAAGAGCATCGACTTGTTCATCACACGGGACATGAAGGTCACACCACCACCCGCAGTGCGGTAGACCCAGATTGCGCACACCGCCGGGGCAACTCGGCGGTGTGCCTTTCTTTTAGCTATCGCAACATTGCATTTCGGTCTTGCGAATCGTCGCACCTTATGCCTCAATGCGGTGCCTACCCCACACACCCATGAAACCACCACGCATCACGTTCTCCAACATCGTTATTTTCATCTACTGCATCGCCGCCTGTGCTTTGCTGACGCAGTGTCTCACCCCGGCGCAGAAAGACAAGGCCAAGGTCATGGCCGAGCAGATCCTCACGAACGTCGGCAAGGAGGCCGGCATCGCTGTAGCCAGTGTCGCCACCGACCTCGCGCAGCTCAAGCTCACCCAGGCGCAGGCCAAGCTCGCCGCCACCCGCGCCGCTGTGACCGCTGACACCAGCGCCAAGGATCTCGCGAAGCTCGGCGTGCAGGAAGTCGCCGCCAAGCAGGCAGCCAAGTTGCTGGCCCAGGCAGATGCCGAGCTCGCCAAACTGAAGGCTGTCGATGCGCTGCCTGCCCCACCGCTCCCGGACACCATAGCGGACGTCGTTGTCACCCCCTGATCATCAACTCCTTACCTCGCACATCATGCCTTCCCCATCCGCGTTCCCCACCTTCATGGCGTTCGTCATCAACCTGTTCTCCAAGAACTCAGGTGCGATCGCCCGCGCCGTCGCCGGTGCCGTCGCCGGTGCCGTCACAAGCCTGCTGATCAAAGTCTTCGGCTACACCCTCTCCGCCGAGGAGAACCTCAAACTCATCGGCGGCATCACTGCCGGCGTGACGTGGCTCATCGGGGAGTGGACCACCTACCTGCAGAACAAGAACATCTCGGTCCTGCAGGACGCCATGAAAGCCATCGACGCCTCCGTGGTCGTGGATGGGCACATCGGCGCAGTTACCGTAGCTGCGGTCGAGCGGGCTGCAGATGCACTGCAGACTGTCACAAACCCCGGCAAATAATTCAACCACACACGCAGGACGGACAACCGACTGTCCTGCGTGTGTCACCACATCCCAGCCATGTCAGCAAAACCCAAGAGAGAAAGCCTGCCCACCGATATCCACCAGTGGAATTGGTGGTTCAACGCACTGATGCCTGATGGTACAAAGTGCAAATTCAAAGGCACCATCGAAGCACCCAATGACCACATGGGCAGCACCGCGAGCGACAAGGTCAACACGATGATGCGCAGCAAGCACCCCACCGCACGTTGGTGGCGCGGTAACGCAAAAGGCTACAACATCGATTCAACCACCTGCAAAATAGGCCCGACTGTGCAGCGTGGTAAATTCCTGCGTCCCGGGGAGGTTGCGTAGCATGTCCAAGCCGCGCTTTCCGGACCGGCAGTTGTGGGCGCCCTGCACTCGTTGCGTATTCTGTGGCGAAAAGGAACACGCGATCGTGCGCCTGCCTGCTGCGGACCAGCCACGCTGGATCCGCCGGCTGGACGAGCTGGGCGCGAGCAAAAAGCTCATAGCCTGCATCCTCGACCTCCCCGCAAACTCAAAACAACTCGACGCTTATTATGCTCGCCGCCCTCGCTAACATCTACACCGCACTGCTGTCCACGTTGAAAGCGTTAACGCTCTTCCTCGAAGTTGCGCCTACGTTCCTGCTGTGCTTTTACGAAACCAAAATCGACAACATTAACGATGAAATCCTCTCTCTTGAATCTGCTGGCGATCCTAAGCATCGGGATCGTCTTGGTCAGCTGCGCGTCCAAAAAGCCAGCGTTGGAAAACTCTATGAGGCTTTACGCGCCCGATTTGCTGCGGCTGCCGGCGGGGACAAGCCTGCAAACCCTTGATGGGGTGTACACCGCACAAACCGATGAGGTGTGGCATAACCACGCCACCTACATGGACCGCGTGAGGGAGGCGTTGTCGAAGTGACATGGGCTACATCCCACCAGCGCCTCCACCCAGACCGCCGAGTTCTATCGGCGATCCGAACATTTACTTCGTCCCAAAAATACGACCAGTGACATGCGCCCACTGCGCTACCGTCCGACCTGACCCAGCTGTCAATTGCCGTAACTGCGGCTCCCCGCACATTAAACGATGAAACTTATTTTTCTCGATCTCGACGGAGTGCTACGCCTCCTATGCGAGCTGACACTCCTGCGGGATTACCCCACAGATTTACTCGCCTGCCCGGGACAGCCGCCCGCATACTTTGACTCCGCGTGCGTGTGGCGACTCAACCGCCTGCTCAAGGCCGCCGGTGCGCAGTTTGTCATCATCAGCACACTGCGCGCAGTGCATCCCTGGGAGCTGATTGTCGAAGCTTTGCTGAAGGCCAGCGTCGACCTGTCCGCCATGCACGCAGATGCCAACGTTCCATGGACCGGTGTGCGCGGCAACGACATCCAGCAATGGCTGCTGCGCCACCCCGAAGTAACCAGCTGGTGCGTCCTCGACGACGAGATGCGGCATTATGATGATTGGGTGCCGCCAATGCGTGCGCACGTATTCGCCACCTGCTCCCGCTTTGGTCTGCAGCCTACCACCGAACGCGACGCCCTGAATTTTTTAACCAACCCAGCACCATGAATAACGCCGACCCCAGTCCAAATCCCGCCGCCGTAGCTCTCATTGACATCGCCGTGCGCGCACTCAACGACGCGTTTGCCGCCGACCCCGCCGCGATGCACGCAATGCTGTGCAACCGCGTGCCGTGCAATCAGGCCCTGGCCGACCACCCATCGGTGGTGGTGACCGAACTGCCCATGCTCAAAACACCCAGTCCGCAATATGCGATCACCACGCTGGGTTTGATCAATGGCGTGCTCAGCCCGCTCACCGGCAAACGTGTCATGTCCGTGTGGGATGACGCCGATCCTGCGAATCCAGTGTTGCAGGGTTTCGAGGTGTACGCCGGGAAAGTGGAGGACGCATATGGGCGCGTGCCCCTGCCCCGCCCGGTGGTTATCCTGCTGCGACAGGCGAGCCAGGACATGTTCGAGCGCATGTGTGAATTCACCGCCGAGGAACTTGCGACCGGCGCTGTCCGCGGCAAGACGGCCGACGTCGTTGTGTGGATGCAAGAGCCCACAGAAGAGCAAGCACACGAGGTGCAACCCGTACTGCGCACCTCAACGCGCACAGTTGAAGTCTTCCCGTCAGGCGTTGCTCGCGTTTATGACGGCAACGCCACAACCTTTCACCAGTACCCCGCAAAAGCATGAATACGCGTCGCTCTTTCATCCGCAACTTGGCGCTTGTCAGTGTTGCGCCCGTTGTCGCCGCTGAGCCCAAGCCGGTGTATCACAACATCTACAAATCTGCGGATGCGCCCCCGCCCGTCTGCGCCATCACACTACCGAACAAAGCACTCGTTCCCGGCAGCACATTGCACGGCATCATCGTAACGCCGGAGTTCGCTATCGAGTGCCCCGTAAACACCTGCTTTGAAATTGTACTGCCGCTGTGGGACCCGCATTTTGGGTATGGGCGTTACGGTTACATGCACGCTTTCAACATACCAGGGCCGGGAACAGCGACATGGGACACGGTAGGTGTGCGCAATCTAGTGGCGCACATAAAGAAGCGGACGCTCTGGCAGTTGTGGCCTGACGCCTGGGGTGAACGCGGCAAGCATGACGGTGTGGAATCTTATCCGCAAGAGTTGCTCGATTACATCTCCGGGCGGGCGGACCTGCACAACAGCGAAGCATGGCGCATAGTCTGGACACCCACCACCTTCAGCATCGAGGACCACAAACTGTGAAAATCATCACCCTCTGCCTGCTCTCCTTGTCCCTCTCCTCCTGTGTCGTGTGGTGGGACCGCGATGAGCATCGCCCTCTTCTTTTCTCCCCCATCATTCTCACAGAGGAGCCGAACGGGTCGCACCGTCTCGTACCGTTCTGGGCGTACTGAAAAACCAGTTGCGCCACGCCCTTCCCCCTCTCTCATCACCACGCGGCACAAGCCGCCTGCATAACCCAAACCGACACCATCCCAGCCAGATGAACTCAGACACCGAAAACCACGCGCAGACACCTGCAATCCCTGAACCCGGCACCGTCGTGCTGTGTCAGGATCCAGTTATACACCTCGTACAGGAATTCAAATTCCTGCCTCCAGTAAACGCGCCGCAATTGTTTCAAACAGGGCGCATTACCGGCAAAGCCTTGCTTCGCCAGGGTCAGATCACGCGCGTCTTGGTGGAAACCTACGAAACCACGACTACCGGCAGCGGCCACCTCCCTGAGTTGAGCATGACTCAACTGGAGCAGCTTCTGTGCGGTGTGGCCCCCACCCGCGTTGCTGGGCAAGAAAAGAAAGCCGACATGGCCACAGCGCTGGAGTTCGCACGCGCAACGCAAGCCAAGCTGAAAGCAGCCGCAGAGACACGCAAAGAGCTCTCAACACCTTCGGGTCTGCTTGGGCGCTGGAGCAACGAACCCGCACAGGAACTGCGCACCGGCGCCGGGCACGCGGTCAAGCTCTCGGGTGAGCAAATCAGGCAAGCCATCGATGAAGATGAAGCAAAAGCGGACGCAGCACTGCAAGAACACGCCAACTTCCTGGCGCGTAAAATTGCGCAGCTGCACCCCTCCGAGCGGGAGCGCGAACTGGCAGGGCTGGATCGCCCCAACGCGCAGCTACGCGCCATGGTAGAGGAAAGGCTGCCTCTGTACGTCAAAGACACACCAACGCCTCTGACGGTCCAGGAGCGTGCGTACAAACTTGCGCTGCAACTGCTGCGCACCGATGACGTAGCGGCGCGGGATCACACTATCAAGGAGCTGCGCCACACAGACCCCGCGTTCTTCGCGCTGGTCAACACACGCCTCGAGATGCTGCGCAAGGCTGCGTACCCCCAACGCACAGCGGATCATCGCATCGTGTCCATGCTCGCCCCTGCGGAGCCCGCAGGGCACCCATTGTTGATCTCCTTCGAGGGTATCGACGGCTCGGGCAAATCCACACAGGTGCGCGCACTACAGCAGCGCCTGCTCGCCGCCGGCTACCGTTGCGAGGTTCTCCGTGAGCCCGGCGGCACAGGGCTCGGCGAGAAGATTCGCAGTCTGCTGCTGACCAAATCCGACGACAAGATGCACGCGGAAGCAGAGCTGCTGCTGTTCGCCGCCAGCCGCGCGCAGATTGTGCGCGAACGGATTCGCCCGTTGCTCGACGCCGGCACGATCGTGATCATGGACCGTTTCATCGACTCCACCGTGGCCTACCAGGGTTTCGGCCGCGGGCTCGACCTCGACTTCCTCCACAAGCTCAACGCTTACGCGACCGACGGCCTTCTCCCCGGGCGCACGATTCTGCTGGAGATCGACGTAGCCTCAGCCCGCGCTCGGCGCAAAGGTCAGGAAGCTGACCGCATGGAAGCCGAGGCGGACACCTTCCTTTCCAAAGTGGTGGACGGTTTCACAGCACAGGCCCGCGTGCACAAATCACGCATCCGCGTTGCGGTGGCCACCTCGCAACAGCATGTGCTGGCTGATCGCATCTGGCAGTCCTTCCAGGATCTCGTGCCGCAGTGGCTCGATTGCGTTGTTGAGGCAGCCACAGGACTTCAAGGTACACAGACTGTGGTTGTGCCTGCCCCCATCTCGGAAGAATTGCCGTCTGCTTTGAAAGACGGCGCGGCGGGTATGGTGATTGCTGGTCCGCGCTTCCTTAGCCAGGAGCTTCCGTCAGGCAAAGTAGAAGCTGCAGCCGCCGAAGAAAACTGCTGCGGTGTTACGACAGATGCGAAAGGCCGTCTCGCGTTTATGGCTGGACGCCAGATGGGCAAGAGCGCCACACAGCAGGAACTGCTGAAGCAACAGATGGAAGATCCCGCGTTCGCTGCCAAATGGCTGGAGAGTCGAGCGAGCGAGCAGTCTGTGCCTTGTCATCTTGGCGGTACCGCGCAGGGTAACATCACCATGCCAACGCAAGCACGCGCTTACGAGAAGGTGGAAGGAGCGCTGGTGGAACTGCAACGTTCTGCGCAGTCGGGCCCTGATCCTTTTGATGCGGTGAAGAAAGCATTGCGTATGACGCTCTGCGCATGGCCACGCAGGGACACCGGTATTAAACATACGCCCGATGAGGCACTGTCCAAAGTGGTGCAGGCAGGCGTCGAGGCAGGCAGCGACGTGGTGCGCGAATACAACATCGACCTGAGGCAGGTCATGAAGGACAACGAGCTGCGCGACGAAGCCAGCGAGCCGCGCGTTGTTGCCATGGGCGGCGACGCTCGTGGTGCAAATCGAGGCGGCGACGCTTACCCAGCGCCCGAACTCTCACTCGTTTCCCGGGACTACCGCGTGCTGTGGATCCCTGCGGAAGATCTGACGCGCCAGATCCTGGCAGCCTGGCTGCCCAAGGCAGCGGCAGAGTTTCTGCGCGTGACGAAGTTGGAGGCGACGCATTTGGTGGCGTCGGGTGCTGACTATGACAAAGCTTTGAATTATTTCCGTCCAACGGGGGAGGATACTCCAGAGATGTGGCGCGTGTTCGGTCTGGAGGTGATTGCAGTCAATGTTCCCGGCGCACCAGAGAAGGCGTATTTAAACATTCCTGCCCAGGACGCCGGCTTGCTACTCGCGGCGCGTGTGGGGCCGCAAGCATGGGTTGTTCAGAGCAATCCACCGAACGTGCATGTGGTACAACCACTCAAGCTCTTTGCGTCACCGGACTTCACACCCGACTACGCGGACATGGCGCAAGTGGTGCGGGAGCTGCACGCAGTGGTACAACGCGAAATGAGCCAAGCGCGCATACCGGAGGCGCATGTGCAGGTGTCGTTGCCTGCTAAACTGAAGGTAGCGTTTGAAATGCTACCAGAACGCGAGTTGGTGAACCTTGCAGGCTCGCAGCTCGCCCCAGATGCGTGGAAACATCTGTACGGCATGGAGATCATCGACTGGGGCGCCGGGGATAAAATCTTCTTCTATGCTCTGCCGCCGTACACCAACAAGGAGACCGAAGACGCTGCGATCCCGGGGCATCCGCCCGCGGAAGACATTTGTTTGCTGCGTCACCCCTGCGATAAGATCTTGGAGACCACGATTTGTGTCATCCGCTCTTGGCTCTTCGACAATGTCGTGCGCCCCGCAGAAAGCATCAAAAACATCCCGCAGACCGCGCTGTACGTACGCATGCCTTCGGCGTTGTGGGACATGCTTAGAAAAGAGTTCAGCTACAACCGCTATGCCCGTGCTGCGTTTGGTCCTGAGTTCGTGGACGCTCTCGAAAACAACCGCCATTGGAGTGAGCTGTTTGGCTACCGCATCAAGGACTGGACAGAAAAGGGCGCAGTCACGTTCTGGGCGGCGCCATGTGACATCCCTGCCGCCTTTCCGATTGCTCCAGTTGAGTCCGCCAGCCTGTAAATCCATGTCCCAACCCACTAGCGCGCCAACCGCCGAAGATCTTCTGATTGCCAGCATTGCAGAAACTGCGGGCGGCGCAGGCATCGAGGCGTTTTCCGCGCTGGTGGGTTTTTGGGACGATTATTTCGCCCACCTATAACTCGTCATGCCTACTCCTACATTCCCCGACCTCCGTCCAGATCAGGCTGCCAAAGCAGACCCGATCGCCGTCAAATACCTCCAGCAAGCTCTGATCAGCCAGGGCTACGTCGTGAAGCCCACGGGCAAATACGACAACGCCACCATCGGCGCGGTGATGGACTTCCAAGCCACACACCTCGACAGCAAAGGTGTCCACCTGCTCGTCGACGGCTGGGTGGGTAAAGCCACGTGGTGGTCTATCCAAAATCCATCTGGCGCCGCGCAGACCAGCAACATCGAGACAATGATCCGGAAAGGTCTGTCTGCCGACCGTAAAGCCATTCTGCGCACCGCGTTCTCGGACCATGCGCGTGGTGTGAAGGAAGTGCCGGACGGTTCCAACTACGGCGATGGCGTCACACGCTACCTTGAAGGCATCGGGCCTGCGTTCTGGTGTTGTGCGGCCGTGAGCACCTGGTACAAGGATGCCAAAGATGCGTGGCCATTCGGGACACGCTTCGTCTCCGTTGCCGCACTCTGGAAGAAAGCTGGCGAACTTGGTCGCGCTGTGCCGATTAGCGCGCGTCCAGTCCCATGTCCCGGGGATGCATTCGTGTTCCTGTATCGCAACAATCGTGGTGCCTTGACTGGTCTTGGTCACATCGGGCTGGTGGCTGCCACGGCGGCGAATGGTGCGGTGTTTAACACCGTGGAGGGTAACGTGGGCAACCGCGTGAAGGTCAGCCTGCGCGACATCGACAACCCTGTGCTTGTGGGCTTTGTCGACTTCTTCGGGGATCGTGCTGCTGTGCTTCCGAAAGTGGAGCGCGGACTCTTCAGCAAATCCGAGACAGCGGACTCATCACTAGCAGGGACTCGTTAATATGGACATCTTCGAACACCCGCCCGAACTCTTTCCGTTGCATGGCTACATCAATTGCGTGTGCGGCGCGGTCATGCAAAATACACCGCACAACACCGTGGTTTGCACACACCCGCGGTGCAAAAATAACAGCGTCGAGTTTGAGCGCCCAACTATACCGCTGCAGCGAGCGCGCTTGTCCCGCCCCACCACACCCCCGCCGTCACCTCCAGCAGTAAGCCTGGCTCCTGGCTGTGACACCACAGTCCCACTTGGGTTCCTACGTCAAACCGGGCGCACGTACCGTATGCTTCAACACGCGGTGCAGCTTGTGGATCAGGGTATACCTGTGACCATCGTCGTACTGGACTCCGTGCAGGCGCGGCATATGCGTAGCAAGATCGACCACGCGTTCCCGCGGTTGTCGGGAGAGGTGCGCATCATCAACCTGGCAACCGAGCCCCGGTTCGAACTGGAGACTTTGCACATCACTGGCGTTGACGCGCGCGGTGTGCTGTTCGATCATTACGTCCTCGAACGTCGTGCAGAAAAGCTTTTGGCTGAACTGCACGCCTACGATCCACCTGTTCCGCGCCCCCCGCAGAGCTGGTGATTCAAGCTTGCGGCGCAAGGTAGTCATACGCTGGTGTTCACGAGTCCCTGGCTGGGAGGATAAAACAACAGCGTTGAAAAAGATCTGTTTTTCTTGGTTGGGTCTTCAGATCGGTGACACCTTGCGCCGCATTTTTATTTCGGCGTAAATTTATCTTGCGCAGCGCAACGGCTGCGATAATACTCATCCCCTGTCGCGTTCCGAACAGGGGATGAGATCAACTGGCGCAGGTCGTCAGCAAGATACAACCTCCAAAGAATTGCGACAGCCCAATTGCAGGGAGAGCCAGTGCTCCGTTGGGCCTCATAAGCCTGATTTGGTCGGTGCAACTCCGTCCCCTGCGTCCAATTTCCTTCCATGTTCTTGCGACTCTCATTATCCCGTAGTTACCGACTCTCCTGAGGGAGAAGTTGTGGACGGGTAATGTTTGGAGGGTTCCGCTCAGTGGGAGTAAACAATCTTGAAAATTGTCGCCTGTCGTTAAAAGCGCACGGCGTTCGATCCGTCAACCCTCCGCCAATTTTGGTTCGAATCCATCGACAACGTACATTATTTGTGCTAAATACGCGCATGCGCAACGAACAAAAAGCAGCCGAGCTTGGCTATACATTAAACAAAGAAGGCACAATAATACTAAACGCGCGCAGGCGTAAAGTTGCGACACACGTAAGCAACGATTACCTCGTATTTGATTTTGGTCCAAAGTGTGACAGAAAACGCGTCAGCGTGCATCGACTTCAAGCTTGGTTCAAATTTGGTGCGGTATTGTATGGGGACAAGATACAGGTGCGCCATCTGGATGGTAATCCCCTGAATAATCATGCTGACAACTTAGCACTCGGTACACAGTCCCAGAACATGATGGACCGACCTGCTGAAAGTCGAAGAGCGTGCGCGTACATAGCATCCAGACACATTGCCAAGCATGATCACATAGCGGTGATAGCCTATTACAAGATTCACGGCTTCAAAAAAACACTCGAATTTTTTGGTATTTCCAGCAAAGGCACACTCAGCTTCATTTTAAACAAAACCCAAACAGGCACACCAGTAACAGCAGAGGAGCGCCCGAAAAAAGTTGCAGGCGCCTAGCACTTACATACACTGGCGACCAATTCACAACGCTCCAACGCCAGGATGACCTGCGAGCGTTGCCACATCATCGGTGCGCAAGACTGCATTCTTTCCTGGGAGCTGTAGCGGAGGCGCACCAGACGCGGGCTGAAACCTGCGGCAGTCGGTGAAAGCCCGACACATCTTAAAGAATCTGGATTCGGCGGAACTCGGGAACAGCAGTACTGCGTCGGTTGCAGCGGGGATCGTGACCCCAAGCTGAAGGGTGCAACTCCCTACAGCGCATGGTAGCAAAAGTCGACCCGCCGAATCCCCTTCTCTTACTTGCAGCGTAAACAGCGGGCGGCTATCGTGGCGTATGGAACAGCACACAGTCAATCTTCTCGGCACCGCCTCCGTCGGCGTGGCGGGCCCAGCCACAGGCGCCAGCATTCCGCGCGTCACGCACCGGCACCACATCTTTCAGATGATCCTGGGAGCTGGCGGCACACCAGTGGTGAAGCTGGATTTCTCCATCAACGGCACGGACTGGCAAGAGTTCGCCACGCTTAGCAGCGCCGGGGCACTCTACCGCATCGACACCAACACACCCTTTCCGTATGTGCGTGCGCGCCGCACCGATACCGATGCGCTTGACGCCAACAAAGTGCGCGTGCTGCTTCGCTCCGCCGGTGACGCAACCAACCTGATGTAAAATGTCCTGGGGTCTCGCCACACACCTGGTACGCGAACACGGGACTGCCTGCGGTATCTCCCCGGGAACCGTGCGCCCCACATCGGACATCACTAAAGTAGACTGCCTCAAATGCCGCAAGACTCGCTTGTTCCGCGGGTTGCGCAGCGAGGCGCGCGCAAAACGCACCCCTCATCATGCGCACTAAAGCCATCAACTTGCTGGTCGACCACGCGCTGCCGGAAGACATGCGCGATCCCACGCGACAACTGGACGCCAAGAGCGTCGGGCGCATGCTGCACATGGTCGCATCTTTCCATCCGGAGAAGTACGCCGACATCACCAAGAACATTGGCGACATCGGGCGCCATGCCGCTTACTGGCGCGGCGCCACCATCGGTCTCGACGACCTCGAAGATCCCATCGACACACAGCACGCATTGCGGGAGATGGACAAACAGGAGAACGCGCTGCGTAAAAAGCTCACCAACGATCCCGAGGGTTTCAAGGAGGCGCGCGAAGCGCTGTGGCATCGTACAGCCGCCACAATTGAGCGCGAATCAATGGGCGCTGCACTGCGCAAGAACAACTCCATTGGTCTGGCGGTCGCATCCGGAGCGCGTGGCAAGCCCTTGCAGCTGCGAAGCATGCTGTCCACCCCAGCAGTGTTTGCAGACAGCAGAGGGCGTACGATTCCCATCTTCGCTCGGCGCTCGTACAGCCAAGGCGTGTCGCCTGCCGAGTTCCTGGCTGGCACGCACGGCGCCCGTACGTCGGTCATCGCCACCAAGCGCGCCACAGCCAAGGGTGGTTTCCTCAGCAAGGTGCTGGTGCAGAACGCCGGCAACCTTGTGGTCACGGAGGAAGACTGCGGCACACACAACGGGATCGACGTCGACGCCACCGATCCCACGATCAAACTGCGCTTCCTTGCACAGGACGCCGCAGGGCTGAAGTCCGGCGATTTGCTGGACCGTAAAGCTACAGCGAGACTGGCCGACCGTCACAAAGGCACGCTGCTGGTGCGCAGTGCTTTGACCTGTGAGTCTCCGCGCGGTGTTTGCGCCAAATGCATCGGGGCCGACCCCCGCGGCAAGTTACGCCCCATCGGATTCGCGGCCGGCGTTACGGCGGGCCAGGCCATCGGGGAACCGATCACGCAGGGGGCGTTGAACTGTCTCGTGGCAGGCACGCCGGTGCGCATGGCGGACGGAAGCGCAAAAGCCATTGAGACAGTCATCCCGGGCGATATCGTGCTGGGTGCTAGTATCGCGGGCGATTTCTTCCCTGTGACGGTGCTGGCTGTACACGACCAGGGCCTGCAGCCAGTCCATGCGTTTATACTTGGTGACAAAGCGGTGGGTTGCACGTCGGCGCATCCATTGCTGTTCAGGGATCCCGCGCACGGCAATGTGCGCATGCCTGCAGGCTTGCTGCCGCTAGGTTGCGCGGTGGCGACGCATTTTGAAGGTCGGGTGCAATACGAGCAGTTGTGCCGTGTCGAGGAGATGGACGTGAAGCCATGCTGGGATCTCAGCGTTGACCACCCGGATGAGCTGTTCGTGCTGGCCAATAATCTGATCGTTAAAAACACCAAGCACGTCTCCGGTGCTGCTTCTGCCAAGAAGGAGTTCTCCGGGTTCGATGTGATCAACCGCTTCGTGCAGGTGCCTGATGAGTTCCCCGACCGTGCACCGGTGGCGGAGGAGAGTGGCAATGTGGTCGTCAACAAAGCACCGCAAGGCGGGCATTACGTCCGCGTGGGCGAGACTGAGCACTATGTCCCCGCC